>OJRC01000375.1_pt1 | contig 31387 bp, 29 predicted proteins | sample 1599081 | NCBI WGS metagenome assembly OJRC01 (sample SAMN03922519, study PRJEB24848) | human gut metagenome | isolation source: stool sample | host: Homo sapiens | place: Germany | collected 2010-02 | reverse complement strand
GACGGGACGGTGAGGGCCACGTCGGCCTCTAGGCTCTTACCGATCTTCTTCCCGTTCCGGGCTGCCTCCAGAGCGACGTTGACCGCGTCCCGGACGGCAATGATCTTATCCCACTGGGCCATCTGCTCCAGGTGCCGCTCCACGATCTCCGCGGCGGCGGCGGGCACCTCCCGCCGTGTGTCCACCCCTAGGGAGTCCACGTTGTAGAGGGTCACGCCGGGCAGCTCCCCCACGGCGGGCTCGATGTCCCGGGGGATAGCCAGGTCGGCCAGCAGGCGGGGGTGGTCCTCCACCGCCGCCAGCTCCCGGGCGGAGATAGTGTAGTGGGGGCTGGTGGTGGCGGAGAGGAGCAGGTCCACCCCCTTCATGGCGGCGTAGCGCTCCTCATAGGGGGCCACGGCGCACCCGGCGGGCACCACGGTCTCCCCGTGGCGGTAGGTGCGCAGGGTGACGGTGACGGCGCACCCCAGCCGGTGGAGCAGAGCGGCGGACAGGCGGCCCATCTCCCCGTTGCCGATGACCAGGGCCCGCTTGCCCTCCAGGCCCCCTGCGTCCCGCGCCAGCCGCTCCACCGCGCTCTGGGCCGCGGAGCGGGGCACTCCGGTGAGGGGCACCTTGGTCTTGATCTCCTTGCCTGCGGCGGCGGCGTTGCGGAACAGGATCTCCAGCACCCCGTCCGCCGTGCCGGCCTCCCGGGCGGCGGCCGCCGCCCCCTTCACCTGGGTGAGGATCTGATCCTCCCCCCAGATCTGGGAGCGCAGGCCGCCGGCCACCTCCATCAGGTGCCGGGCAGCCTCCTCCCCCGTGCGGGTGACGAAGGCCCCGGCGAAGGGGGCGTAGGGCAGCCCCGCCGCCGCGCACAGGAGCGCCCCCGGCTCCGGCTCCGCCCCGGAGGCGCAGGAGAGGTAGAGCTCCGTGCGGTTGCAGGTGGACAGGAGCACGCAGCCCTCCACCCCCTCCGCCGCCCGGAGCAGCCGGTCCAGCTCCACCACCCGGCTCCGGGTGAAGGAGAGGGCTTCCCGCAGACCGATGGGGGCCTTCCGCCAGTCCAGGCCGGTCATACGGATGTTCAAGCCTCTTCCCCCTTCTTCACCAGCACCACGGAGAAGTAGCCGCTGCCATCGGTCAGCTCGGCGAAGCGGGGGTAGACCGCCTCCCCCTCCATGCCGCAGTTGGCCACCATGGACGCCCGCTCCAGCAGGCCCTTCTCCGCCAGCTTCTCCTTCAGCGCGCCGATCTCCCGGCCCGCCTTCATGAACACCAGGTTGGCGTCCACGTCCAGGCAGTCGTCCACGTCCTTGTGGGAGGCGGGGACAATGAGCAGCCGCTCCGACTTCTCGCACAGGGCGGCACCCAGCCGGGCCGCCACCGCGCAGAAGGAGGGCACGCCGGGGATGATCTCCGCTTCATACCCCCGGGCCGTCACCTTGCGGTGGAGGTAGAGGTAGGTGGAGTAGACGGTGGGATCGCCCAAAGTGAGGAAGGCCACGTCCTTCCCCCCGTCCAGCAGGGCGCACACCCGGTCGGCGTTGGCCTCATAGGCCGCGTCCAGGGCGGCCTCGTCCCGCACCATGGGGGCGTCGCAGAGGAGAATCTCCTTCCCCTCAGCCAGCTCGCCGGCGATGGTCAGCGCGGTCTTCTCTCCGCTGCCCTTGTCGGGCACCGCCAGCACCGCCGCCTGGGCGATGATCCGCTGGGCCTTGCGGGTGATCAGTTCCGGATCGCCGGGGCCCACCCCGACGCCGTACAGAATGCCTCGTTTCACAATAACTCCTCCTGTTTCAACAATCGCAGCAACTCCCGCCGGGCCGCCCCAATGGTGCCCACCGGGGCCACGTCCAGGCCGTCCCGGTCGCGGAGAATCGCCATCAGGTGGGCGATGCGGGGCAGGCGCAGGTGGTTGGCCCGCAGCAGCTCCGCCTGGGCAAACAGCTCCTCCGGCGTCCCCCGGGCCAGCACGCTTCCCCCGCCCAGCAGATAGGCGTAGTCGCAGCACAGGGGCACCACGTCCATGTCGTGGGTGGCCATGAGAATGGTCATGCCCAGGCCGTCCCGCAGGCTGGCCAGCAACTCCAGCAGAGCGCTCACCCCCTGGGGGTCCAGCCCGGCGGTGGGCTCGTCCAGAATCAGCACCTCCGGCTCCATGACCAGCACGCCGGCGATGGCCGCCCGCTTCTTCTGCCCGAAGGAGAGGGCGTGGGTGGGCTTGTCCCGCAGGTGGGACACTCCGGTGCGCTCCATGGCCGCCTCCACCCGGCGGCGCACCTCCGCCTCGGGCAGGCCCAGGTTGACCGCGCCGAAGGAGATGTCCCGGTACACGTCGGCGGAGAAGAGCTGGTCGTCCGGATCCTGGAACACGATGCCTACCCGGCGGCGCAGCTCGGTCAGGCCCTTCCGGTCCCGCTTCACCGGCGCGCCGTCCAGCAGGATCTCCCCGGCGGACGGCTGGAGCACGCCGTTGAGGTTCAGAAACAGGGTGGACTTGCCCGCCCCGTTGGCCCCCAGGATGCCCGTGATCCTTCCCCGTTCGGCCCGGAGGTTGATGCCCTTCAGCGCCGCCGTGCCGTCCTCATAGGTATAGCGCAGCTCTCTGGCCTCAATCGCGGCCTCCATCATCCCATCACGCTCCTCTCGAGATACCATGCCGCCAGCTGAACCGCCGCCACCGCCGCCGTCAGCGGGTAGAGCCACGCCCCCCGCGCATAGCCGCCGGACAGGGTGACCAGGCTTCCGCTGTAGCCGCGGGACTCCAGGGCGGTATACACCCGGTCCGCCTTCCGCCACGCCCGGAGAAACACCATGGAGGCCAGGGTGCCCAGGGAGGACAGGGAGCGGCGCACCCCCTGATAGCCCAGCCGGGACTCCTGAGCCAGGCGGATGCGGGAGGCGGTCTCGGTCAGGACAAAGATAAAGCGGTAGATCAGCTCCATCAGCTCCACCAGCAGGTGGGGCACGTGCATCCGCTCCAGCGCCATGGTCACATCGGTCACCGGGGTATTCAGTGCCAGGAAGTACATGGCCCCCACCGCCCCCAGCGCCTTGCAGAACAGCCGCCCGGCCCGGAGTAGCGCCGCCCCGTCAAAGCCCCACAGCCGCTCCCCCACCGGCACGGCCAGCAGCACCGGCGCGCCCTGGGGGTAGCTGTTGATCAGGATCGTCACGCATCCGATGGCCAGGAAGGCCATCGGGACGCACAGAAAGCGCAGGAAGACGCGGGGGCTGAGTCCGCCCAGGGCGGTAACCAGCCCCCACATCCCCAGCAGGGTGACCAGGCCGACCGTTACGCTGTCGCAGAGCAGGCAGAGCACCAGCGCCGAGCCGGTCAGAAGCAGCTTCGGCATGGGGGAGATCCGCCGCAGCCGCGATTGATAGGCGTAGCGGTCGGTTCCCATCAGCCCTGCTCCCTCTTCTCCGGCTTTTTGGTGATGCGGCCCAGGACGAAGCCCACCACGCCCGCGCCGATGGCGGCCTGGAGGGCGAAGAGGAGGGACTCCACCTCGCCGCTGGCCGGCTCCAGAATCGGCTCAAACCAGGGCTCATAGTCGGGCTGAAGCTCCAGGATCGCTTCCTCCGCCTGGCCGTCCGCGCCGCCGAACTCGGCGTCGGGCAGCAGCCACAGCGGCAGCGCCGCCAGCAGCACCACGGACCAGAGCAGCGGATGGGCGCTGTCGCCGGTCTTGGGGGGCGTGACAGGCGCTGGTACGTCCTCACGCACGCCGCAGACCGTGCAGACGCCGTTCTGATAGCTGTGACCCGTGGCCGGGATGACGGGCACAGCGGTCAGCGCGTTTCCGTTGTTGTCCACCATCATGTGGCAATCGGTGCATTCCCAATAGGCGCCATGCCCTGCCTCGGTGCAGGTGGGAGCCTTGGCGGCGACCTCCTCCCAGTCGTGAATCAGCAGAGAAAAGTTGTCTTCAATCAAGTTGCCGTTGACCGTGATGGTGCTGCCGGTGCTGTTCGTCAGCTCAATTCCGTCAGCTACCGTCAGCGGGCCATTGGCCTTCAGCACGGTCACTTCTTTCGTGTTGGGGTTGCTCAGCACGTCGTTGGCCTGCTTGCCTACGTAATAGTCGCCGCCCGAGGAGACCACGGTGTCGCCGGTGTATTTCGTGGGCTCGTCGGCGAAGGTGCCGCCATTGATCTTGACGATACTATTGACGTCTTCGCCCACGTTGTTGGAAATCGTGCCCTCGTGGTTGATGTTCTCGATAGTCAGGCTGTTATGGTCGGCGACGGCGGCAGCGTTGGTGGTGCCGTCATGTGACAGCTCGATGGGGCCGCTGATGGTGCCCGTTGTATTGACCGTGACCTGAACGCCGTCCGAATAACCGCCGTCCGGCCAGTAATACAGGTCAAAAGCTACGCCGCCTTTTTTGGCCAGAATGGAGGTGTTGCCCGTGATGTTGACTTTTCCGTTGTTGAGGCTCAGGGTATAGGGGCCGGCGAGATTGCTTCCGTCCAGCACGACATTTTCCAGCGTAAGGTCGCTGTAATTCTGGATGAGAATTTTGGCCTTGTTGCTGGTGATCGTGCCGTTTTTGAATGTGACAGCAGAGCCTTTCAGCAGCTGGAAGCCATTGGTTTCGGTTCCGGATGAACCCACCGTCGTACCATCGACGTTATAGGTGTGACCACCCAAGTCGAACGTGATGTTCTTGGGAGCTTCTACTTTGATACCGTCTCCCGTGGCGTCCGCCAGCAGGGTAATGGTCACAGGCGTTAAGCCGACATCGGCTACAGCGTCTGCCAGCGTCGGATAGGTCTTATCTCCGATTTTTGCTACGCCGGTTCCCGACGCAAGCGCCGTCTGCGCTGCAGGCAGAGCGATGAGCAGCGCGCACAGCAACGTGGCGCAGGCCAGCCAGGTGATTCTTTTGCGCATAACAGTTTCTCCCTCTCCCTTTTCCTTTCGCAGCAAGCCTACATGTTTGTAAGGCCTGTGCTTCTAGAAATTTTCTCAGGCCTGATTATACCATATATTCATTTATTTTTACAATAGATGACATTTATGGAATGCGAAAGAATCAGAGGGAAACACCGACGAATTGATGCTTTTTTTCAATTTGGCGAGAAAAAGGGAGCGAGATAAAGCCTCGCTCCCCAAGAGAAGAAAATGCGGTTTTACGATTCCACGCGCAGCAGGCTCTCCACCGTGGCCACCTCCGGCCGGATTTCGAGGATGGCCTTCTGCATATCACGCTCGCTGGCCTGATGGGTGATAAACACCACGGTAACCCGTCCGTCGCGCTGCTCGCCCTTCTGCTGCATGGCCGCGATGCTCACGCCATGGTCGGCGAAGGTCTGCGCGATGCGGCTGAGTACACCCGGCTCATCCTTGGCAAGCATCCGGGTATAGAAGGCGCAGCGCCAGTCGGTGTTGTTCTTCAGGGATACGGCAGGGTGCAGCTCGTTGTCAAAGGTGGGGTAGAGGTGCTTCTGCGCCGAGGCCGCGCGCACCAGATCGCTCACAATGGCGCTGGCTGTGGGCAGATCGCCCGCACCGCGCCCCATGAACATCATCTCGCCGCAGGCATGGCCGTGAAGAAACACCGCGTTGAACGCGCCGGAAATGTTGGCCAGAGGATGGTCGTTGCGGATGAAGGTAGGGTGCACGCGGGTTTCCACGTTGAGTCCGTCGCGCTTGGCAATGGCCAGAAGTTTGAGCGTATAGCCCAGCTCCTGTCCGCAGCGGATATCTTCGGCCTGTACCTGAGTGATGCCCTCCACATACACGTTCTCAAACGGCACGCGCCCGTGGAAGGCCAGACTGGCCAGAATGCTGAGCTTGTAAGCAGCATCCAGCCCCTCGACGTCGCTGGCGGGATCCGGTTCGGCCAGGCCCAGGCGCTGGGCGTCGGCCAGGACATCGGCGTATTCCGCGCCCTCCTTGCTCATGCGGGTCAGGATGTAGTTGGTGGTGCCATTGACGATGCCGTAGATATAGCTGATGCGGTTGGCCTGCAGGCTTTCCTCCAGCGTATGGATGATGGGGATGGCTCCACACACCGCCGCTTCATAATACAGGCCCGCGCCGCTCTTTTTGGCAGCCTTCTGCAGCTCGTGCCAGTGCAGGGCAAAAGCGACTTTGTTGGCCGTAACCACGGTTTTGCCGCGCTCCAGCGCCATGGTGATCCACTGGTGGGCAGGCTCCTCGCCGCCCAGAAACTCCAATACGATAGAGATTTCAGGATCATCCAGCACGTCCTCCACACGATCGGTCAGAACACCGTCGGGAAAGTCGATATCGCGCTTTTTCGCGAGCGAGCGCACCAGCACGCGCTTGATGGAAAAGCGAAGGCCCGTGCGGTGCGCGATGTCGTCGGCAAAGCCATTGAGCAGCTTCCACACGCCCCCGCCCACGTTGCCGCAGCCCAGAAAGCCGATGGTAATGGTTCTCTCCATGGTTCAATCATCCTTTCCCGCGTCAGCGGTTGCGTTCATAGATCAGGCGCAGCCCCTTGAGGGTGAGGATGCCGTCCAGCTTGTCGATGGTGCCGACCTCGTCGGCCACCAGGCGGGCCATGCCGCCCGTTGCCACCACCAGCGCGTCCGGCGCGCCGAGTTCCTTGCGGAAGCGCTGCACCAGGTAATTCACCTGGCCGATGTAACCGTAGATGACGCCTGCCTGGAGGTTGGTCACCGTGGTGCGGCTGATCACATGATCGGGCTTGACCAGCTCAAAGCGGGGCAGCTTGGCCGTGCCGCTGACCAGCGCCTCACTGGTCAGCTTCAGGCCCGGACAGATACATCCGCCCGCGAACGCCCCCAGGTGGTCGATGGCGCCGAACGTGGTCGCAGTGCCAAAGTCGATGAAGATGCACGGCCCGCCGTATTCCGCCTGCGCGGCCACGGCGTTGGCGATGCGGTCGCTGCCCAGCTCGCGCGGGTTTTCATACCTGAGGTTGATGCCCGTCTTGATGCCGGGCGCCACGGTCATGGGCATCTTGCCGAAATAATTCTTGCACATGTGCTCCAGCGTAAAGTTGATGGTCGGCACCACGCTGGACATCACGATGCCTTCCACATCGCCCAGCGAAAGCCCCGCGCGCGCGAAAAGCCCTTCCAGAATCAGCCCGTATTCGTCCGAGGTGTAGGAGGTATTGGTGGAGATGCGCCAGTAGTTGCGCATCTCCCGCCCTTCAAACAGCGCGGTTTTGATATTGGTGTTGCCAACGTCCATGGTGAAGATCATGGCGGTCTACTCCTTACTTGTCCGAATGGGCGCGCCGGGCGGGGGCACGGCGCGAACGGCGCATCACCGCCTCCACCGCAATTTTGATCATCGGCACGATCACTGCGGCCACGACGGCCTCCCCGATGCCGTTGGGCAGGCCTACGGCGGTCACCAGCCATGCGCCTGCGTCGTTGAGATAGGCGGCGTCCGCGCTGCCGGCGGAGATCATATTGTTGATGAGCTGGGTCAGGTCCGCTCCGTAGATCACGAGCAGCATGCCCAGACACAGCACCGTGTTGGCTACCGACCCGACAGCGGAGGCCACGGCTGCTCCCACCTTGTCGGACACCGCCCCCCTGGGCGCGAAGCGCTTCCACAGCAGGTACACGCCCAGCGCCACCAGCGGCACCAGCAGCCGGGGCAGCACGCTCACCAGGGGGTTACGGAAGAACAGCGTCAGCCCTACCGCGCCGCTTTCCCACGCACGGATGAAGCTGCACAGGCCGAATACCAGGCCGACGACCAGCCCCACTACGGGCCCCTCCACCAAAGCGGCCAGAATCACCGGCAGGTGCACGGTTGTGGCACTCAGCAGAGGGGGAGGCAGGGGAATCATGCCGATAGGCGTGAAGGTGAGCACGGCGGTAATGGCGCTGAGCATGGCAGCCGTAACCATTCTGCGAATGGCCTCGCTCTGCCGCCTGGCGGACGGGACGACGTTTTTCATGATGTTTTCCTCCGTTCGAGTTCTGTTGGGATACCCGACGATACCATGGGGAAGCAAACCGGGGAACCGGGGACTGCGTCCGCCTCCTGTGAGGATGGCTGCGCGCCCCGCCTGCATTATATAGCCTGCAAAGAGGATTGTAAAGGGCAAGCCCCGAAAAAGGGGCCTTATTCGTGCGGCTGGCTGGCCCGCTTCCGGCCAAGCCGGCTCCAGAAGCCGAAGGTCATGGGCCACAGCACGCCGCCCGCAAGCGCGATGCACAGGTAGCGCACGCCGTCGGCAAAGGGCGCCTCGCCAAAGAGCGCGGCCAGCGCCGCCTTAAGACCCACGCGCACGCCCATCACCAGCGCAAGGCCCAGTACCAGCTTGAGTGCCTGCGCCCACCATACGGCGCGGGTGTCAAAATGCAGCCGGCACCGGTCCGCATACCAGGCGGCCAGCAGGCCCAGCATGGTGCCAAAGAGCGTCCATGCGCTTTCTACGCCATGTGCGTCAAACTCGGCCACGTTCCCCGCCCGCTTGGGCCAAAGCAGCACGTAGAGCAGCAGAACCAGCGCAAACCCCAAGAGGCCGGCTCCCAGCCACCGCCGGCCGTGCGCGGATGCCTCCGCGCGGTCAAACAGACGGGGCATCACCGCCACCGTGGCCGCGCCCGTGAGCAGCGACACGCCCACATCCAGCGGCGTATGCACGCCCAGATACATGCGCGAAAAGGCCACCGCCAGAATGCCCAGCACGCACAGAGCCGTAAAGACGCGGTCGCGCACCCACAGGGCCAGCATGCCCAGCACGCACGCGGCAGACTGCGTGTGTCCACTGGGAAAGGAATAGCCCGTCGCGCCTGCGCGCGCCGTCTCCACGATGGCAAACTCCGGGTCGATCACCCAGGGGCGGGGGATGAGGAACACCGCCTTGAGCAGCTGGTTGAGCACTGTGCCTGTCAGCCCCACAAACAGCAGACGGAATCCCCAGCGCTTGTCGAAGCACCACACCAGCGCAAGCCCCACCAGCATAAAGAAGGTTTCCTCTCCCAGCAGGGTCACGGCGGCGGCCACCTGATCCCAAAACGGAGTGCGGATAGACTCCAGCATCTTTAGAAACGTCATGGCAATTCCTCCTGTTGATGATCGGGAACGGCCCGATACAGACTGCGCCAGGGCGCATCGGCAGGCAGCTCGCTAAAGCGCACGCGGTCAAACGCCTCCTGAGGTTGCCCGTGTCTGACGCGAATCAGGCGGTCAGCCAGGGAGAGCGAGTCCGCCAGATTCACCGCCAGAATCACCACCGCCACGCCCCGGTCCAAAAGCTCCTCCAGCAGCCGCCAGATGCTCATGCGCAGGGCCACATCCGCCATGCGGAAGGGCTGCACGCAGAATACCACGTCCGGACGCTGCAGCAGGATGCGGCGGTACACCAGCTCGCAGCGCTCGGCTTCGGTCAGATCTTCCACCCGGCGGTCCAGCAGATCCTCCCCAAGCCACTCGGCATAGGCGCGGCGCAGACCCCGCTTCACCCTGCCGCTTCGCCACAGCGCCTTCATGCGGTGGTCCATGGTGAAACAGAGATTTTCCAGATAATTGAGCCCCGGAAATACCATTGTGCGGCCCGGCTGATCCTGGATGACCGCCAGACGGCGGTCGTGCCCCGGCCGGAAGGGCCGCCCGCAGAGCAGCAGGCGGGTTTCCTGTGCGGGATGTGTCCCCGACAACACCCCCAGAAAGCCGTCGATGAAATGATTGTCCAGATCCTGCAACACCAGGCATTCGCCCGCCCGCACCGAGAAGCGCAGGCCCCCGGCCGCGGCATCCGGCAGCAGGGCGCTGAAAACCTCCCCGCCGATCGGGTGCGCGCCTCGCGCCAGCTGGCTGGCGACCATCTGCTCATAGGCGGCGGAGTAGGGCAGCAGCGACTGGGGAATCATCTCTTCGCCCTCCAGCAACTTCACCACGCGGCCCTGCATCATCACGGCGGTACGGTCGCTGATTTGCAGCAGCTCCTCAAAATGAAAACATACGTACAGGAAGGAGATGCCCTCTGCTGCGTAGTGGCGGAGGATGGCGTGCAGCTTGCCAAGCTCGGCTTCATTGATGAGGGTGCTGATCTCATTGAGCACGATCAGCCGGCTGCCGGCCACTACAGCCTTGAGCAGCTCCACCACAAAACGCTCGAATACGGAAAGGTCCTCCACGCGCGCGTCCGCGTCGATGGGGATGCCGACGCTGCGGATAAACGGCGCCAGCTGCCGCCGGAAAGCGGCCGGGCGCATCAGCCGCCCGCGAAACCCGGGACGAAGCACAAAGATGTTGTCCGCGACGCTCAGCCCGTCCACCAGACAGCTCTTGGCCTGAATGATGCTGATGCGGTTGTAGTGCGGCTGGGGGGAGCGCCAGGTGTTGATCAGCTTTTCCCGGTAGAACACATAGCCATAGTGCAGGGGCAGGTTTTCACGCAACAGATCACACAGAGCGGTCAGGCCATGGGTGTCGATGGGCACCAGCCCCAGAATCTCGCCCTCGAAGATATGCAGGTTCAGGTTGTCCAGCTGGGTTACGCCCCGCTCTCGGAGGGTTACCTTTTCCAGTCGAAGCACTTCGTTTCTCACACAAGCGCCTCCCGGTTGGGAATGTCACGGTCGCTGGCGATCATGGGCAGGGTGATTTCCACATCCGTGCCCACGCCCGGCGTGGAAAAGGCGTGCAGGCCGTACTTGTCGCCAAAGAGCAGGCGGATGCGGCTGTCCACGTTGGCCAGCGCCAGTCCGCCCCGGCTTTGAGGCGGCTGGACGATGGCGCTTTTCCCCAGACGCTCGTTGAGGCGCAGCAGGGTTTCGGCATCCATGCCCACCCCGTCGTCCGATATGCGGATGAGCAGGCGCTTCTGCGTGCGCTCCAGCTGAATGCGGATGTGCCCCGTGCCCAGTTTCAGCTCCGTACCGTGGATGATGCTGTTTTCCACAATGGGCTGGATGGTCAGCTTGGGCAGGCGGCAGCGATAGATCGCCTCGCGGTCGGCGGGGTCACAGCTGATGTGCAGCTCCAGCCGGTCGGCGAAGCGGTAGCGCTGAATATGGAAATAGGTTTCGCAGTTCTGCAGCTCTTCCTCTACGGATACCAGGTTTTCCACCTTGCTGATGGTGTAGCGGAAAAACGTAGCCAACGCTTCGGTCATGTCGGCGATGGTGTCCATCCCGGACAAAAGCGCCTCACCCCGGATGCTTTCCAGCGTGTTATACAGGAAATGCGGATTGATCTGGTTTTGCAGGGCCTGGTACTGGGCCTGCCGCTTGTTGAGGTTGAAGAGCTGTTCGGGGTTGAGGATGGCGGCCACCTGCTCCTGCAATCGCGCCTGCGCGGGGGACAGGGCACAGGCGGCATCCTGACGCGGAGGTGTGTATCCCTCCAGAAACATCAGCATGGCCCGTTCCTGCGCCAGGTAGGGGCGGACCACACACAGCCAGGCCACGGCCCCCAGCCCGGCCGCGGCGCACAGCAGCAGCGCGGCGGCAAGCGGCTCGCGCCCTGTCAGCAGGGCTGCGGCTGCCACCAGCGCCGCCAGGGCCGCAGTGCCCAGCACGCCCACACGAAAGGAAAGCATTCGCCAGCGTCGTTTCATGCGCTCGCCTCCTCAGCCGTAGAGCTTGCGGTACTGGGCGGGGCTCAAACTGGTGTATTTTTTGAAGATCTGCGTAAAGTGCTTGAGGTCGCTGTAGCCCACCCGCGCGCATACTTCCGTCACGGGCAGGCTGCTTTCCTGCAAAAGCTCCTTGGCATGCTCCATGCGAACGCCCGTGAGATACTTGGAAAACCCTTCGCCGCTTTCCTTTTTGAACAGCGCGCTGAAATAACTGACACTGAACCCTGTGGCGGCGCAGACGTCCTCCAGGGTGATGGACTGGCTGTAATGCTCCTGCACATACTGCTTGGCGATGCGGATAGGCCGGAGCGCCTCGCTGCGGCGGCGGATATCCTCGGCTTCCATGTGCTTTTTTTCAAAGCGGATCAGGCAGTCGAACAGCTCGTCCGCCCGGCTGGAAAGGCCCGCTTCATGCGCAAAGGCCGCCTCCTCTCCGCCATCAAGCCCAAGGCGCAGGGCAAACAGGCTGCCTGCCGAACGCACCAGCTCCGTCAGTTCATACCCGCGCACGCCGGGAAACTCCATCGCCTCGCGTGCCAGGGCGTTGGTACAGTCCACCGCAAGGCCCGTATCCAACGTGGAGAGGGCCTTTTCGATCTCATGGCCGTAGCGCTCCAAAAGGCGGGCATCCCGCAGCCCGGAGGGAGCGGCCATGCCCTCCAACAGGCGTCCGGTGCCCTCCAGCAGCCGCTCATCGATCAGCTGGCCGGCCTGACGCACCAGCGCGGGAAGCCGGGCGGGGGAGGAAGCGGCCTCGCTCAGCGACAGCGAAAACGACACGGGACCCAGCAGTCCTTTCTGGGCTTCCAGCTGGTTGAGCACCTGACGCAGCGCGCGCCGCACATCCGCCTGCGCGTCGGGCAGGGCGCAGACCACACCGGTGAGCCGGTCCTCATCGTGGGCACAGGCAAGCTCTACTTTGGGCAGGGCCATGAGCGGGGCGATCAGCTCGCGCGCCTTGCCATGAATAATCTCCAGCGCCTCGCGGCCCAACCCACGATGATCCAGCTTGAACACAAAGGCCCGGTACGTACCGCCCGGCAGACCGAATCCATAGGTCCGTGCCAGATCGTCCGCCGCTTCGGGAAAAGCCCGGCCTGACACGGCCTCCCGCACCAGCTTTTCCCGAAGCGCCGCCCTGGCCCGCTCCTCGCCGTCGTGCGCCGTACCGGGATCGCCGGGATGCTTTGCGTAGCAGCGTTGAGCCAGCTTGGACAGGGTGGCGGTCAGCTCATCCTTTTTGATGGGCTTGAGCAGATAGTCGCCTACGCCCAGCTTGATCGCGGTCTGCGCGTACTCGAAGTGCGCGTAGCCGCTGATAATGATGATTTCGATATCGGGAACGGTCCTTCGGGCCCTTTCGATCAATTCAAGCCCCTGGCAGCCCGGCATGCGGATGTCGGTGATGAGGATATCCGGCCGCTCACGTTCGATCAGCGCCAGCGCTTCCAACCCGTTTCCCGCCGTACCGGCCACCGCGATGCCCAGTGCGTCCCAGTCGGGCAGCAGGCGGATCAGGCTCAAAATGCGCGCTTCATCGTCGGCAATTACCACCTTGAGCACAGCGTACCCTCCTTTCCAAAGCATGCATCATTTGGCATTTCAGTATAGCATATACGGCAGGGAATGACAAATCACGGGCAGCAAAAAAGGCCGGAAAGCGCTGTGCGCCTCCCGGCTCCGGCGGGTCCGGCGCTCTTAGAGCAGCCCGGCGGCCGCCTTGTCCAAAAGGAAGATTACGTTGGAATGCGTGCGCAGGATGCTGGCCTGCGTCCTTGGGTTGATGTCGCCGTAAACGGCATTGCGGATGGCTTCGGCCTTATCGGCGCCGGTGGCCAGCAACAGGATGCGCCGTGCGTTCATAATGCTGCCGATTCCCAGGCTGATGGCCTGGCGGGGCACATCGTCTTCGCTTTCAAAGAAGCGGCGGTTGGCCTGGATGGTGCTCTGGGTGAGGTTGACGATATGGCAGCCGTAGACGAAGGTATCGGCGGGTTCGTTGAAGCCGATATGGCCGTTGCGCCCGATGCCCAGCACCTGGATGTCGATCCCGCCGGCCTGGTTGATGGCCGTGTCGTAGCTGGCGCATTCGGCGGCCTGATCGCGGGCGTTGCCGTCGGGCACGCGGGTGTTGGCGGGGTCGATGTTGATGTGGTCAAAGAGCTGCTGGCGCATGAAGCTGTGGTAGCTCTGTTCATGATCCACGGGCAGGTTGCAGTATTCGTCCAAGTTGAAGGAGCGCACACGGGAGAAATCCAGAACGCCGCCCTTGCACAGGCGGATCAGCTCCTGATAGGTGGGAATGGGGGTGGAGCCGGTGGCAAGACCCAGCACGGAATCGGGCTTGGCAATAATCTGCGCGGCAATCAGCGTTGCGGCGGCCTGACCGACCTGGGCGGCGGAGTCGTAAAGATGAATCTGCATGATGCGGCCTCCTCTGGATATGATAATATGTATATCGTAAAGTGATTGATGCATAACGTTTTTCACGAAATACATCTTAACATAAGTATAGCACTGGATAAATGCCGTGTCAATGAAAAAGCCGGGGGCTGCTATAAAAGCCCCCCGGCTGAGAAAGGCCGCGTCTGCCGGACAAAACGCATATTGATGCAGTTCCGAGGGAAGCGCCCATACCGCTTTGCTGTGCACATGCAGCGACAGCGCATCCGCGTCCAACGGCACAGCGCTGACAAATACAAGGTGGATGGCACGCCCATTCTCCTGGCGTGTGACTTCACCCAGAATGTCCCCGGCGTGAACGCGCAGGTCCAATTCTTCCATCAGCTCGCGTTCCAGACACTGGGCGGGGGTTTCGTCCGCTTCGAGTTTGCCGCCCGGAAACTCCCACAGCCCTTCCAGCCGTCCGGTTCGGCGGCAGATGAGCACGCGCCCATCCGCCCGGCGAACCACTCCGGCAGCCACTTCAATCATCTGCATGACGGCCTCCTAGAAGTTGCGGCTCATGTCATAGCGCTCATAGAATTGTTTGCGCAGCTCCAGCAGACGGTCCTCCTCGATGGCTTTGCGCACCTTTTCCATCAGCCGGATCAAAAAGCGCAGGTTGTGAATGCTGGTCAGGCGCGCACCGGTGATTTCGCCCGCCTTGAAGAGATGGCGGATATAGGCGCGGCTGAAGTTCTGACAGGCGTAGCAGTCGCATTCCTCGTCGATGGGGCGGAAATCATGGGCGTACTGCGCGTTTTTGATGACCAGCCGCCCGTCCGTGGTAAAGCAGGTGCCGTTTCGGGCGATGCGCGTGGCCAGCACGCAGTCGAACATGTCCACCCCGCGAAGCACGCCCTCAATCAGGCAGTCGGGTGAGCCGACGCCCATCAGATAACGTGGCTTGGCAGCGGGCATGTGGGGCATGATGGCCTCCAGCAGGTCGTACATCATGGGCTTTGGCTCGCCCACGGACAGGCCGCCGATGCCATAGCCGAAGAAGTCCATATCCGCCAGCGTCTTGGCGCTCTCAATGCGCAGGTCCTCAAAAAAAGCCCCCTGCACGATGCCGAAAAGCACCTGCGAATCGTCAGTGTGGTGCTGCTGGCAGCGTTTGGCCCAGCGGTGCGTGCGGTGCATGGCGTCCTCGGCGGTGGCATGATCGCAGGGATAGGCGGTGCACACGTCAAAGGCCATCATGATATCCGAGCCCAGCGCGTGCTGGATGTCCATGCTCACCTCGGGCGAGATGAAGCGGCGGCTGCCGTCCAGATGGCTCTGAAAGGCCACGCCCTCTTCGCGGATCCTGCGGATGCCGGCGAGGGAAAACACCTGGAACCCGCCGCTGTCGGTGAGGATGGGCTTGGGCCAGCTCATGAAGCGGTGCAGGCCGCCCGCCTCGCGGATCAGGTCCTCGCCGGGGCGCAGGTGCAGGTGATAGGTGTTGGACAGCATGATTTCCGTGCCGATTTCCAGCATCTCGCGCGGGGTCATGGCCTTGACGGTGGCTGCGGTGCCCACGGGCATGTAGACGGGGGTATGGATGTCGCCGTGCGGCGTATGAAGCAGGCCCAGCCGCGCGCCGGACTGCTTGCAGGTTTTGAGCACCTCAAAGGAAAATTGGCTCACAGGTCGGCTCCCTTCCGTTGGTCGTTGATAAAGCCGCTGATTGTGGCGGCATAGGGCAAAAACACATCACCCCGCGGCGCGCTCAAAAAGGTCATGGGTTCCTTTCGGGTGGGGTGCGTCAGCCGGAGCACCGCGCCCCAAAGCGCCACGGGCTGGCCGCGCACGCCGCGGCCGTAGCGCATGTCCGCTACGAGCGGGTGGCCGCTGTGGGCCAGCTGCACGCGAATCTGGTGCTTGCGTCCGGTCTGGAGCCGGACATGGACAAGCGCCGTATCCAGCGCCGCGTCACGGCCCAGCACCCGGAAGGAGAGGCGCGCTTCCTTCGCGCCCGGCGCACCGGGCGAGGCGGCGCGCACCCTGCCCGTCTCCTCGTCCTGCACGAGCCAGTCGTGCAGCTCCCCAGCGTCCGGCATGGATGCGCCGTCCTCGGCCACGGCCAGATACTCGCGCGCCATGGCGTGCGTGCGCAGCTGCTCGCTCAGGCGCGAGGCGGCCTTGCTCGTGCGCGCAAACGCCACCAGCCCGCCCACGGGCCGGTCCAGCCGGTGCACAAGCCCCAGGTACACGTCCCCCGGTTTGTGGTAGCGCTCCCTGATATAGAGCTTTAGCTGATCGAGCAGGCAATCGTCTCCTGTAGCGTCGCCCTGCGTGAGCAGATTGGGCGGCTTGACCGCCACGATCAGGTGGTTGTCCTCGTAGACGATTTCAGGCATCGGGCAGCCACCGCGCGGTCGTGCCGCAGGGCAGCACGCCCCCTGTCGTCACGGTCAGGCACAATTCATCCGCCTCCACCTTGCCGCCGTAGCGGGCCACGAGGCAGCGGCGGGCGATGTTGCCCAGGACCGAGGCCGAAAAGCCCGTGGTGTAGCCGTTGATCAGGAAAAACAGCGGCGTATCCGACAGCGCCTGCGCGCACAGGTCCACCAGCGGGTAGAGCTCGTTTTCCAGCTTCCACACCTCGCCGCCGGGGCCGCGGCCGTAGCTGGGCGGGTCCATGAGGATGCCGTCGTAGCGGTTGCCGCGGCGAAGCTCGCGCCTGACAAACGCCTTCGCATCCTCGATGATCAGCCGCGTGCACTCCTCCGGGATGCCGCTCAGATCGCGGTTTTCGCGCGCCCAGAGCACCATGCCCCTGGCCGCGTCCACATGGGTGACGTGCGCGCCGGCGGCCGCGCAGGCCAGCGTGGCCCCGCCCGTGTAGGCGAAGAGGTTGAGTACACGCGGCGGGTAGCCCCAAGCGCCCGCGGCGCGGATGCGCTCCTGCATGAAAGCCCAGTTGGCCGCCTGCTCCGGGAACAGCCCCGTGTGCTTGAATCCCGTGGGCTTTACGTAGAATTTCAGATTGTTCAGGCCGATGACCCAGCGTTCCGGCAGCTTTTCGCGGAACTCCCAGTGTCCGCCGCCGGTGTCGCTGCGCATGTAGGTGGCCTGCGCCGCATTCCACAGGGCGGGGTCGGCCTTAGGCCAGATGACCTGCGGGTCCGGGCGGCGCAGCACGATGCCGCCCCATCGCTCCAGCTTCTCGCCGTCGCCGGTGTCCAGCACCTCATAATCGCGCCATTGATCGCAAAGAAACATGTGATTCGCTCCTCATCGTCGGTGGGGGAGAAAGGGGCGGGATTTACCCGCCCCCGTCAATCGCTTACGCCCTGCGCACGCTCAAAACGGCCTTCTTGCCGTTGAGGTCCCATTCCTGCGAAACGGCGCCCTCGGGCGCGGCGGCGCGGGCAAAGGAGGTCGCCAGCACGCTTTGCATGATGAAATCGCGTCCGGCCTCGATGGCGGCAGCCAGCTCGTCTTCGGCCTCATAGGTCACTTCGATGCGGTCGCTGACCTCAAAGCCCGCGTCCTTGCGCATGTTTTGCAGCTTGCTGATCATCTCGCGCTGGTAGCCCTCGGCGATCAGCTCCGGGGTGAGGTTGCAGTCTACAACCACCGTCACCTCGCCCTCCATCTGGGCGGAGAAGCCGGGCTTCTGCGTGGCCTCGGTGAGCACGTCGTCCTTGGAGAGCACCACTTCGGTACCGTCCAGGGCAAAGGTCACGGTTTCGCCCCGGCTGAAGGCGTCCACCACCTCGTTGCCGTCCATCTCCTTGAGGTGCTGGCCGATGCGGCCCAGAAGCTTGCCGTATTTTGGGCCGAGGGTGCGCATCTGGGGCTTGAGGTTGTAGGTGGTGAAGGCGCGCGCGTCGTCGGTAAAGACAACCTTTTTCACGTTGAGCTCGTCTTCGGCCAGGGCGCTGAACGCCTCGTCAAAGGACGTGCCCTTGACGTAGAGGGTGCTCAGCGGCTGGCGCACTTTGAGGTTTGCGGCGGCGCGGCAGGCGCGGCCCAGGCCGACCACGCTGAGCAGCGAGCTCATCTGGGTGTTGAGGCTTTCGTCGATCAGACTCTCGTCCGCGGTGGGGAAATCGCACAGGTGTACGCTTTCGTGCGCGGTGGGGTCCACGCTGCGTACGAGGTTCTGGTACATCTCCTCGGCCATGAAGGGAACAAAAGGAGCGATCACCTTGGACAGCGTGACCAGCACCGTGTAGAGGGTGACGAACGCGGCTTCCTTGGTATCGTCCATGCCCTTGCCCCAGAAGCGCTCGCGGCAGCGGCGCACGTACCAGTTGCTCAGATCATCCACAAACTCGGTGATGGCGCGGGCGGGCTCGGGGATGCGGTAGTTGCACAGGTCATCATCTACGCGCTTGACCAGCTGATTGAGGCGGGACAGCACCCACTTGTCCATCAGGGTAAGCTTGACGTTTTCAATGGGATGGTCCTTGGGGTCGAAGTTGTCGATGTTCGCGTAGAGCACAAAGAAGGCGTAGGTGTTTTGCAGTGTGCCCATGAACTTGCGCTGGCCCTCGGCCACGGCCTCGGGACTGAAGCGGCTGGGCAGCCACGGCGCGCCCGCAGTGTAGAAATACCAGCGCACGGCGTCGGCACCCTGCTTGTCCAGCACGCTCCAGGGATCGACCACATTGCCCTTGTGCTTGGACATCTTCTGGCCGTCCTTGTCCTGCACGTGGCCCAGCACGATGCAGTTTTCAAACGGCGCGCGATTAAACATCAGCGTGGAGATGGCCATGAGGGTATAGAACCAGCCGCGGGTCTGGTCGATGGCCTCGGAGATGAAGTTGGCCGGGAAGCGCTTTTCAAAAATCTCCTTGTTTTCAAAGGGATAGTGCCACTGGGCAAAGGGCATGGAGCCGCTGTCGTACCAGCAGTCGATGACCTCCTTGACGCGGTGCATGGGCTTGCCGCACTCGGGACAGGTGATTTCGACCTGATCCACATAGGGGCGGTGCAGCTCGATATCGCCCACGGGCGTGGTGGCCATCTCGCGCAGCTCCTGACGGGAGCCGATCACATGAATGTGCCCCTCCTCGCAGACCCAGATGGGCAGCGGCGTGCCCCAGTAACGCTCGCGGGACAGGCCCCAGTCTACCACGTTTTCAAGGAAGTTGCCCATGCGGCCTTCCTTGATGTTGTCGGGCATCCAGTTGACGGTGCGGTTGTTTTTCACCAGCTCGTCGCGCACGGCGGTCATACGGATGAACCACGTAGCGCGCGCGTAATAGAGCAGCGGCGTGTCGCAGCGCCAGCAGAAAGGATAGTTGTGCGTAAAGGGCAGAGCGGCCAGAAGCAGCCCGCGCCCGCGCAGGTCCTCGATCACCTTTTCGTTGACCTGCTTGGTGTCTTCGCCCGTCCAGGGCGTGCCCTCCACGAACTTGCCCTGCGTGTCCACCAGCTGCACGAAGGGAAGCTGGTTGTCGCGGCCCACGCGCGCGTCGTCCTCGCCGAACGCGGGGGCGATGTGCACGATGCCGGTGCCGTCGGTCAGCGTCACATAGTCGTCGCTGACCACGTACCAGCCCTTTTCGCGGGGATAGGTGACGCCCTCAAAGCGGTAGAGCGGCTCGTAGGCCGTGCCGCAAAGCTCGGCGCCCTTCATGGTTTTGAGCACCTGGCCCTCATGCGCCTTTTCGCCAAAGACGGCGTGCAACAGCGCCTGCGCCAGGATGTAGGTCTGCCCGTCCAGCTGGAACTCGCAGTAGTCCTCATGCGCGTTGACGCACAGGGCTACGTTGGAGGGAAGCGTCCAGGGCGTGGTGGTCCAAGCGAGGATATAGGTATCCTCACGGCCTACGACCTTGAAGCGAACCGTGGCCGAAACGTCGCTGACCTCTTTATAGCCCTGCGCGACCTCGTGGCTGGAGAGCGCGGTGCCGCAGCGGGGGCAGTAGGGCACGACCTTGAAGCCCTTGTAGAGCAGGCCCTTTTTCCAGATCTCCTTCAGGCTCCACCACTCGGACTCGATATAGTCGTCCTTGTAGGTGATGTAGGGGTTCTTCATATCCGCCCAGAAACCCACGCGGTCGGACATTTCCTCCCACTCGTGCTGATACTTCCATACGCTCTTTTTGCACTCGGCGATAAAGGGCTCGATGCCGTAGGCCTCGATCTGCGGCTTGCCGTCCAGGCCCAGCAGCTTTTCCACCTCAAGCTCCACGGGCAGACCGTGCGTATCCCAGCCGGCCTTGCGCAGGACGTCCTTGCCCTTCATGCTCTGGAAGCGCGGAATCAGGTCCTTGATGGCGCGCGTTTCGATGTGGCCGATGTGCGGGCGGCCGTTGGCCGTGGGCGGGCCGTCGAAGAAGGTGAAACGCTCCGCGCCGTCGCGGTGATGGAAGCTTTTTTCCATGATGCCTTCGCGCTTCCAGAAGTCCAGCACTTCCTTTTCGCGCTCGACGAAGTTCATGTCCGTGGATACTTTGCGGTACATTGGGTCCGTGCCTCCTTTGGGATGTGTGGGGGAATTCGGGGCATGAAAAAACCGCCCCGCGCAACGGGACGGAAAAAACGCTTTTCCGCGGTACCACCCATTTTGACGGCATGCCGCCGCCCGCTCATCGCCGGCATTCACCGGCAGGCCCTGTCACGGGAGCGCCCGACCCGCCTTACGGCGCAAAGCGCCCTCATGCGGGTGGCTCCGAGGTGATCCGGCGCGCCGCCGCGGCGTCCGGCTCGCATCCTGCCCGGACTCGCTTGGCTGCGGTAGGATGGCGCACCCGTCCTCATCATAGCCGCTGGGAGGTATGATAGCACAGTTTTTGACCCTTGTAAAGAGGCGCCGTCAGCGGTCGTAGGTGCTCATGACCTCCATGTTCAGGTCCAGCTGGTTTTCGCCCTCGCGCACCTTGCGCGCCATTACCACCAGGCGCAGATTGTCGTCCGTGCCGGTGCAGGTGGAGAGGGTAAGCAGCCGGTCGCCGGGCTGCACGTCCACCGTGCAGTGGTACAGAGAGCAGGCGCGCGCAGTTTCCACGTAGCTGTTGAAGGCCTCCACGCTGTCAAAGCGCGAATAGTGCCAGAAGGGCAGGTAATGAGGCTGTCCGGCGCGGATATCCACCTCCGCCACGGCAAAGATGACGTAGCGCCCGTTTTCATAAAGGGTGTTAAAATCAATGTAGGCATGCTCGCGATAAAATTCCGCTCCCTTGACCTTGTACTTTTTGAGCATGCCGAACATCGCGCCCTCCTTCATGTTATGGCCGTGAATGACCATCTGGGTGGGCACATGGATGAGATCGCAGTTTTCATCCAGGAACAGCGCGCCGGTTACGCTCTCCTGCTGTAGAGCATTGTGGGTGAGATAGAATTCGTTGTCGCGCTGGACCACGGGTTCCTGAAGCTCGCCTTCAATGTTGAGCCAGGCCACAATATCGCGGTTGCGAGCCTGCAATTCATCAAAGACGGAGGATACGGTCAGACGGGGGTTATCGGGATAGATGGTGGGCCAGACTTCTTCGGCGGTCAGGTTGTCCGCGCTGGCGGAGAGGAGGACGGACGACGCCGTGGACAGCGGCTCGACGGAGAAAACCGGCGTGGGGGTGAGCGTGGGGGAAGCCGAAGGCGCGGCGGAAGGTGCGGCCGAAGGTGCGGTCGAAGGTGCGGACGTAGCCGGGGAGGATTCCTGCGCCGCCTGGTAGATGTCGCTCAGCTGAGCAGATGCGTTGCGGGAGGAAGCAATGTCGGCATAATAGCGGACCAGCAGCACGGCAGAGATCGCAAATACGCAGGCGCATGCCGCGATCAGCGCATAAAAAAGAGGCTTGCGCAGAGGCTTTTTCTGGCGGCGGTTGGGCGAGCCCGCGTAGTGCCCGTGGGGATAGTAGCCGGAGCGGCCGGCTGGCTCCTTGTGTTTCAAGGCGCATCGCTCCTTTTGTATAGGAAAGAGTAGCCCCATTATACGGCGGATTCCATCAAATGTCAAAAGGAAATGGCACCCGAACGCATAGACGGCCTGTCGGTGGCGCACACTGCCCCGGAAAGAACAAGGGGAGGCGATTTTCAAAATGAAACCACGCGCCAGACAGATGCCGGTCAACCCGCCCGTGCCGGAGGTGGCGGAGCTGGCCTCGGCCACAGAATGCACGGGGCTGATTCCCTCCGCCGTGCGCACGCCCGGTCAGGCCCACAGCTATGCCGAGCTTTATGCCATTCACGAGCAGAAGCCCGCGGGCGACGGCGAGGAATAGGCTCCCGCACGGTCCCGTGCTGCGCCGCAGGACGGGACCGGCACGCAAAATATGGAGGTTTGGATTTTTCTGTTGACAAATCGGGAAAGGTCGTGTATACTTTCAAATCGTTCCGTAGGGGCATGGTGTAATGGTAACACGTGGGTCTCCAAAACCTTTGTTGAGGGTTCGAATCCTTCTGCCCCTGCCAGGGTGGGCTGTCTTGCTTCGTGCAGATGGTTCACTTTTTTTATGTCCATTATCCGGTCAGCTACGTGCCGCCCGGACCAGCCCCTCAAACAGGGCCGCCGCGGCCCGGTCGCTCCGGTACATGCGCTCCGGGTGCCACTGCACCCCCAGAAAAAAGGGCAGGGATGCATCCTCCACGGCCTCGATCACGCCGTCCGGGGCAAGGGCGCACACGCGCAGGCTGCCCGGCGTTTTCACCGCCTGATGATGGAAGGAATTGACGCATGGCGTTTCCGCGCCGGCTATGAGGCGCGCCAGCAGCGTACCAGGGAGAACGGACACGGTATGGCTGGCATAGCGCCCCGGGGATGTCTGCCGGTGCGCGATGGGAGGATTTCCATCCGCCGTACGGTACTGGCTGGGCAGATCCTGCCACAGCGAGCCGCCCAGCGCCGCCGCCATCGCCTGTACGCCCCGGCATATGCCCAGCACGGGCATGCGCCGCGCGGCAGCCAGGCGCACCAGGCGCATTTCAAAACCGTCGCGCAGGGGATTGACCTCGCCCAGCGCCTCCACGGGCGGTTCGCCGAAGAGGGCGGGGGACACATCGTTGCCGCCCGCCATAAGCAGGCCGTCCAGGCGCGCAAGGCAGTCCTCCAGCATATCGCCCTTCATGTCCGGGCTGAGCAGCACGGGCGCCCCGCCCGCTGCGATTACCGCCGTCAGATAGTCCCGAAGGATGAAATGACGCGTTTCCTCCGCGTCGATGCTGCCCGATACGCCGATGAGCGGATATGCCGCCATGCCGACCGCCGCCTTTCCAAAAAAATGTGACGTTTGCGCCGGGAGAGAGATTCAAGGCACGGATCCTGTTTTCCTGCCTGCACGAAAGAAGATGCGACGGCGTGGCGAATGAGACCGTCCGCATGAAAAAAAAGCGCGGGGCGCTCATCCTGCAAGGCGGCGTGAGAAGGCCTGAACCACGTCAAAAGGAGCGGCCGCGCGATCACGGCCACTCCTTCTATCAGATTTGACGCGTTGTTACTGCTGGCCGCCGCTCATGGCGCGCTCGGCGTTTTCGATCAGGCGCTTGACCATGTAGCCGCCGATGTAGCCCGCCTGACGGCTGGGCAGGTCGCCGTTGTAGCCCTGCTTGAGGTTGATGCCAAGCTCGTTGGCAATCTCAAACTTCATGTTGTTCAGGGCCTGCTTGGCCTCGGGAACCATGGTGCGGTTGGAGCCGGTGGTGCTTTGCTGATTCTGATACATTTTTCTTCACCTCATCAATGATTTGCGCTTCAGCGCATGGTGTTGCCTCCCTGGGAAGCCATCTGGCGTTCGGCCTGCTCGATCAGGCGCTTGACCATGTAGCCGCCCACATAGCCGTTGTCCCTGGAGCTAAGGTCGCCGTTGTAGCCCTGCTTGAAATTGATGCCCAGTTCCTTGGCGATCTCATATTTCATGCTGTCCAGGGCGGCGCGGGCCTGAGGAGCCTCAGGCTGGGTGCTTTTGCCGGCGCTTTGCGGGTTCACCATCCGTAGTTCACCTCCTCAAGTGGGTTCAACGCTATTTTGGCCCCGCGGGCCGAAAATACGCTGACAAATGTTTTCTTGGGAGGGAAACGAAGAAAAAAACGCCTTTTGCGCTTGACAAACGCCGCCCTTTGCGTATAATAGATGTCGATTCTTTTGGAAACCTATGCCGAAGACAGCGGGTTGGCGGCTACGGCCCCGTAAAACCTCCCCGCCGAGGTGTAAGGCGGGAGAAATCCCCTGCGACTTGTTCGCCCTTGCGCCTGCAAGGGTTTTCTTTTTGGAATCGCAGATTTTCAAAAAGGAGGTGCAACCCCAATGAGCAAGAATCTTGAGCTGAAAAAGCAGGTCGTCAGCGACATCGTGAAAAAGTTTCAGGATGCGCAGAGCGTGATCGTGGTCAAGTACAGCGGACTGACCGTGGAGCAGGTGACCGGGCTGCGCGCTCAGTTCCGCGCCAACGGCGTTGAGTACTGCGTGCTGAAAAACACCCTTGTGCGCCGCGCGCTCAAGGAGCTGAACATCGAAGGTCTGGACGAGGTGCTCAACGGTCCGTCGGCTTTTGCCTTCGGCATGAATGATCCCGTCAGCCCCGCCAAGATCATCAACGACTTCATCGTCAAGAAGAAGAGCGAAGCCATCGAGATCAAGGCAGGCCTGCTCGGTACCGAGCTGATGAGCATGGACCAGATCAAGGCCCTGGCCGAAATGCCCAGCCGCGAAGTGCTTCTGGCCCGCTTGGTTGGCAGCTTGCAGAGCAGCATCGCCAGCTTCGTGCGTGTGCTGGACGCGATTGCCAAGAAGGACTCCGAAGCCGCTCCCGAAGCCTGAGAGGCTTCCCATCCCTTACGCATGCTAACCGAAAACCGATCATAGAATGGAGGCTATTCACATGACTCACGAGGAATTTATTGCCGAGATTGAGAAAATGACCGTGCTTGAGCTCAACGACCTGGTGAAGGCTCTGGAAGAGAAGTTCGGCGTTTCCGCCGCAGCCGCCGTTGTGGCCGTTCCTGGCGCCGCCGGCGCTGCTGCTCCCGCCGAGGAGGAGAAGACTGAGTTCGACGCCATCCTCAAGGATGCTGGCACCGAGAAGATCAAGGTCATCAAGGTCGTTCGCGAGCTGACCGGCCTGGGCCTGAAGGAAGCCAAGGAATTTGTGGAATCCGCTCCCAAGACCATCAAGGAAGCCGCTTCCAAGGAAGAGTGCGAGAAGATCAAGGCCAAGCTGGCCGAGGTCGGCGCGACTGTCGAAATCAAGTAATTTCGCAGATTCAAACGCTCGAAACGCCGTATGGCGTTCCGGGCGTTTTTTGTGTGCCTAAGCAGGAAAGCGTCTACTTGACCGCCATGAGCATGGCCGTGTGGCCGTCGCCCGGCAAAAAGCCCCTGAGCTCCACCGTGGCAAAGCCCGCGTCGCGAAGAGCCTGTATCTCGTGCGCCAGGGTGAGCGGCGTGTCAAAGTGGACAAAGGCGTCCTCCGGCACGCGGTCCCGTATCCGCCTGCGCGCGCATTCGGCCATAGCCGCATCCTCCATGGCCTGCGAGGTGGCGATGTAGTCGCATTGTAGATAACACCCGCCGGGCTTGAGGGCACAGCGCACCTTGGAGAGCAGCGCCGTTTTCTGCAAAACGGTATAATGATGCAGCGTTTCAAAGGAAACCGCGGCATCAAAGCGGCTTTTTCCCAGATCGCAGGCAAAATAGTCTGCGCAAAGCAGGGAGAGCCTTTTTTCCGCGTACTTGCGGGCAAGCCGCTTCAGCATGTCCGCCGACAGGTCCACTCCCGTCACCGATAGATCGGGAAAGCGTCTAAAGATGGGGCCCAGCTCCAGCCCTGTGCCGCAGCCCAGATCCAGAAGCGTGCTAATGCCGGGCGGAAGCAGCCGGGCCATCCAGTGGTAGTGCGCTTCCCAACGGGCCATATGGATTTCATAGTTATCCACGCGCGCGTCAAAAAAAGCATCCATGCCCTCCAACGGCTCGTCACGGGTGGTCTCCCGCCACGCCTCCCATTCCCGAAACGCTTCGTCCATACCTTATGCCTCCGCATTCAGCGCCGCGAGGCGCTCTTCCATTTCCCCGCGGCATTGGCAGAAAGGCGTGATGGGCGCAGGGGAGGAATCAAAATCGTTGAGCTGCTTGACCATCCAGACCGACGTCAGCCATTGCCCGTGCTTGTAGCCGCTGCTAACAAGGCGCGCCGCTTCGGAAAAGCCAAAGGCGCGGTGCAGGGCCAGGCTCGCCTTGTTGGTGGAGGTGATGACGGCCAGGACCTGCCGGAAGCCCTGCCGCTTGAGAAAGGGCAGAAGCGCCTCGTAGAGCCTGCGGCCCACGCCTGCGCGGCGCGGCGCGTCGGGGGCGAGAAAGATGGTCAGCTCGGCAAAATAGCGGTAGCCTGTCTGGGGCCGGAAGGCTTCGGCGCAGGCGTAGCCCAGATAGCGGCCCGTTTCATCCTCTGCGATCAGCCAGGGGTAGAGTTCCAGCTGGCTGCGGATTTCCTCCGCGCGCGCCTCCACGCTGGAGTTGACCTCGTTAAAGGTGGCTGTGGAGGTAAGCACGTAATGGCCGTAGGTATCATGAATAAGCTGTGCGTCCTGGGGCGTGGCGATGCGAAGACGGATGTTCATCGTCCGCCGCCTCCTTCCTGAATGATATGTGCCACGTCTTCGGGCGTAAGGCCGATGATAAGGGTCTTGAAATTGGTGTAGGTTACCAGCCCGGCGGGCGCGTTGGCGGATTTTTTCACGTACTTGCGCCGGGTATAGTCCACCGGCAGCTGGGGGTGATTGCGCCCCTTGCTGAAATAGGCGGCCAGCTTGGCGGCGTAGAGCAGCGTTTCGTCCGACGGTTCGCTCTCTGTGCGGATCAGCACATGCGACCCCGGGATGCCCTGCGCGTGCAGCCAGGTTTCGCCGCCTCGCGCGTGCAGGGTGAGCCGGTCGTTTTGCAGCGAGTTTTTGCCCACCTCAATCACCGTGCCATCGGGCGCGGTGAAGCGGCAGGGCTTGCCCTCCGGCAGCTTTTTGGGCTTGCCGCCGCGCCCCCGCGAGGGTTCGGGCCGAAGAAAGCCCGCCTGCGAAAGCACGTAGCGCACCTCGCCCAGATCGGCGGTGGTTTCGCACTTATCCAGATCATCCAGCGCATTTTCCAAAAGCGCAAGGTCCCGCTCGATGGTGGTGAGCTGTTCGCGCGCATACTGCTCGGCCACCTTGGCTTTGCGGTATTTTTTATAGTAGCTTTGCGCGTTCTGTGAGGGGGTCAGCCGGGTGGAGAGGGGAATATCCACCTCCGGGCAGCCTTCCTCGTAGTAGTTCTGCACCGTCACGCTGGACGCGCCCCGCCCGATCAGATGCAGATTGGCGGTCAGCAGGTCGCCGAAGATGCGGTCCCGTTCAGCCAGGTCACTCTGGCGGATGGAATCGAGCATAATGGCCTTTTTCTTTTCCGTGCGCTCCAGCGCGCTTTTGATGTGCCGCTGCAGCCCGGCGCTTTTCTGCTGCATGCGGGCGCGCAGGTCGCGCCCCAGATAGAACGCGTCCATGGCTGCGCTCAGGCTGGGCATGGCCTTCTGGCGCTCCGCTGCAAAGGTGCGGTAGGGGAAGGGAAAGAAATCAACCGCAAGCCCGGCCTCATCGTAGAGCGCCACGGGCGCGGCGGGAATGTCTCGCAGGGCCTGAACCAGCCGGGGCGAAAGCGCGCTGAGATCCAGATCGCTTACGGGCACGGCGGGGTCCGCACCCACCTGGGCGCAGATCTCCCTGGCGCATACGCTGGCCATGCCCGCAACGCAGGTCATCAGCCCCTTGGCCAGCGCGCCGCCCTGGGCGGCAAGCCGCTCGGCAAGGGAGCCCGGCGAGAGGCCTTCCGGGTCCAGCTTGTCTTGCTGGGGCGGAAGCTGGTACACGCCGCCGGGCTGCACGGTGCGCACACGGCTCATCTCGCTGTTGACATGGCGGATGGCGTCGATGATGACGCCGTCGCTGCGCACCAGGGTCAGGTTGGAGTGACGGCCCATCACCTCCAGATAGAGCGTCTTTTCCACGGAATCGCCCAGCTCGTCCAGACACTCAAACACAAGGGTCAAAATGCGGTCGCCCGCCACCTGCCCTACGTCGCGCACGCGCGCCCCCAGCAGATGCTTGCGCATGAGCATGCAGAACATGGGCGGCTCGGCAGGGTTTTCATAGGTCTGGGCGGTCAGCTGGGCGCGCGCCTGGTTGGCGTTGGCGCTCAAAAGCAGCTTGTGGTTGCCGCCTCCGCTGCGAATGAGCAGCACCAGCGCGTCTCGCTCCGGCTGATTGACCTTGTCCACCCGTCCGCCCTGGAGCGCGGCAAGCAGCTCTCTGCGCATATACGACAGGGTGAAGCCATCCATCGGCATGGCCAAGACCCCCTCCTTCATTCAAAAGCATGGATGGATGATAGCACAACGCGCAAAAAAGCGCAATCATGCGCGCCTGTCCGTCATGGAACCGAAGGACGGGGCATACCCTTTGAGTGCAATCACTGCGTGAGGAGTGGAAGAGGCATGAAGATCAAACGGGCCGATATCGAGCGTATCCTGATTTTGTGCGCGGCGGCGCTGGTGGTGGTGCTGGCCCTGCGCAGCAACGACCAGACCACCTCGCAGGTGCTGGTGGAGCAGACGGCGATTCCCATCGAGCAGACCATCGCTCAGGAGGACACGGTAGCCACCGTGGTATTCTATGAGGACGGTGACGGCTATCTGGTGCCCGTGACGCGCCAGGTGCCCAAGACCGACGGTATCGCCAAGGCCACGCTTGCACTGATGGTCAAGGATGCGGAAAACGACATGCAGGCTGCAAGGCTGGGCCTGCGCACGGTCATTCCGGAAGGCACCACCTTTGATATCGACATCAGCGAAGGGCGCGCCAACGTCAACGTCAGCAAGGAAGCGCTCAACTGCATCGACGCCCGGCAGGAAAGCCTGATGGTGGACGCCATCACCAACGCGCTCACCTGCTTTTCCACAGTGGATGAGGTGACGCTGGAGTTTGACGGCCAGAAGCGCAGCAAGCTCACCTACGGCACCGATGTGAGCGGCGTCTTTACCGGCGGCAACCTGAACCTGGAAAGCGTGGAGACCTTCTCCGAAGATGCGGGGCTGGTGCAACTTTACTTCCCCTCGCAGACGGGGCGGCTGCTGGTGCCCGTGACGCGCGCCGTATTCAGCGACGCAGACCCCACCACCGCCGTTCTGGAGCTGGCCAAGGGCCCCCAGGATGACAGCGGCCTGGAGCGCGCGCTGCCGGAAAACTGCGGCGTCAAGTCCGTCACCATGAAAGACGGCGTGGTGACCGTCAATTTCTCCAAGGAGTTCAAGCAGGTCATGGAAAGTTCCGACGGCGGCCAGCAGGCGGTGCGGGCCATCCTGTTCACGTGCTCGCAGTTTCCGGGCGTGAAAAAGGTGGAGGTGCAGGTGGAGGGCGAAAAGATTGAAGCACAGCCCGAAACCGCCGCCACCTTCATCAACGCTGAAGAGGAGGTCATCGCCCAGTACCCCGGCGTGGTGGAGCTGGACTAATGGCTGGACTTTTCCTTCGCGCCCATGTATAATGCCATGGGAGCCGCGCGGCAGCGTCAGCCCGCGCGGCTTTTTTAGCATGTTTGATAAAGGAGCGACCGGCATGGAGCGTATGGACCGGCGCGGGGATGCGCAGCCCCGCCCATTGACCCTGATCCCCAACTTTGTGGAGACGGCAGACGGAAGCTGTCTCATCACTGCGGGCAAGACCCGCGTCATTTGCACCGCGAGCGTGGAGGAGGGCGTGCCGCCGTTCCTGCGCGGAGAGGGGCGCGGCTGGGTCACCGCGGAGTACGCCATGCTGCCTGCGTCCACCGGACGGCGCAAGGCGCGCGACGGCATTAAAAAGGATGGCCGCGGGGTGGAGATTCAGCGGCTGATCGGGCGGTCGCTGCGGCAGGCGGTGGACATGCGCCTTTTGGGCGAGCGGACCATCACGCTGGACTGCGATGTTTTGCAGGCCGACGGCGGCACGCGCACGGCGTCCATCACGGGCGCATATGTGGCGCTGGTGATGGCCGTCCACAAGCTCATGCAAAACGGGCTGATTGCGGAAAATCCCATCATCGCGCAGGTGGCGGCCATCAGCGTGGGCGTGGTGGACGGACGGCCCATGCTGGATCTGTGCTATCAGGAGGACAGCCGCGCCCAGACCGACATGAACCTGGTGATGAACCAGCGGGGCGAGTTCATCGAATTGCAGGGTACGGGCGAGGGAAGGCCCTTCACCAACCGCGAGCTGGCCAAGCTCCTGGACCTGGGCCGCGCGGGCGTGCGCGCCATGATGCGCGCCCAGCGCGAGGCGCTGCAAGGCGTAGGCGACTGGCTGCTGCCCCCGCGCCGGGTGGTGGTGGCCAGCGGCAACGCGCACAAGCTCAAGGAGCTGGGCGATATCTTCGGCGGCATGGTGGAGCTCATCAGCATGAAGGACGCGGGCTTTGAGGGCGATATCGAGGAAAACGGGACCACCTTCGAGGAGAACGCCGTTATCAAGGCCGAGGCGGTTTCCCGCGCCACGGGCCTGCCCGCGCTGGCGGATGACAGCGGCCTGAGCGTGGACGCGCTGGGCGGCGCGCCCGGCGTATACAGCGCGCGCTATGCGGGTGATCACGGCAACGATCAGGCCAATAACGACCTGTTGCTTCAAAATATGCGGGGCGTTACCAATCGTGCGTGCCGCTTTGTATGTGCCATGGCGCTCGCCCTTCCGGGCGAAAGCACGCGCGTGGTGCGCGGCGAGTGCCCGGGCGAGCTGCTTGAGCAGCGCGCGGGAGAGGGCGGCTTCGGCTACGATCCGCTGTTCCGTTATCATACGGGTAAGACCTTTGCGGAGATGACGGAAAAGGAAAAGAACGCCGTCAGCCACCGCGCGGTGGCCGCGGAAAAGATGCGCGGCGTGCTCATGGAGGCGCTGTGAGCATGAAGCGGGTGATCGCGCTTTCCGACTCACATGGGGACAAGGCGGCTTTGCGCGCTGCGGTGGAGCAGGCCCTGCGCGTGGGACCCGTCTACGCGGCGGCCTTTCTGGGCGACGGGCTTTCGGACTTTGCCGCCGTACAGCCGCTTTTGATGGAGGCCGGCGCGCTGTGCCACGCGGTGCGCGGCAACAATGACTGGGGCAGCCGCGAAGAGCTCGCCGTATCCTTTCTGGTTAACGGCGTGCGCTTTTACGCCTGCCATGGCCATGAGTGGCACGTCAAGTATGGGCTGGACCGCCTGTGCTACGCCGCCATGGAATGCCAGGCTCAGGTGGCTCTTTATGGCCATACGCACCACGCACAGGTGGATCTGGAACGCGGCATGTACCTGGTCAATCCCGGCGCGGTGTGCGACCGCTACGGCGTGGCCTATGCGGACATCCGTGTGGCGGAGAACGGCGGCGTGCGCGTCAGCCTTTGCAAATGGGAATAGGAAGCGGGAAGGCGTGCCCGGATGGGCCGCCTCAGCTTGTCGGAAAAGCTCGCCTGCGGCGATCTTTTCCGACAGAACGCGTTT
>OJRC01000372.1_pt1 | contig 31741 bp, 32 predicted proteins | sample 1599081 | NCBI WGS metagenome assembly OJRC01 (sample SAMN03922519, study PRJEB24848) | human gut metagenome | isolation source: stool sample | host: Homo sapiens | place: Germany | collected 2010-02 | reverse complement strand
ACCGGGGTCGGTGCGCCCTACGATTTGGTTGGTGCAAAACCATAACGTCCGGGCGTGTTAAAACAGCGAGCAGACGTCCTCCGCATACGCCGAGGGGTCCTCAAGCTCCTCGCCGGCTATGAGCAGGGCCTGCGAGTGCAGGATATTCACGAGCTTCTTCGCCCGCTCCGGGTCGGTCGCGACCGCGACCTCCAGCGCTTTGAACGCCGGGTGCTCGCCGTTGAGCTCCAGTACGCGCGTCGCCTTCGGCGGCTCCATGCCCGTGTCGGGCATACGCTTGAAGTAGCGCTCCATCTCCAGCGTGATGCCGCCCTCGGTCGTCAGGCACACCGGCGCGGAGACCAGCTTGTGCGACAGGCGCACGATGCTCACCTTGCCCTCCAGCGTGTCCTTCACGAAGTCCAGCGTGGGCTTGACCTGCTCTGAGCGCTTCTCGAGGTCGGCTTTCTCCTCCTCGGTCTCGATGCCGAGGTCGCCCGTGACGATATTGCAGAACTTCTTCTCCGCATGCTGACCGAGCTGCTCGACGATGTACTCGTCCACCTCCTCGGTCATGCAGAGTATCTCAAAGCCCTTCGAGCGCACCAGCTCCGCCTGCGGCAGCCGCAGCAGCTTCGGCACCGAGTCGCCCACGGCGTAGTAGATGTACTTCTGCTCCGCCGGCATCCTGTCCGTGTACTCCTTGAGCGTCGCGGTCTTGTCCTCCGCCACGTTGTAGATGAGCAGCTCGCGCAAAGACTCGATGTTCTGGCCGTAGTTCGCCACAGCGCCGTACCTGAGCTGGCGGCCGTAGTTCTTATAGAACTTCTCGTACTTCGGCCGGTCGTTCTCGAGCATCTTCAAAAGCTCGTTCTTGATTCGCTTGTTCAGGTTCTGCGCTATTATGCGCAGCTGGCGGTCGTGCTGGAGCATTTCCCTGGAAATGTTCAGCGACAGGTCGGGCGAGTCCACGATGCCGCGCACAAAGTAGAAGCTCTCGGCCAGCAGGTCCGGGCACTTCTCCATTATCATGACGCCGGAGCTGTAGAGCTGCAGGCCCGGCTCGTAGTCGGAGCTCATGAAATCGAGCAGCTGCTTGCCGGGGATGAACAGCAGGGCCTTGTAGCTCACCTGCCCCTCGGCGTTCACGCGGATGACCGCGGCGGGGTCGGTCGTGTCGTGGAACTTCTCCTTGTAGAAGTTCATGCAGTCCTCGTCCGAGACCTCGGATTTGGAGCGCTGCCAGATGGGTACCATACTATTGACGGTTTCGCGCTCCGTTTTGTTTACGGTTTCGTATTTCGGCGTGCCGTCTTCGTTTTTCTCGCCGGTCTCCTTGTACTCGGGGCGCTGCACGTCCATCTGGATGGGCCAGCGGATGTAGTCGGAGTACTTCTTTATGAGCCGCATGAGTTTCCAGAGCTGCAGGAACTCGGAATAGTTCTCGTTCTCGTCGTCGGGCTTGATGTGCATGATGACATCCGTGCCGACGCCCTCCTTCTCGCACTCCGTGATGGTGTAGCCGTCCGCGCCCTCGGATTCCCACCTGTAGGCCTGGTCTGAGCCGTAGGCGCGGGTGATGACCGTCACCTTGTCGGAGACCATGAAGGCAGAGTAGAAGCCGACGCCGAACTGGCCGATGATATCGACGTCCGCGCCCTCTTTGGTGGTGCCGTCGATGCCGCCCTTGAAGGCCATGGAGCCGCTCTTGGCGATGACGCCCAGGTTCTGCTCAAGCTCCTCCTTGGTCATGCCGATGCCGTTGTCGGAGACGGTTATCGTGCGCGCGGCCTCGTCCATGGCGACGAGGATGCGGAAATCGTCCCTGTTCATGCCGACCTGGTCGTCCGTAAGCGAGCGGTAGCAGAGCTTGTCAATGGCGTCGGAGGCGTTGGAAATGATCTCGCGCAGGAAGATCTCCTTGTGGGTGTAGATGGAGTTGATCATGAGGTCGAGCAGCCGCTTGCTCTCGGCCTTGAATTGCTTCTTGGACATATATTTGCATTCCTCCTGAGAAATAATATACCTGTGTATTTCGCAGTCTTATTATTATAACACGGATATGAAAATTTTCAATACGCGCCCCGGGGACCGGGAGGAAAAACTTGACGAGGAAGGGAGAATGAGTTACTATAATTTATTGTGACAGAGAGTTTTTTTCACAAATTGAGTCATAGAGGAACGGGGGAATCTCCAATGAGCGAGAAAGGCACATTCTACATCACCACACCTATCTATTATCCGTCCGACAAGCTGCACATCGGGCACACCTACTGCACCGTCGCGACGGACACCATAGCGCGTTATAAGCGGATGTGCGGCTACGACGTGATGTTCCTCACGGGCACGGACGAGCACGGCCAGAAGATAGAGGAAAAGGCGAAGGCCGCGGGCGTGACGCCTCAGCAGTTCGTGGACAATATCGTGGAGGGCGAGGGCGGTATCCTCGACCTCTGGAAGCTCATGAACATCTCGAACGACCGCTTCATCAGGACGACCGACGACTACCACGTCGAGGGCATCCAGCGCATCTTCAAGAAGATGTACGACAACGGCGACATATACAAGGGCAAGTACTCGGGCATGTACTGCACGCCCTGCGAGAGCTTCTGGACCGAGAGCCAGCTCGTGGACGGCAAGTGCCCCGACTGCGGGCGCGAGGTGAAATACGCCGAGGAGGAAGCCTATTTCTTCCGCCTGTCGAAGTACGCGGACAGGGTGCGCGAGCTGCTGCTCACCGGAACCTTCCTCGAGCCTGCCAGCCGCGTCAATGAGATGATAAAGAACTTCATCGACCCCGGTCTCGAGGACCTGTGCGTCTCGCGCACGAGCTTCACCTGGGGCGTGCCCGTGGACTTCGACCCCGGCCACGTCGTCTACGTCTGGGTGGACGCGCTGTTCAACTACCTGACCGCCCTCGGCTACATGAACGAGGGCCGCGACGGCAAGGAGAAATACTGGCCCGCCGACGTGCACATGGTGGGCAAGGAGATAGTGCGCTTCCACTCCATAATCTGGCCCGCGATGCTCATGAGCGTGGGCGAGCCGCTGCCGAAGAAGGTGTTCGGCCACGGCTGGCTGCTGCTGGGCGGCGGCAAGATGAGTAAGTCCAAGGGCAACGTCGTCGACCCGTATATACTCGCCGGGCGCTTCGGCGTGGACGCGCTGCGCTACTTCCTGATGCGCGAGTTCCCGCTCGGCTCGGACGGCAACTTCTCGAACGAGCTGCTCATCGCCCGCATAAACTCCGACCTCGCCAACGACTACGGCAACCTGCTCTCCCGCACCGTCGCCATGGTGCTCAAGTACTTTGACGGCACGCTGCCGACGGAGCGCGAGGCCGCACCGGAGGACGCGGAGCTTGTCGGCATGGCCTCCGGCCTGCGCGAGAAGTACCAGAAGCTCATGGACACCTTCCAGACGCAGGCGGCGCTGGAGGAGGTGTTCAGGGTCATCTCGCGGGCTAACAAGTATATCGACGAGAACGCGCCCTGGGTGCTGGCGAAGGACGAGGGGAAAAAGGCGAGGCTGGCGTCGGTCATGTATAACCTGCTCGAGAGCCTGCGCATCTGCACCTGCCTGCTCACGCCCTTCATGCCCGGCAGCTGCACGAAGGCCTTTGAGCAGATAGGCGCGGACGAGGCCGTCCGGAATTGGGACAGCGCCGCCGTCTGGGGCAGCCTGCCCGCTGACGTCACCGTGAAGAAGGGCGACACGCTCTTCCCGAGGATAGACATGAACAAGGAGCTCGCCGAGCTGGAGAAGCTCGAGGAGGAGGCCCGCAAGGCCGCCCTGCCCCCGCTGGAGATAGAGCCGCAGCTGGAGGAGACAGTGGATTTCGACACCTTCCTCAAGTCCGACTTCCGCGTCGTCAAGGTCAAGAGCTGCGAGGCCGTGAAGAAGTCCGACCGGCTGCTGAAGTTCATCCTGGACGACGGCACGGGAGTTGACAGGCAGATACTCTCCGGCATCCACAAGTGGTACAAGCCCGAGGATCTCGTCGGCAAGACCCTGGTGGCTATCGTGAACCTGCCGCCGAGGAAGATGATGGGCCTTGAGTCCAACGGCATGCTCATCTCGGCCGTGCACAAGGAAAAGGGCGAGGAGTGCGTCCAGCTCATCATGGTGGACGACTCCATGCCCGCGGGAGCCAAACTCTGCTAAGAGCTGGCCGAAATGCCGCAACACAAAATGCACCAGTCTGCGGACTGGTGCATTTTCAATGATTGCGCCGGGACGGCAAGTGTGATATCATGATCGTGTAGACTAGGAAGGAGGCGGCCGCCAGATGAACAAGAAGAAAAAACTCATCGCAGTTTCAGTCCTGCTCGTCGTGGTTGTGGGTGCGCTTATTTGGTACCACCTCCCTGTCAAAACGAGCGCAGCGGTGGAGCTGTATTGCGACGACCCGGCGGCCGGTGCGCTCAGCGCCGAGCTTGATTTGAGCATATCCCGCTCGCTGCTCGCCCAGCCTGCGGTCAATGGTACGATCCGCATCGGGGATACGGAGTATGTGGTGTGGGCGAGGCAGGACTACGGCTTTTTCGAAAGTATCCAGCGCAAATTTGAGGGGAGGCTGGACATACCGGTCTTTGCCGATCAGGACAATTTCGGCCATGGTACGGAGCTGATGTTAAGCGACCTGCTCTGGCTGCACAGCATTCAATTTGAAGATGGCTATGAAATCGAGAGTGTGAGCTTGTCGCTAAGATCCGATGATCACGGTATGTGGAGCAGCCGCACGGCGGCTTCATAAGGTAAAGGAGATGTTTCCATGGAATACAGACGTTTTGGAAATAAGATAGTCGTGCGGCTCGACCGTGGCGAGGAGGTCTGCGCGAAGCTGCTGGCGCTGGCGGAGCGGGAGGATATAAAGCTGGCGTCGGTGAGCGGCATAGGCGCGACGAACGACGTGACGCTGGGCGTGTTCGACACGGCGACGAAGTATTATAACAAGACGGTGTACAACGCAACGGACTACGAGATAGGCTCGGTGACGGGGAACCTCTCGCGGCAGGGGGACAAGCCCTACCTGCACCTGCACGCGGTGATAGGCAGCCCGGTCATGGGCGAGTGCCACGCGGGGCACCTGAACGCCGCGACCATCAGCGCAACCTGCGAGCTGATGATAGACGTCATCGACGGCGAGGTAAACCGGGAATTTTCCGAGGAAATAGGGCTGAATCTCTATAAGTTCTGAAAAGAAAAAAGGCGCCGGGGCCTGTTCGTGTGAACAGGCCCCGGCGTTTTCAGCCTGAGCAGCCTTTTCGCAGGGGCGGGGTCCCGTGCCGCGCCCGGCGCAACGGTTTTGTTTCCGGTTCCGGGAAGCGAAAAGGCTCCCCTGAGCAAGGGAACCTTTGGATGTTTCAAAATCTGACCACGTCCAAACAACGTGCCTGTTGCCGGGACACGCCGCCGCGCACTGTGCGTGATGAAGGAATCCGCGTCGTCAAAGCCCTCGTAGAGCGGGCAGGGGTAGTCCGGGCAGCCGGAGCAGAACCGGACTCCGCCGTGCTCCAGCGAGCAGCGGGCGATGCGGCAGCTCTGGTTGCCCTCCCCGCCGCCGCAGCCGGGACAGTATCCGCCCAGCTGCATCGTGCACAGCGCGCAGTTCAGCCCGCAGAGCGAAAAACGGGTGCATTCCCGCACAAATCCCCTCACTTTTTGCCTCCTGCAGCGCCGGACAGGGAGTCGCGGGTCAGCCCGGCGATGGCGCAGAGCAGCCCGGCGTCGTCTACATCCTCGTCTATGTCCTCGACGAGGATGTAGTCCTTCGCGCCCTCGTAGGGCGGGGCCATCGGCAGCCCGGGAAAGGCCGCTCGCGCCTCGGCGGTCGGTTTCACAAAGAGCTGGTCGGCGCAGATGACGGCAATAAACACGCCGTCCAGAAACAGCCCGTACTCGCCGAACATCCGCTTTGCCCGCACCCTGCCCGCGGGGGCGAGCTGCTCCAGCACGTATTCCACAAATCCAGCGTCAGACGCCATATGTAAATCACTCCCACGCCCGGGCTCCGCGGCTCAGCGCTCCGGCTGCTGCAGGGGGCCGGTATCCTGCTCGAAATACCTGTGATATTTCATCTGCGCCCAGAGGCCCTCCTCAAGGTACTGCACGTCCTCGGTGACGTAGATCTTATCCGTCTCGTCGGTGTAGTGTATCCTCGTGAGCCGGTCGTCCTGCCGCAGGAAGAACCAGCGGTAGAACCTCGTCTCCGTCGCGTAGTCGTGGCTGTCGAAGCAGGGGAAGCGCTCGGCCAGATACAGCACCTCGCGGCCGTAGACGTCGCGGCAGAAGGTCTTGTACCGGTCGTGCTCCACATACAGCTGCCGGATGTCCCTGTAGCGCATGCCCGCTGCCGTGAACCCGCTGGAAACGGGATATGTCCGTCTGCTCTCGGAGGGCTCCCGCACCCTGACGGGCCGGCCCTCCGCGTCCCTTTCAAGGCTCTCCCAGCGCAGCTTCACGCTCGAGTACATGCTGCGCGGATAGTCGAGCTTCGGCCCGCTGCCGCAGACCTCAGGCGCCATCTCGCCGCTCCACGGCCTGCCGCCGTCCCCGGACCGCGGCCTCTTCAAAAACCCAAAAGCCATCGCTCGCGCCCTCCTTCTCAAAATTTACTCAAATATACCACCTTCTCAGCCCCTTGTCACCGCCTTTCTTTTAATACGAGTTGACAAATATACACCTTACGTGCTATCTTTGAGGTAGACAATCGTCTACATAAGGAGGTATACACGTGAAAAGGCTCGCTGCCGCCGCGCTGGCGCTGCTGTTTATAGCGGGCTGCGGCGCCGGGACGGCGCAGGTCGCGGACGGGCCGGGCGTGGCGTATGCGCTCGAGCGCATGGAGTACGGCGCGGATGCCACGGGCGCGGTCTTTGCCTGCGGGGAGGATATCTACACGGTCAACATGAACTTCGGCGCGGACGGCGCGCAGGAGTACAGTCTCGTGCGCAACGGCGCGGGGCTCGTCTACGAGGCCGGTGACTCCGCCATCCGTCTCGCCTGCGGCGGCGCGAGCGGTCTTTGGCTCTCCGACGGCGGCACGCTCCGGCAGCTGTCCTTCGCCGGTGAGCAGCTCCTGAGCCTCGAGCTGTCCTGCGACGACATGCTCTGCCTCGGCGACGAGCTGTACGTCCTGCGCGCCGGGCGCGTGGAGGTGCTCGGCAGCGGCGGCGAGGCCCTGCGGGGCTTCGACGTCGGCGAGGGCGCGGGCATCGTCCGGGGCGGCGACGGGCACGTCTACGTCACGCTGCCCGCCGACGACGGGCTGGAGACTTATCCGCTGGAGGCTGGAGATTCCGCCTCCATTGTGCTCCCGCAGGTCACGGCGGCATACCCGGGCAGCGCCGAATACCCGCTGCTCTGCCTGCGCGGCGGGATGCTCTACGGGCTGGACGCCGCCGGGGCGCTCGAGCCGCTGGCGGACCTCGACGAGTGCGGCGTGATGGGGCTGCGCTGCGCTGAAGCGCTCGGGGACGGGCGCATCCTCGTGCTTGACAGGCTCGGCCCCGGCCTGCTCTCGGAGCATGAAGCCGCCTCTCCCGGTGCGGAGCCGGCGACGCTCAGGCTCGGCACGGTTGGCGACAGCCTCAGCAGCATAGTGGAGGGCTTCAACGCCCGGTCGGAGGGCGTCGTCGTGAGGGAGACAGACTACACCCAGGGCGGCACGGTCAGCGTGCAGGACGCGCTGACGCGGCTCGCGGCCGACATAGCGGCGGGGAACGGGCCGGACATGCTGCTGACGACGAACCTGCCCGTACACAGCTACATCCGGCGCGGGTATATGCTGGAGCTGTCCGGGCTTATAGACACGGAGGACATCGTCATGGCGGAGGCGCTGGAGGTCTCCGGCGGGCTGTACTGTCTGGCGCGCGGTTTCGGGGTCGAGACCTACGCCGGGCTTGCCTCGGACTTCGGCGAGGCGGAGGGCTGGACGCTGGAGCAGTACCTGGAGGCCGAGGCGGGGCTGCTGCCGGGGGCGGTGATGTTCTACAACGCCACGCGCGAGCTGTTCCTGCGCATGACCTGCGCGAGTTATATGCAGGAGGCCATCGACTGGGAGAGCGGCGAGTGCAGCTTCGATACCGAGGGTTTTGTGCAGCTGCTGGACACGGCGGCGCGGATGACGGAATACCCCGAGGAAACCGGCTTCGGCTACGCCCCGCCGGCGGAGCTTCTGCGCACCGGCTCTGAGTATGTGACACTGTGCTATGTGGGCAGCGTGACGCGGATGGCGGCTTTCGAGGCGGAGGTGGGCGAGCGCGTGTGCTTTGTGGGCATGCCGACGCCGGACGGCGGTAACGGCTCGGTCATGAATGTGAACGGGGCGGTGGGCGTCATGGCGTATACGGAGCAGCGCGCGGCCTGCGCGGATTTTCTGGAATACCTGCTGAAGGGCTACGACCCGTCGGAGCTGGACTACGAGCGCAACAGCAGCATGCCGATGTACCGGCCGTATCTCGAGGAGCTTACATCCCGCGCGCAGGCCGACGGAAAGCTGGAAGGGGAGGATATCGCGCGCTTTTACGAGTTTTTGGGTCTCGTGCGCTATTCGAACCTGAGCGACGCCGAGACGCTGGACATCATCCTTGAGGAAGCCTCGGCGATCGGGCCGGGCACGCGCACCGCCGCCGAAGCCGCAGCGCTGATACAGGACCGCATCCAGACCCGGGTGGCCGAGCAGAGCTGAACTTATCCGACGCCCGGGGCAGGGGGTATGGGGGAGTGGCGCCCCAAAAGAAAAGCGGCTTTTATTATGGGCATTCGTACCGGGCATGCCCCACCCGTCTCTCCTACCAACGTGTTGCGCCTACATGACGTTGGGGCGCGGTTGACATATGGGGAGTTATGTGTCAAACTTTTATATAATATCTCAACTTCTCGGAGGCGGTCATGGCTCGTCGGCAGCGCTGCTTTTGGATACTGTTTTCTGTTTTCCTCCTGCTCGGCATCTTTATCCGGGTCTGGCGCTTCGGTACGGTACCCGGCGGCATCAATCAGGACGAGGCTTTCGCGGGCTACGAGGCCTGGGCGCTGCTGAACTTCGGCCTCGACTCAAGCGGGCATTCCTTCCCCGTCTACCTCACAGCCTGGGGCAGCGGCATGAACGCCCTCGCCTCTTACCTCATGATGCCCTTTATCGCCGTATTCGGCCTCGAGGTATGGGTCATCCGCCTGCCCCAGCTCATCGTGTCCTGCCTCACCCTCGTCGCCGTATTCGGCATCGTCCGCAGGCTCGCAGGCGGCCGCGCCGCGCTTATCGCCCTGCTGCTCGTCGCCGTCTGCCCGTGGCACGTCTACCTCTCACGCTGGGGACTCGAATCGAACCTCGCGCCGGGCTTCCTCACCTTCGGTCTCTGCTTCTTCGTCCGCGGCCTCGAGGACCCGCGCTTCCTGCCCCTCGCCGCGCTCATGTACGGCCTGTCGCTCTACGCCTACGCCGTGCTCTGGCCCATACTTCCAATCCTGCTCCTGCTCATGCTCGGCTACGGCTTTTACTGCCGGAAGCTACGGTCTTTTCCATGGCTCGCGGCCTCGGCGGTCATACTCCTCGCCCTCGCCGCGCCGCTCGTGCTCTTTCTGCTCGTCAACTACGGGCTTATTCCCGAGTTTACCATCGGGCCTTTCTCCGTGCCGAAGCTCGTCATGATGCGCTCGTCGGAGATTTCCCTCTCCAACATCACCGCGAACGCCAAAAACCTCTGGGAGCTGTTCGCACAGATGGTCGGGCGCGCGCCCTTTGACTACGACGGCTCGCGCGGGCTGTTTTCCATCTGCACGCTGCCGTTTTTCCTCTTTGGCCTCTTCCGCTGCATAGCGGTGCTCGTCAGGGCGCTGCGGCGGCGGGAAGTGAAGCTCGAGGCCCTGCTGGTATTCCATCTGCTGGCGGCGCTGCTGCTCGGGCTGCTCACCGCCGTGAACGAGACGCGCTTCAACTGCGCGTACATCCCAATGCTGCTCGTCGCCGCCGTGGGCCTCGACCGGCTCGTCGGGCTGACCAAAAGGGAATGGCTGGCCGGCCTCGTCTTCGCGGCCTATCTCGTACACTTCGGCGTCTTTGCCGGCTGGTATTTCACCGAGTACCCCGGCATCTCCGGCCGTGCCTGGTCCTACGGGCTGGAGGAGGCGCTGGAGGCGGCGGGCGAGTCGGAGGGCGATATCGTCCTCGACAGCAGCATCTACTGGTCGAACGTGCTCTTTTACACTCAGCTGCCCGTGGACGAGTTCCTCGAGACCGTCGAGTACAAAAACTACCCCTCGACCTTCCTTGACGCGGCGTCCTTCGGGCGTTACAGCTTCGGCATAGACCTGCGGGAGCTGGATACGGAGGCGGTCTACATCTTCCCGAGCGGACACACCGCCGCCGGGGCGCTGGAGGAACTGGGCTTCGGGCTGCAGACCTACGGCTTTTTCACCGTCGCCACGCGCTGACGGAGCGCACGCACGAAAAAACACCCGCCGGGCGTCCTGGTCCCGGCGGGTGAATTTTATGCGGTTTATCCTATCTGCTGTAGACCTCGATCTCCATGTCCGACATGGGGTAGGAGCAGCAGGGGTGGAAGTAGTGGAACTGCTTATCCGCTATGCGCAGCTGCTCGTAGCGGTTCGCGTGGTACTCGCCCTTTATGAGGCGGCTGCGGCAGAAGCCGCAGTAGCCGACGCGGCACTTGTTGTTCACCGCAAGCCCCGCGCGCTCGAAGGCGGTGAGCACCGTCTCGTCGCTTCTGGCGGGGATGGTGTGCGTCTCGTCGCGGTAGTGTACGGTGAGCGTGTAGTCCTTGGCCGCGCCCGCGTCGTAGACGTCCTCGGTGCGCTCCATGCGGATGTACTTCTGCGCGAGGCCCAGTTTCGGCAGCTCTTTGTCGAGGAAGTCGCACATCGCGCCCGGGCCGACGACGTAGATGCTGTACGGCTCCGCGCCGGCGTATTTCTTTATAAGCTCCGCCGAGATGAAGCCGGACTCGAAGCCCTCCTTCTTCTCCTCGCTGAGCACGTACACGACCCTCACCTTGGGGCAGCGCGCAGCTATGGCGTCGAAGTCCGCGCGGAACACGAGGTCTTCTTCCGTCCTCGCGCCGTAGAGCAGGGTCATCTCAAAGTCCTCTGTGCCCTCGTCTATGGCCCTGGCCATGGACATGAAGGGCGTTATTCCGCTGCCGCCGGCGAGGCCCACGACGTGTTTGCAGTCGCGGATGCCCGAGTGGGTGATGTGTCCGCCCGGCTCGGTGGCTGTGAGTTTGTCGCCCACCTTCGCCTCGTTGTGCAGCCAGACGGAGAGGAAGCCGCCCTCCTTGAGCTTCACCGTGACGCGGTATTTGCCCTCGAGCGCATCTTTGGGGCTGGACGAGAGCGAGTAGGTGCGCCGCGCGACGGAGCCTGCAAGCTCGGTGCGCAGGTTTATGTAGCTGCCCGCCTTGAAGGGCGCGAGCACTGTCGTGCCCGCCTCGGTATCCGGTACGAGGATGAAGCTCTTGGCGTCGTGCGTCTCCTGCACGATCTCGGCTATCTTGAGGTACTGCGCCTTGGGGTGCAGACGCTTTGCCAGCTCGTTTACCTTATCCGTCGCGGGCAGGGGCTTCGCCTCGGCGGAAGCTATCATCTCCGCGCGGTTGCGGCGCAGGTTTTTGAACTTCAGCATGTCGAACACGCCGATAAGCCCGACTTTTACCTTCATCTTACTCAGCCTCCTTCTTCATGTCCATGAGCGTGAACTTGGCGGCGAGGTTGCCGGACTGGTAGGACGAGTTGAAGCCCGAGCCGCGCATGGCGTGCCCGCCGCAGAAGTGCAGGCCCGGCAGGTGCTTTTCCGTGTACATGCACATGATGCGCGGCATCATGTTGTCGAGGCCCGTGAGCAGGTAGCCGTAGATGCTGCCCTGCGGCGCTCCCGTGTAATGCGCGTAGGTCACCGGCGTGCCGACCTCGATCTCCTCGATGCAGTCGCGTATCTTGGCGCCCGTCGCCTTCTCGAAGCCGTCGATGAGGCAGTTTGCCATTTTCTCCTTTATCTCGAAGTAGTTCTCCTCGTTCGCGATATCGCCGAAGAAGTCGGAGAAATACAGCGAGGTGAAGTACAGGATGGTCGTGCCCTTGGGCGAGCAGTCGGGCAGGGCGGCGTTGAGGCATACCGTGACCTGCGCGGGGTTCTCGATGCTCGACATGCCGCCGAACTCGGCCTTGGTGTCGAGCGAGTGGTAGATGAAGTAGCTGTAGTCGTGCAGTCCCAGCTCCTCGGGGGACTTGTTGAGGCCCAGGAACATGGACACGCCGCGCCCGGCGAGGCTGCGGGCGTTCGCGAGCTTCAGCTCCTCCTCGGGTATGTCGGCCTTGTCGACCATCCTGCCGTAGACGAGGTGCGGCGAGGCGTTGCTGACGACGTGCTCCGTCGCGACCTCCTTGCCGTCGGCAAAGCGCACGCCGGCGACGCGGCCGTTTTTCGTGATGATGTGCTCGACCTCGGCGTTATACCAGATCTCGCCGCCCTTTTCGATTATTGTATCGGCAAGGGCGCAGCTGATGCCGTGGGAGCGGTTCTTGGGAATCTGCGCGCCGTGGGTGATATAGAGGTTCACCATCAGGGCGTAGTGCAGGAAGCTCAGCTGGTCCTCGGGTGTGCCGAGATAGGACCAGTAGACGTTTATTATCTCCTGCGCCTTTTTGGGCATCTTGATGGCGTTCAGGACCTTGTCGATGGGGTAGGCGGCGACGCGCATGAAGTTGGGGTACTCGCTCTTGAGCACCGCCGTGTCCGGGTTGCCGCGCATCTGGGTGAGGTAGGCCATGGCCCTGCGGCACTCGTCCGCCAGGGCGAAGAAGGTGGTCGTGGACTCGCGGCTGCCGGGGACGTAGGACTCCATCTTGTCGATGAAGTTCTGCACGCCGAAGGGCATGGTATAGTCCTCGCCCGTGTCGAGCGTGATGGCCCTGTAAGCCTCGGGGACCGTGACGAATTCTATCTTGTCCAGGACGCCGAGTTCCTCAAAGAGGGCGTAGAGGTTGCCGCTGTTGCCCGGGGTGCCGAAGTCGCAGAGCTCGTGCAGCGAGGCCTCGAACTCAAAGCGTCCGCGCACGAAGCTGGTGGCAAAGCCGCCCGGAAGATTGTGCCGCTCCGCGAGCAGGACACGCTTGCCGGCGTCGGCCAGCGTCAGCGCCGCGGCAAGCCCGCCGTTGCCCGCGCCTATCACCACGGCGTCGTAGTGCAAAGCTGCCAAATCATATCACCGTACCTTTCATTCAATATCTGTGGCCATACCACAAGTATATACCAGCCTTACCAAAAATGGAATAGGGTAAATCAATTTTTTAACGCTCCTGTAAAAAAGACGTGCGTTTTGGAAATGGCTGTGGTAAACTGATTAATCAGTATTTTTGAAGGGACAGAAGCGGCTATGAAGATAAGCGACATACTCAAAGAGGACAAAGTGACCCTGACCTATGAGGTCTTTCCGCCCCGCAGGAACGACACCTACGAGTCCGTGGCGGAGAAGGCCCGGACGATCGCCGAGCTGCACCCGGCCTTCATGAGCGTGACCTACGGCGCGGGCGGCGGCACGAGCGCGTACACGGTGGAGCTGGCCTCGGATATCTCGCAGCGCTTCGGCGTGGAGTCGCTGGCGCATCTCACCTGCGTGTCCTCGACGAGGCAGCAGGTCGCGAAGGTGCTCCGTGAGCTGAAGGCCCACGGGGTCGAGAACATACTCGCGCTCAGGGGCGACATCCCGGCGGAAGGCCCCACCTGTCAGGACTACAAATACGCGCCGGAGCTGGTGCGCGACATCAAGGCCCAGGGCGACTTCTGTGTCGGCGGCGCCTGCTATCCCGAGGGCCATCCCGAGGCGGGCGGGAAGCTGAACGACATCGAGCACCTCAAGGAGAAGGTGGACGCCGGCTGCGAGTTCCTCATAACCCAGATGTTCTTCGACAACACGATATTCTATAACTTCCTCTACCACATCCGCGAGCGCGGCATAAACGTGCCGGTCATAGCGGGCATCATGCCCGTGACGAACAAAAAACAGGTCACGCGCATCACCCAGCTGTCGGGCAACTACCTGCCGGAGAAGTTCAAGTCGGTGGTGGACCGCTTCGGCGACAACCCCGCCGCCATGCATCAGGCGGGCGTGGCCTACGCCACGGGGCAGATAATCGACCTCATAGCCAACGGCGTGAACCACATCCACGTCTTCACCATGAACAAGCCCGAGGTCGCGCAGGGCATACACGCGAGCCTCTCCGAGCTGCTCAAGTGAGCGCCGGGACCCCGAACTGGCGGGAGATATTCCGCTACCTGGGCTACAAAAACGGCGACCGGCCCGAGGGCGCGGCGCTGGAGATGATAAAGCGCGCTGAGGCCGCGGTACGCGGCATGGCGGAGGCAAGGTCCGTTTACCAGCGCTTCCCGCTGGCGTTCCGCGAGGACGGCGCGGTGGAGATAGGCGATATACGCATTCAGAGCGCGGCGCTGAGCCGGAACCTCGAGGGCTGCTCGGGGGCGTACCTGCTCGCCGCCACGCTCGGCGCGGACGTGGACCGGCTCATCTCCCGGCTCGCGGCGCTGGGGCACGTGAGCGAGGCCGCCGCAGCTCAGGCCGCCGCCGCGGCGCTCATCGAGGACGTCTGCGACGAGGCGGGCGAGAGCATGGGACGTATCGAAGCCGCGAAGGGCCGCAGGCTCCGGCCCCGGTTCAGCCCCGGCTACGGCGACTTTTCGATAGAGCACCAGCGCGACATCGCCCGCGTGCTCGACACGGCGCGGCACATCGGCCTGACGGTCACGGACAGCCTCATGCTCGCGCCCATGAAATCCGTCACCGCCGTCATCGGCGTCGCGGAGACCGGGGGCTGCGCGGACGGGGGCTGCGCGGACTGCGATAAAACAGACTGCGATTTCAGGAGGCTCTGAGCATGGATATAAGGGAAATACTGGGTAAGCGCCGCCTCTTTCTCGACGGCGGCACGGGCACGAGCCTGCAAAAGCTGGGCCTCAAAGCCGGCGAGCGGCCGGAGACCTGGAACCTCCTGCACCCGGAGCGCATAGAGAGCCTGCACCGCGCCTATCTCGACGCGGGCGCGGACATCATCTACACCAACACCTTCGGAGCCAACCGGCTCAAGTACCCGGAGGGGGGCGAGTTTTCCCTCGAGGAAGTCGTAAAAAGCGCGGTAAACATAGCAAAACGCGCCCAGATCGCCTGCGGACGTGAGGACAGCTCCTGGGTCGCGCTGGACATCGGGCCGTCCGGCAAGCTGCTCCGGCCGCTCGGAGACCTCGACTTTGAGGACGCAGTGGCGCTCTTTGCCGAGGTCGTGGGATACGGCGCGGCGGCGGGCGCGGACCTCGTCGTCATCGAGACGATGGGCGACAGCTACGAGCTGAAGGCGGCGGTGCTGGCCGCGAAGGAGAACTCGGAGCTGCCAATAATTGCCACAGCTGCCTTTGACGAGCGCGCGCGGCTGCTGACGGGCGGCACGCCCGAGTCGGTGACGGCGCTGCTCGAGGGCCTGCGCGTGGATGCGCTGGGCCTGAACTGCGGCCTCGGCCCGCGCGAGATGCTGCCCATAGCCGAGCGCTTTGCCGCGGCCGCGAGCCTGCCCGTCGCCGCCGCGCCGAACGCGGGCCTGCCGAGGCAGGTGGAGGGCCGGACGGTCTTCGACCTCTCGCCCGGGGACTTCGCCGCGCAGATGGAGGCCATAGCGCGGGCGGGCGCGCAGCTGCTGGGCGGATGCTGCGGCACGACGCCGGAGCACATCGCGGCGCTGGCAGAGCGCTGCCGCGAACTGCCGTTTGCGGAGCCTGTGAGGAAGCGCAGGACGGTCGTCAGCTCCTTCTCCACGGCGGTGGAGCTGGGCGCGGGCCCGGTCATCGTGGGCGAGCGGATAAACCCCACGGGCAAGCCCAGGCTCAAGGAGGCGCTCAGGGTGGGGAACATGGACTACCTGCTCTCCGAGGGCGCGGCGCAGGAGGACGCGGGCGCGCAGATACTGGACGTGAACGTCGGCCTGCCGGGCGTGGACGAGCCGGCCATGCTGGAGAGGGCGGTGACGGCGCTGCAGGGCGTCACGGGCCTGCCATTGCAGCTCGACAGCTCGGACGCGCGGGCGCTCGAGCGGGCCATGCGGCGCTACAACGGCAAGCCGATGATAAACTCCGTGAGCGCCAAGGCGGAGAGCATGGCGGCGGTGTTCCCGCTCATACGGAAATACGGCGGCACGGTCGTGGGCCTCGCGCTCGACGAGGGCGGCATACCGGAGACGCCGGAGGGCCGCGTCGAGTGCGCGGAGCGCATATACGAGACGGCGGCGGAGTACGGCATCGCGCGCGAGGACGTGGTCATCGACACGCTGACGCTCACCGTGTCTTCGGCCCCGCAGGCGGCGCAGACGACGCTCGAGGCCCTGCGGCGCATCCACGCTGCCGGCGGGCGGACGATACTGGGCGTCTCGAACGTGAGCTTCGGCCTGCCGGCGCGGGAGAAGGTGAACTCGGCCTTCCTGACGCTGGCGCTCGAGGCGGGGCTGGACTGCGCCATCATGAACCCGCTCTCGGCGGCCATGATGAGCGCGTGGCGGGCCTTCGCCGTGCTTTCGGCGCGGGACGCGAGGTGCGAGGACTATATCGCGCACGAGTCCGGCGCGGAGGCGAGGCCCGAGACGCCCACGGCGGGACTGACGCTCGGCGCGTGCATAGAGAAGGGCCTCGCGGACGCGGCCTCGGCGGAGGCAAAGCGGCTCGTCGCGGGCGGCGCGGAGCCGCTGGGCGTCATCAACTCGGAGCTTATCCCGGCGCTCGACAGGGTCGGCAGGGGCTTCGAGGCGGGCACGATGTATCTGCCCCAGCTGCTCATGAGCGCGGAGGCGGCGGGCGCGGCCTTCGAGTCGCTCAAGTCCGGCATGAAGGGGGAGCGCGGCAGCGAGTACCCCGGCAAGATCGTCATTGCGACGGTGAAGGGGGATATCCACGACATCGGCAAGAACATCGTGCGCACGCTGCTGGAGAACTACGGCTTCGACGTGCGCGACCTGGGCAAGGACGTGCCGCCCGAGGCGGTGCTGGAGGCGGCGTCGCAGGAGGGAGTGCGGCTCGTCGGCCTCTCGGCGCTCATGACGACGACGGTGGCCGCAATGGAGGAGACGATAAAGCTACTGCGAGAGCGCCTGCCGGAGGTAAAGATAATGGTAGGCGGCGCGGTGCTGAACGAGGAATACGCCAGACAGATCGGCGCGGACTTCTACGGCAGGGACGCCATGGCCTCGGTGAGATACGCAAAAACCGTCTGCGCATAGCAGTAAAATCAGATCAGGCCCCATTTCTTCCGGCACGCGCCAAAGAAATGGGGCCTGATCCGCGTTGGTGGCCCAAAACAATCCGCCCGCGCCGCGGCACTGTCGGAGCCTCGGGACAGATGAGATGTGCAGCCATCGTTTATCGAGAAAAATTTATTGTTTATCGATAAAAAATACTTGCAATTCGATAAGGGGTGTGATATGCTCTGGGCGAAAGGAGCTGATCGGGTATGAAACAGAAGGAGCTCTCCCGCTGGATGAAGGGAATTGTGGTGCTGGGGTTCATCTGCGTTTTGTTCCTGGACGCGGTCTGGGTGCCGCAGCTGGGTCTGGATATCGCCCGCGAGACGCCGGACCTTCAGCGCATGTTCTGGCCCTGTCTCATATACTTCTGGATAAGCACGATACCGGTCATGTATTTCATGGCACTCGTCTGGCAGATGGCCTCCGAGATAGGCCGCGACAACAGTTTCTGCCTCAAAAACGCCCTGCGCCTGCGCACCTGCAGCCTTCTCGCCGCCGCGGACACGGTCTACTACCTGGTCGGCGGGGTCGTGCTGCTCTCGATGGGTCTGCTGCACATCGGTATCGCCATCATAGGCATGGGCGTCTGCGCCGTCGGCGCCGCCATCTCCGTCCTGTGCGCCGCGCTCTCCCATCTCACGCGCAAGGCCGCCGATATGAGGTCGGAAAACGACCTCACCATCTGAGGTGCGTGCCATGATAAGGATAAACCTCGACGTCATGCTCGCCCGCCGCAAGATGAGCCTCACGGAGCTGGCCGAGAAGGTCGGCATCACCCTCGCGAACCTCTCCGTGCTCAAGACCGGCAAGGCAAAAGCCGTGCGCTTCTCGACCCTCGACGCCCTCTGCCGTGCGCTCGCCTGCCAGCCGGGGGACATTCTGGAATTTACTGAGGAAGACTGAAATGGACAACACCCTTGAAAGCCCGAGGCCAATATTCGGCGCGCGCGAGTGCCTCATGCTCCCCGCCGCGCTCTGTCTCGGCATACTCTGGCGGAACGTTTTCACCCTCGAGGGCCTCGCGAACCTCGCCTTCGGCCCGCACCCCGGCCCGGCGCTGGGCGCGGCGGTATTCGTCGCCCTCATCTGGGCCTTCGTACTGCTGTTCCTCGGCCGCAAGGCCCGCTGGGACAGGTACAGCCTCGGTCTCGCCGCCGGGGTCTGGCTGCTCGCCGTAGGCTCCGTGCTCACGGGCAGCGGCGGGGTGAGGCTCGTGAACTTCGTGCTCATCTTCTGCGGCTCGGTGCTCGCATTCTTCTCCCTTTCCGGCCGCTCCGCCGCGCCGCTGGGCGACGCCGCCTGCGTGGGCGAGGCCGTGGGCCTCTTCTTCCGCGCGGCTTTCACGAACTGGGACAAGCCCTTCCGCGCACTCGGCAGGCTCAAAAGGGGCGGCGGAGGCTCGCAGGCGCTCACCGGCGCGCTGCTGGCCCTGCCGGTGCTAGTCGTCGTAACCGCCCTGCTCGCCGCCGCGGACCAGGTCTTTGCGGGCTATTTCGCCGGTATCGCGGACTGGTTCACCGCACCGCTGCTCACGACGCGCGTCTTCCGCGTCATCTCCGCGCTCTTTTGGAGCTTCTGCTTCTTCTCCTGCCTCTACTTCGCCGTGCACGGCCCCGCGCCCGCAGAAGGCGCGGCAAGGGAGCTCCATGCGGGCGCCCCGGCGGCGTACATCACCGCGCTCGCGCTGCTCGCTGCGGTCGAGGCGCTGTTCTGCTTCGTCCAGTTCACCTATCTGTTCGGCGGAGCGGAGGCGGCTGCAATGCAGGGCGGCTGGGCGGAGTACGCGCGGCGCGGCTTTTATCAGCTGGTGCTCGTTGCGGCCATCGACCTCGGCTTCGTGCTGTTCTGCTCCGCGCGGGGCGGGCGCACGGTCTGGGAGAAGGCGCTCTCGCTGCTCATCTGCGCGCTCACGCTCGTCATCCTCGCCTCGGCCTTCTGGAGGATGCGGCTCTACATCACGGCCTATGGCCTGAGCCTGCTGCGCGTCATGACCCTCTGGGCCATGGCCTTCATCCTCCTGAGCTTCGTGCTCGCCGCGGTGAAGATACTGCGGCCGGGATTTAAGTTCTGGCCATGTTTCGCGGCGCTCGGGCTGTACGGCTGGATAATCTTCAACGCCTTTTCCGTAGACGTGCGCATTGCGGACTACAACGTGGACGCCTACCTCGACGGCCGCCTGGCGAGCGTGGACATCGATTACCTCGCGAACCTCTCGCCCTCCACCCTGCCCGCGCTCGAGCGGCTCTATGAGGCCGAGGGCGGCGCGGGCCTGAAGCTCAGCATCGACGGCCTCCGGGACACCGTGCCGCGCAGCTGGACGGAGTGGAGCCTGCCGCTCGCCCGGCTTAACTGAATGACAGATATAACAAGACCGACCCCGTCTCTCGGGCTTTCCGAGGAAACGGGGTCGGTTTTTTGCGTTTATATCGCCGCCTCAGAGCAGCAGCCAGATCATGAGCGGCATGGTCACCGCCGAGAGCACCGTGCCTATGAATACGCATTCGGATGCGTAGCCCTCGTCCTTATCCGCGCTTATGGCGAACAGCGTCGCGAGCATGGCGGTCGGCGCGGAGGCAAGGATGACCGTGACGCCCAGCAGCAGCTCGTCCGTCACGAACAGCCGAACGACCAGCCAGACCAGCACCGGCGCCGCGAGCAGCTTCACCGCCGCGACCGCGTACACGCGCCAGTTGCCCGCCGCCTTTTTAAGCGGCACCGAGCCGAGGCTCGTGCCCACGATGAGCATCGACATCGGCACCGTCGCCCCGCTGAGCGTCCCGCAGGCGCTGGAGATGAACTTCGGCACCTCTATGCCGCTCAGAAACAGCAGCACCGCCGCTATCGAGGCCAGCAGCGGCGGCGAGTGCGCCTGTTTTACTCCCAGGCCCTCCTTGCCGCCCCTCACCACAGCCATGCCGAGCGTATAGGCGAGGAGGTTAAACGGTATGTTCGATATCGCCGCAATGAAGATGCCGTCCGCGCCGTAGAGCGCCTCGATGACCGGAAAACCCAAAAACACCGTATTGGAAAACGTGACGGCAAAAAAGGTGATGCCCTCGCGCTCCTTCCCCGGCCTGAGCGCCTTCGCCGTGGCCCAGCCCAGCAGGGCCAGCACGACGAACATCACGAAAAACACCAGTATCGTGAAGCCCACGCCTGCAAGGTCCATCTCCATGTCCGTATTCATCACCGAATACAGCACCGTGAACACCAGCAGCACGTTCATAACGACGCCCGAGGTGCGTCTGTTGAACTCCGGCCCCGTCACGCCCAGCTTTGCGCAGGCGAAGCCCACTACCATTATGAATACCAATATCCCCATCTGGGATATCACATTAGTCATGTCCATGCGGGCGTTCCCCCGAAAATCTCTATATGTGCAGGAAAATGGTCGCCAGCGTGAAGTAAATGAGCAGGGACACGGCGTCGGTGATGGTCGATATGAGCGGGCTGGCCATGACCGCGGGGTCGATGCCGATCTTCTCAGCCGCCATGGGCAGGGTGCTGCCCACCGCCTTGGCGAACATGACGACGAAGATGAGCGTCACCGACACCGTCGCCGCCACGAGCACCGTGACCTCGGTGTTGCCCAGCAGCATGCGGTCAATGACCAGCATCTTCACGAAGTTCACCGCGGCCAGCGTAACGCCGCAGACCACCGCGACCCGTATCTCCTTCCAGACCACCCAGAGGATGTCCCGCGGCTCCGTGTCGCCCAGCGAAAGGCTTCGGATGACCGCCGTCGAGCTCTGCGAGCCGGAGTTGCCGCCCGTGCCCATAAGCATCGGGATAAAGCCCGTCAGCACCGCGCAGCGCGCCAGCGCGTCCTCGAAGCTCGTTATTATCATGCTCGTAAAGGTCGCCGACAGCATCAGGAACATCAGCCAGGGTATCCTGCGCTTCCACATGTCCACGACGCCCGTGCGAGAATAGGGCTTGTCCGAGGGCGCGATACCGGCCATGCGGTCGAAGTCCTCCGTGGCCTCCTCCTGCAGGACGTCGATGACGTCGTCGACCGTGACGATGCCGACCAGCCGCCCCTCCCTGTCCACGACGGGGATGGCCAGAAGGTCGTAGTCCGAGATCATCTCCGCCGCCACGACGCGCTCGTCCGTCGTCCGGCAGAAGATGACGTTCGTGTCCATGATGTCCTCGATGACCGCCTCGTCGTCCGACAGGAGCAGGTCCTTCACCGTCACGACGCCCTCGAGCTTCCTGTCCGCCGAGGTGACGTAGCAGACGTAGATGGTCTCCTTGTCCTCGCCTATCCGGCGTATGCGCGCGATGGATTCGCGGACGTTCATGTACTTCTTGAGGTCCACGAACTCCGCCGTCATTATGCTCCCGGCCGAGTCCTCCGGGTACTTGAGGTACTGGTTTATGAGGTTGCGGGTGGCAGGTGTCGCGTTGCGCATGACGCGCTTTACGATGTTCGCGGGCAGTTCCTCCATCATGTCCACCGCGTCGTCAACGTACATGTCCTCGATGATGAGGGCCAGCTCCGTATCCGTGATGGAGTTTATGATGGTCTCCTGCTCCGGGGCATCCAGCTCCGCAAAGACCTCGGCCCCCCGCTCCTTCGAGAGCAGGCGGAAGGCCGTGGCCATGCGCTTGCCGTCCTCCTCGCCCAGCTCGGTGAGGAATTCGGCGATATCGAATTCGTTCATCTCCTCCAGCTCGAGCTGGAGAGCCTTCATCTTATGCGCCTCAAACAGTTCCCTGAGATGTTCCAGGCGGAGCTCTATGCTGTTTTCCTCCAAACCCGCTCACCTCTCCCAAAAATATCAGATGCCGAGATACTCCTTCTGGGTCTCGCTCATCTCGTCGGTCTCCACGTTCATGCTCCTGAGCTTCCTTCTTGCCACGGCCTTGTCTATCTCCTCCGGCACCTTGAGCGGCGCGCAGGGCAGGCTGCCCCGGTTCTTCGCCAGATACTCCGCCGACAGCGCCTGGATCGCAAAGCTCATGTCCATGATCTCCGCCGGGTGCCCGTCGCCCGCGGCGAGGTTAACGAGCCTGCCCTCGGCGATGACGAAGATGGTACGACCGTTCGGCAGCTCGTAGCCCGTTATGTTATACCTGGCCTCGTGGCTGCTCACCGCGTACTCGCGCAGGCCGGCCATGTCTATCTCGACGTCGAAGTGGCCCGCGTTCGTGAGGATGGCGCCGTCCTTCATGAGGCCGAAGTGCTCCTTCGTGATGATGTCGCAGCAGCCGGTGACGGTGCAGAAGATGTCGCCAATTTTCGCGGCCTCGCGCATGGGCATGACCTCGTAGCCGTCCATGACGGCCTCGAGCGCGCGCACGGGGTCAGGCTCCGTGACGATGACCTTCGCGCCGAGGCCCGCCGCGCGCATCGCGACGCCCTTGCCGCACCAGCCGTAGCCGGAAACGACGACGTACTTGCCCGCGACGATGAGGTTCGTCGTGCGCATGATGCCGTCCCATACGCTCTGGCCCGTGCCGTAGCGGTTGTCGAACAGGTGCTTGCAGTCGGCGTCGTTGACCATCATCATGGTGAAGGGCAGCAGGCCGTCGCGGTGGAGCTTTTTGAGCCTGTTGATGCCGGTGGTGGTCTCCTCGCAGCCGCCGATGACGCCGGGCAGGAGATCTTTAAACTTCGTGCGCATGAGCTCTACCAGCTCGCCGCCGTCGTCGATGATGATGTTGGGACCGACGGAGAGCACGGCGTCGAGGTGCCTTGCGTATTCCTCGGGCGTCGCCCCGTGGACGGCGTGGACTTCGATGCCGCCGGCGGCGAGGGCCGCCGCGACGTCGTCCTGCGTGGAGAGCGGGTTCGAGCCGGTCACGAACATCTGCGCGCCGCCGGAGGCGAGCACGCGGCAGAGATAGGCGGTCTTGGCCTCAAGGTGGACGGAGAGTGCGACCTTCATGCCCGCGAAGGGCTTCTCGCGCTCAAAGTCGGCCTCAATGTCGCGCAGGACGGGCATATTTCTGCGTACCCATGCTATTTTTTTCTCACCGGAGGGGGCAAGGGCGATGTCTTTGATCTCATTCATGTTGGATACCTCCAGACACATTTTAATAACCTCTTTATTTTATCACCAACCCGCCCCCGCTTTCAAGCGCATAATCTCATTTTGACCCAACCAAGATAAAAAGGCCCACGCGGCGGTCTGTGGTCTTAGCCGAAGTGACGCAAACTCACGGACGACCCGGCCGCGCGGCCTCGACGCGCGGAATATTGAAAGCTGCAGCGGCGTTGTAAAAACCCTCCGCCGTTGCCGGCGTCATGGGCATGCGCTTGCTTACGGGAAGCGCAAGGGAGGCTCTTTTGACGTTACCGGCCGGTCAAACTTTTTTGGCTTCCTTGCCGTTTCGACAGTCTGCGTCCCGGATAAACGCTAAAATAGCAGGAAAGGAGGCTATTTCTATGGATATTACGACGAGCTATTCCTCCGGGCGGCTCATTCTGCACCTGTCCGGGGAACTGGACCACCACGGCGCCCGAGGCGCGATGGAGACGATCAGCGGGCTGCTCGAAAAATATATGCCCCGCGACGCGGTGCTCGACCTTGCCGGCCTCACTTTTATGGATTCTTCCGGCATCGCGCTTATCATGAAAACACGCCAGTGGATGCACGACACCGGCGGCCGCGCACAGGTCGCCAACCCCGGCAAACAGCCCCTCCGCGTCCTCGACGCCTCGGGCATCGACAGGTTCATTACAGTGAAGGGAGAACGCAGACAGTGAGATCCGAAAACTACATAAAAATAGAATTCCCCAGCCGCAGCGTCAACGAGGGCTTCGCCAGAGCCGCTGCCGCCGCCTTTGCCTCGCAGCTCGACCCAACCCTGGAGGAGCTGGGCGACATCAAAACCGCCGTCTCCGAGGCCGTCACAAACGCAATCGTCCACGCCTACCCGGACTGCATCGGCCGCGTCCTGCTGCGGCTGCGTATCATGAAGGGCGGCAGGCTCGAGATCGTCGTCAAGGACTGGGGCCGGGGCATCGAGGACGTCCAGCGCGCCCGCGAGCCGCTCTTTACCACGGGCGGCGCCGAGCGCAGCGGCATGGGCTTCACCATCATGGAGAGCTTTATGGACAAGCTCCGCGTCCGCTCCTCGCCGGGCCGCGGCACCACCGTCACCATGGTCCGCACCATCGAGCGGAGGCAGGGCGAATAAATGACCGAGGACGCCATCGAGTGCCTCCGCTCCGCCAGAGCCGGCGACAGAGACGCCGCCGAACGCATGGTAGCGGAAAACTCCGGACTCATCTGGAGCGTCGCCCGCCGCTACTTCGGCCGCGGCGTGGACTCCGAGGACCTCTATCAGCTCGGCTGTGTGGGTTTCCTCAAGGCCATCGAGGGCTATGACGAGAGCTTCGGCACCCAGTTTTCCACCTACGCCGTGCCCAAGATATCCGGTGAGATACGCCGCTTCCTGCGCGACGACGGCGCGGTCAAGGTCAGCCGCGGCATAAAGGAGCGCGCCGCGGTCATCAGGAGCGCCCGCACGACGCTCGAGCAGCGCCTCGGCCGCGAGCCGACCGTCTCGGAGCTATCCGACGAGACGGGTATAACGCCCGAGGACATCGCCGTCGCGGAGACGGCGACCGGCCCCGCTGAGAGCCTCCAGCGCGAGAGCGGGGAGGAGGGCTTCACGCTCGAACAGGTGCTGGGGGACTACGGCCAGGAGGAGCGCCTGGTCGAGCAGGTCTCGCTCCGCGAGGCCATCGACGCCCTGCCCGAGCGCGAGCGGCAGGTCATAGGACTCAGGTTCTTCCACGACATGACCCAGGACGCCGCGGCTCGGGTCATAGGCGTCTCGCAGGTACAGGTCTCGCGCCTCGAGCGCCGCGCCGTGGAGCGGCTCCGCGAGCTGCTGACCTGCGAATAAAAAAGTGTAAAAAGCTCTTGCAATGGAGGTTTTCCTGTGCTACAATCACATTTGCGTCTTGTAACCATGTGGGACATGCTCAAGACAGCCCATTGTTGAGGTGAAGGAAAATGAAGGAAGGCATCCATCCGAAATATTATAAGACCACCATCAGGTGCGCCTGCGGCAACGTTATCGAGACCGGCTCCACGAAGGAGAACATCACCGTTGAGATCTGCTCCAAGTGCCACCCGTTCTACACCGGCAAGCAGAAGCTCGTGGACACCAGCGGCCGCGTCGATAAGTTCAACAAGAAGTACGGTATCAAATAATTGCCATACTCAAGCCGTCACGCACTATGCGCGGCGGCTTTTTATTTTTTGGAAATGAGGGATAGGATATAAACGATACGGCGAAGAAGAAGGAGCGCGCGGTGCTCGCAGGGCTTTCAGCCTCGTCGATGGACGAGGCGGAGCGGAGCACGGAGGTCTCGATGGAGGAGCTGGCCCAGCTGGTGGACACCGCGGGCGGCGAGGTCGCGGCGGTGGTGCTGCAGCAGAGGCAGACGCCCGACCCGCGCTCGTTTCTGGGCGAAGGCAAGGTGGCGGAGCTCAAGGAGATCGTCGCAAATTCCGGCTGTGACCTTGCTGCTTTCGACAATGAGCTGTCGCCCTCGCAGCTGCGGGTGCTGTCCGAGGAGCTGGGCGTGAAGGTGCTCGACCGCTCGGGGCTTATCCTGGACATCTTCGCGCAGCGGGCCAGGACGCGCGAGGGCCAGCTGCAGGTGGAGCTGGCGCAGTACGAGTACCTGCTGCCACGGCTGACGGGCATGTGGACGCACCTCGTGCGCCAGACGGCCTCGGGCGGCTCGTCGCCCATAGGCACGCGCGGCCCCGGCGAGACCCAGCTGGAGACCGACCGCCGCCACATCCGGCGTAAGATACAGAAGCTGCGTGAGGAACTCGAGCAGGTGCGCAAGGTGCGCGGCGTGCAGCGCAGGCGGCGCGAGCGCAACGCCATGCCCGTCGTGGCCATCGTGGGCTACACTAACGCGGGCAAATCGACGCTGCTGAATACCCTGACCGGCTCGGACATCCCGGCGAACGACCGGCTGTTTGACACGCTGGACACGACGACGCGGCGGCTGAAGCTGGACGAGGCGCAGGAGGCGCTCATCTCGGACACTGTGGGCTTCATAAGGAAGCTGCCGACGCATCTGGTGGAGGCGTTCAAGGCGACGCTGGAGGAGCTGCAATATGCGGACGTGCTGCTGCACGTCATCGACATTTCGAGCGAGGACATGGCCCGGCAGATCGAGGTCGTGGAGGACCTGATCGTGAAGCTGGGCGCGGGCACGACGCCGTGCATCCGGGTGTATAACAAGTGCGACCGGTATCTGGGCGTGCTGCCAAGGGGCGAGGACACGGTGTGCATCTCGGCGAAAACTGGCGAGGGCACGGCGGAGCTGGTGCGGAAGATAGCGGAGATACTCGGCCGCGAGAGCCGCCGTGTGACGCTGCTGCTGCCCTACGACAAGGCCGGCATCGCGGACACGCTCCGGCGCGAGGCGGCGGTGCTCTCGTTGGACTACGGCGAGGACGGCGTGACGGTCCGGGCGGTAGTGAAACCCGAGCTTTGGGGGCTCGTGCGGGAGTACGTGCAGGACGACGGCCAAACCTGAAGTTTTCGCCCGCCGCCTTTTGTAAAAGGCGGCGGGCAAAGTCAAAGGGGGAACCCCCGTCGGGGGTTCCCCCTTACAGTCTGTCGAAAAAGCCTCGCAGAGTTTCGCGGCCGCAGCCGCGAAATAAAATTCAATCATTTTCGGCGGCGGCGTGTACGTCGCCGAAAATACTTCTCGCGGAGCGGAGTGTCGAATTGTCCGCCTTTGGCGGACAACCGAGGCGCGGAGCGGAGTGCAATCCCTTTTGTCGAAGAAGGCCGTGCCTTCTTCGACAAGCTGAAAGGGGGAACCCCCGACGGGGGTTCCCTCTTATTGTTAATGTCACTCATGCGGCGGGCTGTATTCCAGTATGTCTCCCGGTTGGCAGTCCAGCGCCTCGCATATGGCCTCGAGCGTCGAAAAGCGGATCGCGCTCACTTTGCCAGTCTTTATCTTCGACAGGTTCACGTTCGCTATGCCCACGCGCTCCGACAGCTCGTTTAAGGACATCTTCCGATCCGCCATGACCCTGTCCAGCCTCAGTATTATCGGCATCCCGCATCACCCTCACAAAGTCTCGTCCGAGAGCCGCTGCAGCTCTGTGCCGTACTCGAACACGTCTGCCAAAAAGCCCAGCAGCAGCGCCACCGCCAGCTGCAGCGCCGTCATGATCAAAACCGAGAGCACTGCGGTCCCTGCGCTGTAGCCAGCCGAGACCGCATACGCCGCGCTCGACACCAGCGACGCCGCCGCAGTCAGGCCGAAAAGCCAGGCCATCTTCCGCAGCAGGCGCACGTTCTCTGCGTTGAACGGATTCCTGTCCTTCGACATCTTCCTTGTCATACCCATGCAAAACACAAAGGCGATTACAGTGCAGATGTTGTAGACGCACGACCCAAAACTCGTCAGCGCCCGCTCCCGCGCCCTCATCTCCACTGCCTCTATCACGTACACGACCTCGTCCGCCGGCCTCAGCACACAGCTGAGCGCATCCCAAAACGTCACCAGCGCGGACAGCCCCGTGACAATGACGATCACTATCAGCAGTACCCTTATATGGCCCTGCCGCCCCATATGGGCTGCCTGTTGCCCAAACCCGAAGCGAAACCGCGGCAGTGGGAGAGGCGGGTCGGGCGCAGGACCTTATGAGGGACCGCAAGTCCATAAAACGCTTCTCTAATGGAATGGGGCGGAATACACCAGAGCGCCGCCCCAAAAAGGACGGCGCTCTGTCTCATATGCTGTTTATGACCTCGTCCAGCAGGGAGCGCGTGCGCTCGAGGATGGTCTCGATGCCCTCCTTGCCCGGCTCCTCGTAGTGTATGCCGCAGACCACAGTCACCGTTGCGCCGAGCTTCTTAGCTATCGCCTCGGCAAACATGTCGCTCACCACGTCGTCCCGGTGCCCGGGCAGCAGCAGGGTCCGCAGAGCCGGCTCACCGCTGTCGAGATAAGCCACGCTCACGCTCCCGATATGCGGCGCACAGCCGCCCGTGATCTTTACCAGCGTGTCGTTCCCACAGCCCGAAAGCGCCACGTTTATAGGAAACCCCAGCGCCTCCCGCGTGTATGTATGCTGTTCCAATTTACTCCCCCTCATCCGGGCCGCCGTTCTTCCCGCCCTTGCCGAAAGGCCAGATGCGCTCCTTGTCCACCAGACCGAGCACCACCAGCAAAAGCCCCAGACCGATGCCCAGCACCGACCTGTATGTGCTGCCGACCGAGAACATCCCGCCTATGCACAACAGCGTCCCGCAGATGACCAATATGATGTCAGTTGCCTTTTCCACGGCGGACCTCCAATGACGAATTGTGTTGACATAATACCACAGTGTTTGAGCTTATTCAAGCCCCTCAACGACACTTATCTGCGACACGCCCAGTTTTTCCATGAGCGCGGCCGCCTCGGGCGTTATGCGCTCGCCGCAGACGGCTATCGGTATCGCGGGCGGGCAGCTCACCGCGGCCTCGGCGCACACGCGGCCCGCGGCCTCCGAGACCGGCACGCTAACGCGTCTCGCCAGCAGCGCCTCGCGCGGGGAAAGCACAACTTCGCCCGGCTTCGGCAGAGTCCGGGGCCTCCGCTCGGAGGGGCGGCGGCGCGGCAGCGCGCGCCTCACAGTATCATACGCGCCCTCGCCAAGCCCGGGCGTGAACATCAGCACGACCCAGTCGGCATCCACGTACTCCGCCTCGGTGCGCCAGTCGCGCAGGCAGGAGGCCAGCTCCGGGCCGGTGCAGTCGAAGTCTCCGGCGGGGAGGGCCAGCTTCAGCGGGTCGCCCTCGGGCGGAATCAGCCCCAGCTCGCGCGAGAGCGCCGCAACGCGCCGCACCGTCTCGCGTATGAGCACGGGGTAGTCCTTGTCCAGCCTGTCCGCGCACAGGTCGAGCGACTGCAAGATGAGGTACGAGGGGCTTGAGGAGCCAAAGACGGCCAGCGAATGCCGCGCCTCGGTCTCATATGGCGCCATAGCGCCCTCCGCGACGTGCAGATACGCCCCGCCCGTCAGCACAGGCAGGGTCTTGTGCGCGGAGTCGCAGCACATATCCGCGCCGAGATCCAGCGGATGGCGGGAAGGGGAGAGGAACTTCAAATACGCCCCGTGCGCGTTGTCCACCAGGAGCGGCACGCCGCGCGCGTGACAGACCTCCGCCAGCGCCGCTGTGTCCTGTACGCCGCCGAGGTAGTCCGGTGAAGTTATGTAAACCGCAAACGGCCTCTCGCCCGCGTCCAGCGCCTGTGCGAGCGCCTCGGGCGAGACGGGGCAGGAGCAGAGGGGGGAGGGCTCGTCGGGGTAGAGCCAGACCGGCTCCAGCCCGAGCAGGGCGCAGCCGTGCAGGAAGCTCTTGTGGGCGTTTCGTGCGGCGAGGACACGGTTCGTCGCGCCCTCGGGCCGGTATATGTAGGCGAGGAGGAGCATGGCCTTGACGCACTGTGAGCTGCCCCCGGCTGAATAGAAGGTGTGCCGCGAGCCGAAAAGCTCCGTCGTGTTCTCCTCGCTCTCAAGTATGATGCCCTCGGGGCAGGCGAGGTCGTCCGCGCCGGGCACCTCGGTGATGTCGAGCACCTCGCAGCCGAGCTCGCCGCCGCCCTTGTGCCCCGGCATGTGGAGCCGGATGGCGACGCTCTCGCAGTAGCCCCGCACGAAGTCGCAGATGGGCGTGCTCATTCTTCACTCTCCGTTTCCATGGCGGCCTGGAGCATGATGGCGCACTCGATGCGCTTTTTGAACAGGCGGCAGCCGTACTCGTAGACGCCGCCTATGCTGCCCGTGGCGTGGTAGCTGTTGGCCGCGCAGCCGCCGGAGCAGTAGAGCCTCGCCCAGCAGTCCTTGCAGTCGGGGCGGGAGTAGGCGTTGCAGGCGCGGAACTCGTTCTGCGCGGCGGTGTTCGTGACGCCGTCCCAGATGTTGCCGAGGCTGTACTTCGGGTCGCCGACGAACTGGTGGCAGGGGAACAGCTCGCCCCAGGGGGTGACGGCCATGTACTCCGTGCCGCTGCCGCAGCCGGTGATGCGCTTGTAGATGCAGGGGCCGTGCCTGAGGTCTATCATGTAGTGGTAGAAGGTGATGGGCCTGCCCTCGCGCCAGCGGCGGAGCATATCCTTTGCCAGCAGTTCGTACTGCTCGCAGAGGACGGGGAAGTCCTCCTCGGTGAGCGCGCAGGGGTCGCCGGGCGCGCAGACGACCGGCTCCATGCTCAGCTCCGTGAAACCGAGTTCGGCCATGTGGAAGATGTCGTTTGTGAAGTCGGTGTTGTAGTGCGTGTAGGTGCCGCGCATGTAATAGCTCCTGCCGCCGCGCTTTGCGACGAAGCGCTGGAAGTTCGGCACGATGCGCTCATAGCTGCCGTTGCCCGCGACGTCGACGCGGAAGCGGTCGTTGACCTCTTTTCGGCCGTCGAGGGAGAGCACGACGTTGTGCATCTCGCGGTTGCAGAACTCGGTGACCTCGTCGTCGAGCAGCACGCCGTTGGTGGTGAGGGTGAAGCGGAAGTTCTTGCCCGCGTCCTTTTCGATGGAGCGCGCGTAGGCGACGAGGTCCTTGACGACCTGCCAGTTCATGAGCGGCTCGCCGCCGAAGAAGTCGACCTCGAGATTGCGGCGCGTGCCGGAGTTTTCGACGAGGACGTCGAGGGCGCGCTTTCCGACCTCGAAGGACATGAGCGCCCTCTCGCCGTGGTACTTGCCCTGGCTGGCGAAGCAGTAGGCGCAGCTCAGGTTGCAGGTGTGGGCGACGTGGAGGCAGAGGGCCTTTATTACCCTCGAGCGTTCCTTGTACTCTCCCGCGAGCTGCTCATAGTCGTCGGGGGTAAAGAGCTTGCCGTTTCGCTCAAGCTCCGCGATGTCGTCAAGGCACTCGAGCACGTCGGCGCGCGTGACCTCGGGGTATTTTGCGCATATCGCGGCGCAGATCTCGTCTGCGGAGCGGGACTTGTACATTTCGATGATGTCGTAGGCGACGTCGTCCACGAGGTGGACGGAGCCGGAGGCGGTGTCGAGGACGATGTCGTAGCCGCCCAGCTTGTATTGGTGTACCAAAGGAAGGACCCCTTTCAGAGAGCATAAAAAGGCGCCGTCTCGCTGGGAGACGGCGCCGGATACAGCGTGCGCAAATTATTTCTTCTCGCAGGGCTGGTTGGCGACGCCGCAGCTGGTCTTGCAGGCCGACTGGCAGGAGGTCTGGCACTCGCCGCAGCCGCCGTTTTTCAGGCTGGCGCAGAGGTCGCGGGTCTCAAGGGTCTTAATCCTGTTCATAGCAAATACTCCAATCATAAGTGCCAAAGCACGGATTTACATTTATATAGACTAAAACATCCTGAGCCTGATGTCAAGAGCGTTTTGGCTTTTTGTCGATCAGCGCAATAATGCCACCCCATTTCTTTTGCCCTTGCCAAAAGAAACGGGAGTGGCGCCCCAAAGAAAAGCGGCTTTTATTGGGTGTGTGGACC
>OJRC01000367.1_pt1 | contig 32099 bp, 30 predicted proteins | sample 1599081 | NCBI WGS metagenome assembly OJRC01 (sample SAMN03922519, study PRJEB24848) | human gut metagenome | isolation source: stool sample | host: Homo sapiens | place: Germany | collected 2010-02 | reverse complement strand
AGATTTTCAAACCGATAAGTTGGGGCGAAAGACCCGCTGAGCGCCGCAGCCGATTGATTCAGAGGTTCCCTAGGTCCAGCTCTGCCATGACGGCAGCGCAGCGCGGGCACAGGCCGTCCGCATTGGCCTTCGTCGAGTGCATCCAGCAGCGCGGGCACTTCACGCCCTCAGCGTTGCGCACCTCGATGCGCAGGCCGGGGAAGGCGGTTCCGCTGCCGGTCACGTTCGCGGCATCGGGGTCGTCGTCCGTCAGGATGACATCCGAAACGAGCAGCAGGGCCGTCAGGTCCATGTCCTTCACGGTCTCGAGGGCCTTGGCAGCCGCCTCGTCGCGGGCGCAGAGGGCAACATGGGCCTCGAGCGCCTTGCCGATGCGCTTGTCCGCACGGGCCTGCTCCAGCACGCCATTGACGTCGCTGCGCAGGGCGATGAGCGTATCCCAGCGAGCCATGGCCTGCGCATCGAGTGCATAGGCCTCATACGGCTGCACCATCTCGTTCAGAACGACATTGCGCACGTCGTCTCCCGCACGGTGCGGCATGGCCTGCCAGATCTCGTCGCAGGTGAACGGCAGGATCGGCGCGAACATCCGCGCCATGGCGTCGACGATGAGATACAGCGCCGTCTGCGCGCTGCGGCGCTTCAGGCCGTTGCGGGACTCGCAGTAGAGGCGGTCCTTCAGAATGTCCAGATAGAAGCTGGACAGCTCCACAACGCAGAAATCGTTGATGGCGTGAGTCAGAACGTGGAATTCATAGTTGTCATAGGCTTCAAAGCCCGTGCGGATCAGCTCATTGAGCTTCGTGACGGCCCAGCGGTCCAGCTCCAGCATATCCTCCGGCGCAACAAGATGCTCCGCGTCGAAGCCGTCGAGGTTGCCGAGGCAGTAACGGGCCGTGTTGCGGAACTTCAGGTAATTCTGGCTGAGCTGCTTGAAGATCTCCTTCGAGCAGCGCACATCGGCGCGGTAGTCCGCAGAGGCGGCCCACAGACGCACGATATCCGCGCCGAAATCGCGGATGAGGTCGGCCGGGTCGACGCCGTTGCCGAGGGACTTGTGCATGGCCTTGCCCTCGCCGTCGACCGTCCAGCCATGGGTCAGGCACTCACGGAACGGTGCGCCCTGCCCGAGCGCGCCAACAGACGTCAGCAGGCTCGACTGGAACCAGCCGCGGTACTGATCGGCGCCCTCGAGATACATCGTCGCGGGCCACTGGTCCGGATGCTCGCGGCGCAGGGAGGCAATGTGCGTCGAGCCGGAGTCAAACCAGCCGTCGAGCGTGTCAGTCTCCTTTTCAAACGTTCTGCCGCCGCAGTGCGGGCAGCTCAGGCCCTCAGGGACAAGCTCCATGGCCTCGCGCTCAAACCAGATGTTCGAGCCATGCTCGCCGAACAGGGCGGAGATGTGGGCGATGGTCTCCGGGGTGCAGACGGGCTTGCCGCAGTCCTTGCAGTAGAACACCGGGATCGGCAGGCCCCAGCGGCGCTGACGGGAGATGCACCAGTCGGCGCGGTCGCGGATCATGGCGACCATGCGGTCCTTGCCCCACGCGGGCAGCCACTTGACATTGTCACAGGCGGCGACGGCCTCGTCCTTGAAGGACTCGACGGAGCAGAACCACTGCGGGGTGGCACGGAAGATGATCGGGCTCTTGCAGCGCCAGCAGTGCGGATAGCTGTGAGTGAATTCCTCGGAGGCGAACAGCGCGCCGCTCTCCTTCAGGTCGGCCAGAATGGCTGCGTTGGACTCGTCATAGCGCAGGCCTGCATACTTGCCGGCAGCCTCGGTCTGGCGGCCGCGGTCGTCCACGGGGACGATCAGGTCGATGTTATAGCGGCGGCAGGTCTGATAGTCGTCCGCGCCGAAGCCCGGGGCGGTGTGGACGCAGCCCGTGCCGGAATCCATCGTGACATAGTCCGCGCAGACAAGCAGGGACTCGCGCGGCAGGAACGGATGCTGTGCCGTCATATATTCAAAGTAACGGCCCTCATGGCGCTCGACGATCTCATATTCCTCGATGCCGCCGGCCTTCATCGTCTTTTCAAGCAGCGCCTCGGCGACGAGATAGCGCTCGCCGTTTGCCGCCTTGACGACAACATAGCTCTCCTGCGGGTTCAGGGCGATGGCGAGGTTGCCGGGCAGCGTCCACGTCGTCGTCGTCCAGATGATGACGTAGGTATTCCCGGCCTCGAGCTTGCCCTTCGTGTCCTTCAGGGCGAACTTGACGTAGATGGACGTGCAGGGATCGTCCTGATACTCGATCTCGGCCTCGGCCAGCGCCGTCTCGTCCTTCGGGCACCAGTACACGGGCTTCAGGCCCTTGTAGATATAGCCCTTGCGGTACATCTCGCCGAAGACCTTGACCTCCTCGGCCTCAAAGGCCTTGTCCATGGTCTTATAGGGATGCTGCCAGTCGCCGAGCACGCCGAGGCGGCGGAAGCCGCTCATCTGACGGTCGATGAAGTCCTGTGCAAAGGCCTGGCAGGCATTACGGAACTCCGGGATCGGCATGGCCTTGTGGTTGAGCTTGTTCTTCTTGATGATTGCCGACTCAATGGGCATGCCGTGGTTGTCCCAGCCGGGAACATAGGGCGTGTAATAGCCGCGCATCGCATGGGAGCGGACGATGAAGTCCTTGAGCGTCTTATTGAGTGCGTGGCCCATGTGGATATCGCCGTTGGAGAACGGAGGGCCGTCGTGCAGGATGAACGCAGGCTTGCCCTCGTTCTTTTCGAGCATCAGGCGGTAGACGTCGATCTTGTTCCAGTGCTCCAGCATGCCCGGCTCGCGCTGCGGCAGGCCCGCGCGCATCGGGAAGTCCGTCTTCGGGGTGATGATGGTGTTCTTATAGTCCATAAATGCCTCCATTTATTTCTTTTAACCGTTCGTAACAGGTTATTATCTGTTTCCGGACGGCACCGCACAATTCAGCAAGAACCATCGGCGAAAAATATCCGGCGAAGGTCGAAGAAGCGATTGTTTGGTGTCGTCCCAAAAAACGAGTCTCTGCCTCATCAAGAGACAGAGACTCGCTCTGCGGTACCACTCCTGTTCCCCCGGAACGGGGGCGCTTGGGGCGCGATAACGGGCGCAGGCCGTCTCCCCTTACGCAGGCGCATGGCCCTTCCGGGGAAAAGCTCCGGGGTGATGCCCTGCAGCGCGCGTCTGCCTTGCATCCTCCGGCAGCTTTCTGAACGCGCTGGGTCCGCAGGTCCGTCCCCTTCGTCGCTTGATCGGTATTCGATTCCGGTACGAATGTACAGAGATTCTTACCGCTTTTTCGGGTCGTAATTCCGACCGAACTGCAGATCTTCAAATTTTTTGCTCACGGGGAAGCCGTGCAGCGTGTCGAGCTTGCGCGTATCGCCGGAGTGATCCTCCTGCGCGATGTCGCCGAGCGTCGAGCCGCTGAGGCTCTGCTCGATCTGCTGGCCGATCTCCTCGATGAGGGCGTCGGCCTTCTCCTCGGCGGAGGGATGAGACTGCTCTGCCTCGTAGTCATAGGCGCGGTTGTGAGACGGCTCCTTCGGCTGCTCCTTCGGGGTCAGCACGGGGGTCTGCGGCTCCACCGGCGGGGTGAAGCGGTGGACGCGCTCCGGCTCCTCCGGCTGGGAGGGCGTGAGCGGCGTCTCCCTGCGCAGCTCGTCGATAAGCTCGAGCTGGCGCTTCAGGCGCTTTTCCATGCCGTCCAGGAACTGCGACGTGGCGGCCTTGGCCGCATCGAGGCGCTCCTGCTCCTCGCCGACGAGGGCGTCGACATTGTTCGTCTTGGCGCTGGCGGCATCCTCTGCCTCATGCAGCATCTGCGCGCACTTTTTCTCGGCGTCCGCGACCATCTGGTCGCACGTCTTCTGCGCGGCAAGCAGGGCGTTCTGCATGGAAGCCTCCTGCTTGCGGTATTCCTCCAGCTTTTCCACAAGAATGCGCATCTTGCTCTTCAGCACGGAATTTTCTTTATAGAGGGTAACATAGTCCTCGGTCAGCGGCTCGAGAATGTCATCGACGGAGTCCATATCGTATCCGCCGAACAGCGCCTTCTCAAAGCTGATGTCCTGGATCTGCTGCGGGGTCAGCATCGTCTTCAGCTCCTGTCTCTGTCTTGCGTGGGATGGAACGCACCTTAGAAGTACATCCCGTTGTTTTCGAGTTCCTCAACGAGATCGCCAACGACATCCACGTTGTACGGCGTGATGAGATAGGTGGAAATGGCGATCTTCTTGATCTTGCCGTCGAGCGCATAGGCGCAGCCAGAGAGGAAGTCCACCAGACGGCGGGCGACGTCCTTGTTCGTGGACTCGAGGTTCAGCACGACGGCCTGCTTGTCGCGCAGGTGATCGGCGATGTCGGAGACCAGATCAAAGCGGTCCGGCTTGACCAGCACGACCTGCAGCTGGGTGGTGGCGTTGATATTCACGACCTTGTTGCCGCCGCGGGTCGTCTGCGTATCCTGCGCGGCCGGGGTGCTGCGGCTATAGCTGCGGCGGGAAGACTGAGGCGCGGGAGCGGGATCGTTGTCCAGCGGCTCGTCGTCATAATCATCATAATCATCCTCTTCCGGTTCGGAATACGGGTGAGTCAGCTTCTTCAGTTCGTCCATAAATCCCATGGGTTCGTCCTCCAATATTGTTTCGATATGATCGTTAATCGCTCTTTACCGGCGCATAGTTCCGCGGCCCGAAAATGGCCGTGCCGATGCGCACCATGGTGCTGCCGCAGGCAATGGCGTCCTCGAAATCGTCCGTCATTCCCATCGACAAAAAATCCATAAAAATATTATCGTATTTTTGGGCTGTTATGTCAACAGCAATTCTGCGAATTTTTTGAAAATATCTGCAATTATCGCCCTTTTTCCTGCCGATCGGCGGCACCGTCATCAATCCGCGCACGCGAACGGCGGGATAATCTGCCATTTCTTCCACGATCCGGGGGAATTCCTTCAGCAGGAAGCCGGACTTCTGCTTCTCGCCTCCGGCGTTGATCTCCAGCAGGATATCCTGCACGATGCCGCGCTTGGCGGCCTCGGCATTGATATCCGCAAGCAGCTCGCGGCGGTCCACGGACTCGATCACATCGACCTGCCCGACGACCTGCCGGACCTTATTGCGCTGCAGCGCGCCGATGAAGTGCACCGGAGCGCCGTCATAGGCATGCTCGTCCAGCTTTTTGACCAGCTCCTGCACGCGGTTCTCGCCGCAGCAGTCCACCCCGGCCGCAATGGCCTCGCGCACGGCGGCGCTGTCGTTCATTTTTGTTGCGGCGCACAGGCGGATGTCCGCCGGGTCGCGCCCGGCAGCCCGGGCGGCAGCCGCGATCCGGCTGCGGATCTGCGCCACGTTTTCCGTGATCATGCTCATGCTTCCATCACCTTTCCGTCCTCGATGTCATCCGAGGTCAGGATAATATCGTCGCCCGGCCAGAGGTTTCCCGTGCTGGACTGATCCAGCTCGACAACGTAGCCGTCTCCGTACGCATAAAGGATCTCCACCGGCTTCCAGCGGGCGCGTGCACCCTCGAGCACGTAGACGCCCGCCTGCCCATCGACCATATAGAGCGCCTGCTTCGGCACGCGCAGGCCGGTATAAGAGGAGAAAATGATATCTGCGCTCTGGCGGCGCAGGGCCGTGACCTCCTGCGGCTCGCGCTCGCAGGACAGCACGATGGTACAAACGCCGTCCTCCGCCTCGCTGATGGCCTCGACCTGCATTCTGATCTGGGAGAGCTTTTCCAGTCCGAAGCTGACGGTCAGCGTCTCGCCCGCGGCAGTCTGCTCCGCGCGCGCCTCCGGGATCTCGGCTGCAAAATACCACTTCTGGCCCGTGATGAGCCTGCCGACGGCATTGCCCGGAACGGCAGACGCATGCTGCGCAGCGGCGCGCAGCTCGCTCGGCTTCATCTGCAGCACGCTCTCCGGCGTGAGCACGCGCTCAAGGCCGTCCGTCTGCTCGGAAAAATAGCCGGCGCTCTCGACCGTCACGGCCTCGGCGCTCTGCTCCGTCTCGGCGGAGAGCGCGGAGATCTGCGACTCGAGCTCGGCGATGCGGCCCTCCATGCGCGCGGCGTCGTCCGCCGTCACGCTGCGGCGCAGCACGAGCGGCTGCAGCTCGGACATCACATCGTCGGCCTCCGTCAGATCACGGCGGGCCGTCAGTGCAGCCAGCTCGCCGAGGGCCTTTTCGATGGCGTCGTCCGTCTGGGTCGTGTCCTCCCCTGCCGTGCCGGAGGCCGCATAGCGCAGCTGCGAAAGCTGTTCCTGCAGGGCCGTGAGCCTGTCGCGCTTTTCGCGCGCCGCAGAGGTCTGATAGCCGTCTGCCACGCGCTGCCCGCTGCCGACGCGCTCGCCCTCGGTCAGGGCGCAGACCACAACGGGCTGTGAGGCCGTGATGATCTCCTCCTCACGCACTACAAAGCCGGAAACGGTCTGCCCGTCGCCGGCTTCGCAGCGCACGGCAGTCTCGAGGGTGTAGCTGCTCCCGCCGCTGCCGAAAAGGACCGACAGCACGAGATAGGCCACCACGATGCCTGCCAATACGATGGATACGATTTTCAGGTAAAGGTCTCCCTGCTTTTTCATCTGGGTACTCCTGTCCGGCCGGGGCACTCGGCCCGCGGCCCGCGGGAGCAGGGTCTTCAGGTACGAACGGGCTGCGCCGGGACAAGCGTGGAGATGGCGTGCTTGTAGATCATCTGCTGCTTGCCGTCCGAGCTGAGCACAACGACGAAGTTGTCAAAGCCCGTCACGATGCCCTTGAGCTGGAAGCCGTTCATAAGGAACATGGTCACGGCCGTGTGCTCGCGGCGCACCTCGTTTAAGATCAGATCCTGCAAATTTTCCGTGTTTGCCATATGTGGTACTCCTTTTCTTTGTTTTCCGGCTCAGCCGGTGTTGGAATACCACGATTGTATCAGATTCCGCTGTCGAAATCGGCCGCTTTTTGCAGGGCCGCGCGGAAAATCTCGTCTGCGCCCGCAGAGGCGTCGAGCCACTGCACGGCGGGATTGGCGCGGAACCACGTCATCTGGCGCTTGGCATAGCGCCGCGTGGCCTGCTGGATGGTCCCGAGCGCCGCCTCCGGCGGCAGGCCCTCCTCCAGCGCCTGCACGACCTGCTTATAGCCGATGGCCTGCAGGCTCGTCGCCCGGTCCGGCACGCCGCTGTCAAGCAACGCGCGGACCTCCTGCGCAAGTCCCTGCGCATACATCAGCTCCACGCGCAGATCGATGCGGGCATAGAGCTGCGCGCGCTCCGGGAAGTGCAGGCCGAGCCACAGCGGCCGGTAGCGAGGCGGGATCGCCCGGCTCTCCCGGTCGAAGTCCGTCATGGTCCTGCCGGTCTCCTGCCAGATCTCCAGCGCGCGGACGATGCGCTTCACGTCCGAGACGGACAGCCGCGCCGCCCGCTCGGGGTCCACGGCGCGCAGCTCGTCCAGAAGCGGCTGTGCGCCCTCCTCGGCCGCGCGGCGCTCCAGGGCCTCGCGCCTGCCGGTCTGCGGCAGCGGCGCAAACTGCCGCCCCGCGATGAGAGAATCGATATAAAGCCCCGTGCCGCCGACCAGAATGACGGGCTTCCCGCGCGACAGGATGTCCTGCACGCAGGCGTCCGCCTCCTGCACATAGCGGCTGACGGAGTAATTCTCCGCCGGGTCCGCCACGTCGAGCATGTGGTGCGGCACGCCGCAGCGCTCCTCGGGCGTGGGCTTTGCCGTGCCGATATCCATGCGGCGGTAGACCTGCATGGAGTCGAACGAAACGATCTCGCCGCCGAGCGCCTGCGCCAGCCGGACGGACAGGGCCGTCTTGCCGGAGGCCGTCGGGCCGACGATGCAGATCATATTGTCTCGCTGCTCCATGGTCAGGCCCTCTTGAACTGCCGCTCAAGCTGCGAAGCCGTCAGCTCCAGACAGATGGGACGGCCGTGCGGGCAGTATTTCAGGTCATTGCGCGTCAGCACCTCGTGCACCACGGCCTCCCACTCCTTTGGGTCGGTGTGCCAGCCGCCCTTGATGGCGGCCTTGCAGGCGATGGTGTGCAGCAGGCGGTCGCGCAGCTCCGTCGGGTCGGCGTGCCGCCCAGTCAGAAGCTCGGCCGCCAGCGCGGTCAGACTCTGCGCGGCGTCGTCCGGCGCGATCTCCGTGGGGATCTGGCGGATGGCGAGCACGCCGTCGCCGTAATCCGAGATCTCATAGCCGTACTGCGCCAGCAGCTCGGCATTTTCCAGCAGCACGGCCGCCTCCTCGCGCTCCGGCTCGCACAGCACGGGCGTGAGCAGCAGCTGCGGCATCACAGGTTCCGTGTCGGCGCGGAGCTTTTCAAACAGGATGCGCTCGTGAGCGGCATGCTTATCAATGAGGAGCAGACTCCCTGCCTGCTCAACGAGGATGTAGGTGTTCAGCGCCTCGCCGATGATGCGGTAATCCGGTACCTTGGGCAGCGGGAGCTCCTGCTGCGGCTCTTCCGTCTGCTTTGGCTCCGGAGGGACCGGCTCCTTGCGCTTTACCGGCGGCTCATCGTGCTTCCCGGGCGTCTGCCGCTCGGGCTGCGGAGCCGGTACGGGCGCTTCCCGCAGCTCCGGCGCAGCAGGCTGTGGGGCCGGGCAGGGCGGTTCAGGACGGGTCACAGGCTGCACCGGCTTCGGCGAGGCAAGCGCCGTGCCGTCGCGGCGCTCCGTCAGCGAGCCGATCTGCTCGAGCACCGTGCGGGAGGCCGCCGGGCGCGGGCCGTCCTGCAGGGCGGCCGCTGCGGCGCGGTATTCCGCCGCCGACATGGTGCGGAAGGCAGAATTTCCGTCGTTCTGCGGCTTCAGCTTCATCTGCACGCGGCCGGAGGCCTGCTCCAGTGCGCCGAGCACGCCGTAATGCACGCAGTCGAACACCTCCTGCTCGCGCAGGAAGCGCACCTCCGTCTTCGCGGGGTGCACATTGACGTCCACAAGATGCTCCGGCAGGTGCAGATGCAGCACGCAGGCCGGGAAACGACCCTGCAGGAGCTGATTGCGGTAGGCCTGCTCGAGCGCGGCCGTCATGAGCTTGGAGCGGACATGCCGCCCGTTGACAAAGAAGATCTGGCTGCCCCGCGTGCCGCGCGTTGCGGCCGGGCGGGTCACAAAGCCCGTGACGGAGAGCTTGTCCCAGCTCCCGTCCACCGGGGTCATCTCCTGCGCGGTCTGGCGGCCCATGACGGCATAGATCGCACTGAGGAGCTTGCCGTCGCCGGGCGTGGAGAGCTGCTCCTGCCCGTCGCGCAGCACGCGCACGGCGACCTCCGGATGAGCCAGCGCAAGGCGCTGCACCGTGCTGAGCACGGCGGAGGCCTCCACGGAGTCTCGCTTCATGAACTTCATGCGCGCAGGTGTATTGTAAAACAGGTCGCGCACGAGCATGGTCGTGCCGTTCGGACAGCCCGCCTCGCCGCGCTCCGTCACAACGCCCGCCTCGAGATGCAGACTCGTGCCGAAGGGGGCGTCCGCCGTCTTCGTCAGCACGTCGATGCGCGAGACGGAGGAAATGGCCGCCAGCGCCTCGCCGCGGAAGCCGAGCGTGTGGATGGCCTCCAGATCAGCCGCCTCATGGAGCTTGCTCGTGGCATGGCGCAGGAAGGCCGTCTCCACATCCTCTGCCGCCATGCCGCAGCCGTCGTCCGTCACGCGCAGGAACGTCATGCCCCCGTCGCGCAGCTCGACCGTGACCTTATGGGCCCCGGCGTCGATGGCGTTTTCGACCAGCTCCTTTGCGGCGCTGGCCGGGCGCTCCACGACCTCGCCAGCGGCGATCAGGTCGGCGACATGGGGAGAAAGCTGTTGGATCTTTGGCATAACTACCTCACAGGAACGCTTGCATCAGCGAGCGCAGAAGGCTCGCGAGCACGGATTGGAAATTGATGAACATATGCAGGAAAATACAGGCCCAGATGTTGCCCGTCTTCTGATAGACCCAGCACAGCGAGAAGCTTGCCGGAAGATAGAGGCTCAGACACAGGATCGTATTGGCCGCAGTCATGGAGCCAAGGAATTGGAACACATGCATCCCCGCAAACAGGAACATGGACAGCGCATAGGCAGCCGGGAGGCATCTGCGCGCCAGCGGCGCAAACAGCACGCCGCGGAACAGGCACTCCTCCGCCAGCGGCGCGAGCACGACGGTGCAAAGCGTCATGGCCAGCGGGTAACCGCCGAGCAGGGAGTTGACGGCCTCTTGATTGTAGTTCTCCGGCATGATATCCAATACCGTATAGGCCGTCGTCAGCACAAGGTTCGCGCCATAGCACATGCCAAAGCCGATCAGCACGCTCAGGAGCATTTTCCCCTCGAATTCCCGAAGTGACTGCCAAAGCGTGCGGCGGAAGATCAGGAGCATGACGGCAAAATTCACGGTCATATAGAGCAGATTCGCAAAAAAGTAATTGCGCGGCTCCGTCAGCGGAAAGCCGAGTGCCGGAAAGTAGGCAAGGATCGCAAAATTCAAAAAAAAGAGAAAAACAGGCAGATACAGTGCGCCGAGGATCCATTCGCGCGGCTCGGGCGCCCGGATCCCGCTGCGGCGGGGAAACATCCAGCTCATCCGGCATTCTCTCCTTTCCGTCAGAGCATTTTCTTCAGCTCGAACAGGGCGTTCATGGCCTCGATCGGCGTCATGGTCTCGATCGCAAGCGACTCGAGCTTCCGCCGCAGGGCGTCATTCTCCATACTCATGATGGAGATCTGGTCGTCCGCCGCCACGCGCACCGTGCGCACGGGTGCGCCGCTCTCGAGCGCTCGCAGCAGCTCCCGCGCGCGGGAGACGACTTTATCCGGCAGACCGGCCAGCCGCGCGACCTCGACGCCGTAGGAATCGTCGGCAGCGCCGGGGACGATCTTGCGCAGGAACACGATGTCCGCGCCGCGCTTGCGCACGGCAATGTTGTAGTTCCGCACGCCCTCGATCTCCTGCTCGATGTCCGTCAGCTCATGATAGTGCGTGGCAAAGAGCGTCTTTGCGCCGATGCGCTTTTTGTCGGCGGCATATTCGAGAACGGCGCGGGCAATGGCCATGCCGTCGAATGTCGACGTGCCGCGGCCGATCTCATCGAGGATGAGCAGGCTGTGCGACGTCGCGTGCTTCAGGATCTCCGCAACCTCCGTCATCTCCACCATGAACGTGGACTGGCCGGAGGCCAGATCGTCCGAGGCGCCGATGCGTGTGAAGATGCGATCCACCACGCCGATGCGCGCCGCGCGCGCCGGGACGAAGCAGCCCATCTGCGCCATCAGCACAATGAGGGCGACCTGCCGCATATAGGTCGATTTACCGGCCATATTCGGGCCGGTCAGAATGGCAACGCGGTTCGCGCCGCAGTCGAGCGCCGTGTCGTTCGGGACGAACAGCGCATCCTTGAGCACCTGCTCCACGACGGGATGGCGGCCGTCCGTGATGTGCAGCTCGCCGGAGAGGTCGATCTCCGGGCGGCAGTAATTCTGCCGGGCGGCCAGCGCCGCAAAATTCGTCAGCACGTCCAGCGCGGCCACGGCGCGCGCCGTGCGCTGGATGCGGGCGGACTGGTCGGCCAGATGCTGGCGCACCTGTGAGAACAGCTCATATTCCAGCGCCGTGATGCGGTCCTTTGCCGTCAGGATCGTGCGCTCGAGCTCCTTGAGCTCCGTGGTGATATAGCGTTCGCCCGTTGTGAGCGTCTGCTTGCGGATGTAGGTCTCCGGGACCTGGGCCGTCTGGCCCTTCGAGACTTCGATATAATAGCCGAACACGCGGTTGTAGCCGACGCGCAGGGTCTTGATGCCGGTCTTCTCGCGCTCCTCGGCTTCGATGCGGGCCAGCGTTCCCTTGCCGCCTGAGACGATGTCACGCAGCTGGTCCAGTTCTTCGCTGTAGCCGTCGCGGATCATGCCGCCCTCGCGCACGGAAAACGGGGGCTCGTCCACAATGGCGTTCCGAATTTCGTCCCGCAGGTCGGAAAGGTCGTCCAATTCGTCCAGCAGCACGCCGAACATGGAGGCATGCAGCCCGCCGATGGCGGCGCGCAGCTCCGGCAGCGGCTCACAGCCGTTCCCGAGCGAAACAAGGTCGCGGCAGTTCGCCGCGCCTGTGACGATGCGGGCCGTCACGCGCTCATAGTCCGAGACATCCTGCAGCATGTGCACAAGCTCGTCGCGGCCGATGCTGTTTTTCGTCAGCTCCTCCACGGCGTCGAGGCGCGCGTTGATGCGCTTCGGGCTGAGCAGCGGCTTTTCCAGCCAGCTGCGCAGCATGCGGCTGCCCATGGCCGTTTTGGTATGGTCCAGCACCCACAGGAGGCTGCCGCGCTTTTCCCCCGCGCGCATGGTCTCCGTCAGCTCCAGATTACGCCGGGCACTGAGGTCCAGCTCCATAAAGCGGCCGCTGACATAGAATTCCAGCTCCCGCACATGGGAAAGGCCCGTTTTCTGCAGCTCGCAAAGCGTCCGCAGCAGCGCGCCCGCACTGCGCCAGACCTCCGGCCGCTCCGTGAGGCCAAGCTCATCCAGCGGCCTGCCGAACTGCTTTTCCACAAGCTGTGCCGTCTCCTGCGGATCAAACAGCTCGTCCGCGCCAAGATCGGCGCAGCAGCTCAGCCGCTCCTGCAGTGTGCGGGTCAGCTCCTCGCTTTTGGCCGCGTCGCCGCCGCGCAGCACCTCGGCCGGGGCAAAGCGCCCCAGCTCGGAGATGACGCGCTCCATAGCCTCCGCACCCTCGGCCTGCGTGGCATAGAACGCGCCGGTCGAAATATCGCAGAAGCTCAGGCCGTAGCGCCCGCCCTCGCCGAAGACGCAGGCAAAATAATTGTTGCGGCTCTCGTCGAGCATGGAGCTTTCGATGACCGTTCCCGGCGTGACGATGCGGGTGATATCCCGCTTGACAAGGCCCTTGGCCAGCGCAGGGTCCTCCATCTGCTCACAGATGGCGACCTTGTAGCCGCGCGCGACGAGCCTTGCGATATAGCTCTCTGCCGAGTGATACGGCACGCCGCACATGGGGACCTGCTCGGACTTCTCCTTGCCGCGGTCCCGCGTTGTGAGCGTCAGGTCAAGCTCATGGGAAGCAAGCTTGGCATCGTCGGCAAACATTTCATAAAAATCGCCCAGACGGAAAAACAGGATGCAGTCCGGGTGCCGTTCCTTGATCTCCAGATACTGCCGCATCATCGGCGTCAGTTCAGCCATACTTCTTCTCCTTCTGTCTGTGCCGTCAGGCGAGCTCGCCCGTCAGGCTCCACGTCGTGCTGCCCGTGATGCGCACATCGCGGAACTGGCCGATGAGCCCGTCGCCGCCGGACAGGCGCACAAGGCGGCCGCCGTCCGTGCGGGCCGTGAGCAGGTCGCCGTCGCGTCCGTCGATGAGCACGCGGAACGTCCGGCCGATATAGGCATGGTGCTTTTCCTCCGAAATGCGGTTCTGCAGGGCGACGAGGCGGTCGAAGCGACGGTTTTTCTCCTCCTTCGGCGTGGGATCGGGCATGGAGGCCGCGGGCGTGCCGCCGCGCGGCGAGAAAATAAACGTAAACAGCGCGTCATAGCGCACGCGCCCGATCAGGCGCAGCGTGTCCTCAAATTCCTCCTCCGTCTCGCCGGGGAAGCCGACGATGACATCGGACGTGAGCACGAGCTCCGGCATGAGGCTGCGGCCGTAATCCACGAGCTCAAGATACTGCGCGCTCGTATAGCGGCGGTTCATGGCGTGGAGCACGCGGTCGTTTCCGGACTGGAACGGCAGATGGAACTGCTTGCAGATCTTCGGATAGGCCGCGATGGTGTCAAACAGCTTATGACTGGCATCCTTGGGATGGGACGTCATAAAGCGCAGGCGGAAATCGCCCGGCAGGCTCGCGATCTGCGCCATGAGGTCGGCGAAATCCACGCCAAGGCCGAGGTCCTTGCCGTAGGAATTGACGTTCTGGCCGAGCAGCGTGATCTCCTTATAGCCCTGCGCGATCAGCGCGCGGCACTCCTGCAGGATGTCCTCCGGCTGTCGGGAGCGCTCGCGGCCGCGCACATAGGGCACGATGCAGTACGAGCAGAAATTGTTGCAGCCGTACATGACGGAGACCCACGCCTTGAGCTTATTCTCGCGCACGACGGGCAGGCCCTCGGCAATGGCTCCGGCAGAATCCTCCACGGAGAACACGCGCTTGCCTGTCGTCAGCACGCCGAGCAGCAGCTGCGGCAGCTCCCACAGGTGGTGCGTGGAGAACACGCCGTCCACATAGGGATAGGACTTGCGCACGCGCTCGACCACGGCGGGCTGGCCCATCATACAGCCGCACAGGAAGATCTTCTGGCGCGGGTGGCGGCGGCGGGTATGCACGAGCGCGCCGACGTTGCCGAACACGCGCTGCTCGGCGTGCTCGCGGATGGCGCAGGTATTGAAGATGACGAGGTCCGCGCCCTCAGGGCCGTCCGTCAGGCCGTAGCCGCAGTGCTCGAGCATGCCGCGGATCTGCTCGGAATCCGCCTCGTTCTGCTGGCAGCCGTAGGTCTCCACAAAGGCCACAGGCGTGATTCCCTGCGCCTGCCAGTATTCGCGCACCCGTCCGCAGAAGCCCTCCTGCCGCTGCAGATCCTCGGGAGAGATCACAGTCGTTTTCTTTTCCAAAAGAGGAGTTCCTCCCAATTCATGAGATTCTTATTCAGTTTAGTATTTTATCATTCTTTCCGCTCCATTGCAAGTGGGGATTCCCCGGAAGCATCCCACTTTCGTTTTTATCTTGCCCCATTCGGAAAAGTATGATATGATACTCCAGAGGTGATATCCATGGAAGAAAATCAGAAGGACATGCCCGCCGTGCAGGAGACGCCGGAGGCGCCGCAGTCCGAATTTGTGCCCAGCCCGAAGTGGAAGCGCGTGCTGGCGTGGGTGCTGTTTGCCATCGTCGTGCTCGGCATCGCCAGCTGGCTGCTGAATATCGCCGTGCCGGAATGGCCGGAGAAGCTCTTTGGTTATACTCGGGGTTGATCCCGGCTATGCGACGACCGGCTTCGGCCTCATCCGGGCGGAGCGCGGGACCTATGCCCTGCTGCGCTACGGCACGGTCACGACCCCGGCGGGGCTGCCGTTCCCGCAGCGGCTGAACATTCTGTTTGAGGACATGACGCAGCTGCTGGAGGTCACAAAGCCCGAGGCCGTCGCCGTGGAGGAGCTGTTCTGGGGGCACAATATCACGACCGGCATCGGCGTTTCGCACGGACGCGGTGTGATCCTGCTCGCCATCGAGCGGGCGGGCGTGCCGCTGTTTGAATACACGCCCATGCAGGTCAAGCAGGCCGTCGTCGGCTATGGCAAGGCGGAGAAGCATCAGGTCATGGATATGACGCGCCGCCTGCTCCGGCTGGACCGCATGCCCCGGCCGGACGATGCGGCCGATGCCATCGCCATCGCGCTGTGCCATGCGCGCTCGTCCACGTCGCAGCTGGCACGGCTCATGGGAGGAAAACCGTAATGTTTTATTATTTCAACGGCGAGGTCACGCTTCTCGAGAGCAATCTGGCCGTCATCGACTGCGGCGGTGTCGGCTACGCCTGCCGGACGTCGTCCTATACGCTCTCGCGCCTGCATGTGGGCGAGCGCGCGAGGCTCTATACCTACTGCAGCATCCGCGAGGATGCGTTCGATATCTACGGCTTCAGCACGCGCGAGGAGCTGCGGAATTTTGAGCTGCTGCTCGGCGTGACCGGCGTCGGCGCGAAGGCCGCGCTGGCCATTCTGTCGTCCACCACGCCGGACCGCTTTGCGCTTGCCATCTTCTCGCAGGATGAGAAGGCCCTGACGGCCGCGCCGGGCGTCGGCAAAAAGCTGGCCCAGCGCATCCTGCTGGAGCTGAAGGACAAGCTCGGTGGCGCCGCACCGGCAGAGGGCGGCATTTCGCTCCCGGCCGGGGATGTGCCCGCCGCCTCCGGCAGCGCGCTGGCGCTGGCCCAGGCCGCACTGGCCGAGCTCGGTTACCGCCCGCAGGAGATCACGGCGGCGCTGCGCAGCTTTGAGCCCGAGGGCATGAAGACGGAAGAGATCGTGCGGCAGTGCCTGCGCGCCATGGTGATGAGGTAAGAACATGAGCATCGATTTTTCACAGGACTACGAGGCCCCGCTCGTAACAACGAGCTTCACGCCCGCAGACGAGTCCGAATTCTCGCTGCGGCCGAAGCGCCTGACGGAATATAACGGGCAGGAGAAGGTCAAGGAAAACCTGTCTGTTTACATTGAGGCCGCACGCCGCCGCAACGAGCCGCTCGACCATGTGCTGCTCTACGGTCCTCCCGGCCTCGGCAAGACGACGCTCGCCGGCGTTATCGCCAACGAAATGGGCGTGCATATCCGCGTGACGTCCGGCCCCGCCATCGAAAAGGCGGGCGATCTGGCCGCGCTGCTGACGAACCTCTCCGAGGGCGACATTCTCTTTATTGATGAAATTCACCGCCTGAACACCGCCGTGGAGGAGATCCTCTACCCCGCCATGGAGGATTTTGCCATCGACATCATCGTCGGCAAGGGGCCATCGGCCAACTCCATCCGGCTCGATCTGCCGCGTTTCACGCTCATCGGCGCCACAACGCGCGCCGGGCAGCTCTCCGCCCCGCTGCGCGACCGCTTCGGCGTGTCGTTCCGGCTGGAGCTGTATACGCCGGAGGAGCTGTGCCGCATCATCACGCGCTCTGCCGCCCTCATGGGCATGCGCATCGACGCAGACGGCGCAATGGAGCTGGCCTCCCGCAGCCGCGGCACGCCGCGCATCGCCAACCGCATGCTCCGCCGCGTGCGCGACTTCGCCCAGCTGTATTACGACGGCGTCATCACCCGGGAGGCAGCCGATCATGCGCTTGGCCGGCTCGAGGTCGACAAGCTGGGGCTGGACGCAACGGACCGCCGCATGCTCACGGCCATCATCCGCTACTATAACGGCGGCCCCGTCGGCCTGGAGACGCTCGCGGCGACCATCGGCGAGGAGGCCGTCACGCTGGAGGACGTCTACGAGCCCTATCTGATGCAGATCGGCTTCCTGACGCGCACGCCCCGCGGGCGTTGTGTTACGCAGCTTGCCTACGACCACCTCCATCTGCAAAATAACAATGCAGAGCAATTGACTCTTTGAACGGAAATTTTGAGGCTTTTCGTCGAAATCGCACAATTGTTTTTTTCTAACAAAATATTTTTTCATCCACTATTGACAAAGGGCGGAAAGATGCTTATAATAGGCACTGTCCACGGGATATAGATTTCCGGGGATGCGCCGCTTGCTTTGGCGGCACGTATCAACCGACCCTGTATCAGGAAAACCAGCAATTTTGATGGACGAAGCGTCAGGGCAATTTTTTTCAAGAGAGGTTACCAACATGTACGAAGACAAGACTTTAGTTTGCAAGGAATGCGGCGCCGAATTCGTGTTCACCGCCGGTGAGCAGGAGTTCTACGCGGAGAGAGGCTTCCAGAATGAGCCCCAGCGCTGCAAGGCCTGCCGTGACGCTCGCAAGAATGCTGCCCGCAGCCCGAGAGAGTACTTCACTGCTGTCTGCGCCAACTGCGGCGGCGAAGCTCGTGTTCCCTTCGAGCCGAAGACCGATCGCCCGGTCTACTGCAGCGAGTGCTTCGCGAAGATGCGCGAGAACGGCTGATCTTACCGCAAGCCAGAACCGGCGTCCCACTGGGGCGCCGGTTTTTCACGCTTCCCTGTCCGCGAGTCGTGGACAGTACTTGCCTGCGGCAAGGTCGGTTTTGCAGAGCAGAAAGCCGGACTTGCGTTTTTCCGCGCCGTGTGGTATGCTCTGCCTGTCAAAATTGCAAAAATTGGATTTTGCGTCATCATTCTGCATTTTTTCCGCCATATCGGGCGGTGAAGCATAAGAGGGAGTCAAGGCGATTCCCTTCCCGGAGGAAACAGCAATGGACCGAAAGAAACAGATTGCCGCCCTGACGGACGACGAAGGAGAGCGCCTGCTGCTGGCACAGGCCTGTGAACGGCTGACAAGGGCGGAGCAGCGCGGCATTCCCGCCGCGACCGTGTTCCTGACACCGCGGGAGCAGGCCCTGCTGCGGCAGCTCCTGCCGCAGTGCCGCTTCTGGGGCGGCACACCGGACGCGGAGCGAGCCGTGGCCTATTGGCTGCCTGAATATGAGGACGAGGACGACTACCGGGAAAACGGGCCGGTCGCCTGCCTGCGCGCCGCATTTTTTGAGGAAAATGCCGTCGGACACCGCGACATGCTCGGCGCGCTCATGGGCTGCGGCATCCGCCGCGAGGCCGTCGGCGACCTGTGCCTGCAGCCGCGTCAATGCGACCTGTTCGTCACGGCGGAGCTTGCACCGTATCTCCTCGACAACCTGACCTCCGCCGGGCGGGCCCACCTGACGCTCACGCGCATCGCCCCCTCGCAGGCAGATCGTCCGCCGCAGGCCCTGCAGGAGCTGCGCGTGACGGTCTCCTCGCCCCGGCTGGACAGCGTGATCTCGGCCGCATTCCATCTGAGCCGCGGCAGCGCGGCCGACGCCGTGGCGGCCGGGCGGGTCAATCTCAACGACCTGCCCTGCCTGAAGCCCGACCGCGCCGTGCAGGAGAACGACACCGTCTCCGTGCGCGGGCTCGGCAAGCTGCGCGTGCTCGCCCTCGGCGGGCTGACAAAGAAGGGCCGCCTCGCCCTGACGCTCGGCAAATACTTATAAAATGCCCCGGCAGCTGCGCTGCCGGGACTAATTTTCGCTCATTATCGTTTATTTTTCAATCAGAAGCTCCGCGACCTGAATGGTATTCGTCGCAGCGCCCTTGCGGATCTGATCGCCGCAGCACCAGAGCGTCAGACCGTTGTCGTCGGTCAGGTCCGGACGGATGCGGCCGACATAGACAAGGTCCTGATCGGACGTGTCGAGCGGCATGGGATACTCGTGGTTGCCGAGGTCGTCGACCAGACGGCAGCCCGGCGCAGCGGCAATGGCATGGCGTGCCTCGCGGACGGACACGGGCTTGTCAAAGCGCAGTGTGACGGAAATGGAGTGGCTGCGCACGACCGGTACACGGACACAGGTACACGTTACGCGCAGGTCCGGCAGGTGCATGATCTTGCGGCCCTCGTTCTGCATCTTCATTTCCTCGCTCGTATAGCCCTCGTACTGCTCGCCGCCGATCTGCGGGATGAGGTTATAGGCGATCTGGTGCGAGAAGACCTTCGGCTGCACGGGCTTGCCGGTGCGCAGTGCCTCGACCTCCTCGGCCAGCTCCACGGGGCCGCCTGCGCCTGCGCCGGAAACGGCCTGATACGTCGAGGCGACCATGGAGCGGATCGGACTGATGGCGTTGAGCGCATTCACTGCCGTGACCGTGATGATCGTCGAGCAGTTCGCGCTGGCAATGATGCCGTGGTGCAGCTTCACATCCTCGGGATTGACCTCCGGGATGACAAGCGGCACATCATCGTCCATGCGGTAGGCGGACGAGTTGTCCACAAACACCGCGCCCGCGCGCACGACCTCCGGCGCGTAGAGACGGGCGATGTCGCTCTCGGCAGCACCGAGCACGATATCGAGGCCGCGGAAGTTCTCCTCCGACGGCTCCTGGATCATGACGGGGCGGCCGTTCCACTCCACGACCTTGCCCGCGCTGCGGCTGCTGGCAAACAGGCGCAGCTCCGAGATCGGGAACCGACGCTCCGCAAGGATCTTCATCATTTCGCGGCCGACCGCACCGGTCGCACCGAGAATACCGACTTTATACAATTTCATGGTAATATCCCCCCAGGCGCTTATTTGACAAACGCATTATATAGTACGCGGATCGCATCCGCATAGTCCTTGTTATCGACACCCAGAATGATGGCCTGCTCGTCCGGTCCCTGCGAGATCATGCGGATGTTGATGCCGGCCTTGCCGAGCGCGGCGAAGATCTTGCCGGACGTGCCGACGCGGAAGGCCATCTTGCGGCCGACGACGGCGATGACGGCAATGTGATCGTTGATCTGGATGCTGTCCGGGCGGATCTCGCTGCGCAGCTCGTCGAGCAGGCTGTACTGGTTCGGCGTGAGCGCCTCCGTCGGCATGGCAAGTGAGATGCAGTCAATGCCGCTCGGGGTGTGCGCCACAGGAATGCTGTTGTTCTCAAAGACCTCCAGAATGGCGCGCAGCGTGCCCACGGCGCCGGAAAGGCCCTTTTTCGACACGGTGACGATGGAAAAATCGCACTTTCCCGCAATGCCGGTCACAAAACGCTCCGGGTTCGGGGCCTCGACAAAGCTCTCCGTGATGAGCGTGCCGGGATGGTCCGGCTCGTTCGTATTGCGGATGTTGAGCGGGATATTCTTCTCGCGCACCGGGAAGATCGTCATTTCATGCAGCACCTGCGCGCCGCTGTAGGAAAGCTGGCGCAGCTCGCTGTAGGTCGCGCGCTCGATGGAGCGCGGATGATCGACGATGCGGGGATCGGCCATCAGAATGCCGGAGACATCCGTCCAGTTTTCGTAGACATCCGCATCCAGCGCCGCCGCGGCCAGCGCACCCGTGATATCCGAGCCGCCGCGCGTGAGCGTGCGGAGCTTGCCGTCCGGCATCAGGCCATAGAAGCCCGGAATGACGACGCACTTGTCCTTGGCCAGCGCGCGCAGCGCGGCATAGGATTTCTCCTGATCGATGGTGCCGTCATAGTGGAAGAACAGCCACTGCGCGGCGTCCACGAACGTAAAGCCGAGGTAATCGGCCATAAGCAGCGCGGAAAGGTACTCGCCGCGCGAGACGAGCTCATCGCGGGAAATGCCCTGCTCCATCTGACTGCGCAGACGGTCGAGCACGCCCTCGAGATCGACCCGCAGGCCGAGCTCGCGGTGGATGTCGCCGTAGCGCTCACGGATCATCTGATAAATGCCGTCGCACGACACACCGTACTGCAGGTGCGCATAGCACAGATACAGCAGATCGGTGATCTTATTGTCCCCCGCGCTGCGCTTGCCCGCCGCCGAAACGACCACCACGCGCCGCGAGGGATCAGACCGGATGATATCCCGGATCTTTTGATACTGACCGGCGTCCGCCATGGACGACCCGCCGAATTTTGCAACCTTCAGCATGGCTTTCCCCCATCCTTAACGGAGCGACGCCAGGAAGCCGCCGGTTTCCGTCAGTTTTCTCTCTCTGGCCCAGGCGTGGATCTCCGAGACCGCCACGGGCGTTGTTATTATACCGCAGTCGAGCATTTTGTCAATACGCGTTTGCAGCCAGCGGTCCATGCCGTTGACGCGGACATAATACGGCCGCATGATGCTGCTGTTGTCCACGCGCGCCGGGCGGAGCTTGTCCGTGTAGAAGCGCGTCAGGCCGTTGCGGATATCGAGGCAGTCCTGCATGACGTTGTAGGCCGTTGGGAAGCGCCCCGCGCCCTGCCCATAGAAGCTCTGCTTGCCGATGTGCATGCCCGTGATGGAGATCAGGTTGAAATTCTCCGGGACGGCAGCCTCGTGCATGCCCTGCGGCATCATCGCAGGCTCGAGATAGCAGGCCACATCACCGCTGTCCAGCAGGCGGGCGCTTGCCATCAGCTTGACGACGCGGTGCATCTTCCGCGCCGCGCCGATATCGCAGGCACGGATGCCCGCGATGCCGAACGTTGTGACCTCCGGCTCCTGCACGACGCAGCCAAAAGCGACGTTCGTGGAGATGACAAGTTTGCGCCGCGCATCCGCGCCGTTCAGGTCCTCCGTCGGGTCGACCTCGGCATAGCCGAGGGCCTGCGCCTGACGCAGGGCATCTTCAAATTTCAGGCCGGACGTCGTCATGGTGTCCAGAATGTAATTCGTCGTGCCGTTCATGATCCCGCTGACGCGGAGCACCGGTTCCATATCGAGCGTGCTCTCCAGATTCGTCAGCCAGCGGATGCCGCCGCCGACGGCCGCTGAGCAGCGCAGCGCGACATGATTCTCCCTGGCAAGCTGCACCAGCTCGCCATAACGCTCCGACATGAGCTGCTTGTTCGCCGTGACGACGTTCTTGCCCGCACGCAGCGCGGCGCACATATATTCATAGGCAGGCTGACGGCCACCCATGACCTCGATGGCGGTATCCACCGTCGGATCCGAGACGATCCGGCTGAAGTCTGACGTGACCGGGCAGTTCAGCTCCGGGCGGGGCCTGCGGCTGAGCACATAGGCGATCTCCATATCCGTGCGCTCCTGCACGAATTCATAAACGCCGCCGCCCACCGTACCGCAGCCCAGCAGTGCGATGCGCATCGGTCTGTCCTCTCTCCACAACATGAAATCGCTCTCCTTCCGCATCCGGCGTTCAAAAAAAGAAGGCAGGGCGGCCTGCAGCAGCTGCTGCTCCGGCGCCTGCCGCACACAGCCCCGCCGCACGGCGCAGGCAAGCGTGACGTTCTCCAGCCGCTCCGTACGCGGCACAGTACAGTCATGAAACTTCCGGAAAAAGCTCTTGCATTTTTCTGCTTTGCAGTATATCATAGCTTTTGCGAAAACGCAAGAATTTCATTGAAATTCCGATTGAGGGAGGCGGTCTCATGCACTTCTGGAAATATTGCGGCGCCGGAAACGACTTTGTGATCCTCGAGAACTTTGACGGCTCCATCGCGCCGGAGCGCTATGCCGCACTGGCCGCGGCGCTGTGCCGGGAACATTTTTCCGTCGGCGCGGACGGGCTGATGGTGCTCGAGCCGCCCGCGCAGGGCGGCGACTGCCGCATGCGCTTTTATAACCGCGACGGGTCGACTGCCGAGATGTGCGGCAACGGCGCGCGCTGCCTCTGCCGCCACTGCCACGACCGCGGCCTTGCATCAGGGCCGGTGCAGCGCATCGAAACGCCCGCCGGACTTGTCACGGGCAGGCGCATCGCAGCCGACCGCTACCGCATCCGCCTGAACCGCCCGAGCGTCGTTCGCCTGCACGTTGAGGCGGAGGGCGTGCGCTGCGCCTATCTGGAGCTGGGCGAGCCTGGCATCCCGCACGCCGTTGTGCTGACGGAGCTGGACCGTCCGCGCGCCGAGCTGCGTGAGCTGGCCGCGCGCCTGCGCAGCAGCCCCGCCTTCCCGCGCGGGGCCAACGTCAACCTCTGTGCCGTGACCGGGGAAAACCGGGTCCGCCTGCTGACGTTCGAGCGCGGCGTCGAGGACTTCACGCTCGCCTGCGGCACCGGAACGGGCGCAACCGTCGCGGCGCTGGCCCGACTCGGCCTTGTCAGCGGCGGCGGGACGCAGGTGCAGACGGACGGCGGCCTGCTCAGCGTCGATCTGGACGGCGAGGACATCGATCTCACCGGCCCGGCCGAGCTGACCTTCACCGGCGATCTTCCCGAGCTTCCCGCCTGAACCCCATTTGACAACGCCGCCCATACGCGGTATAATAAGATCAATCATTATAAAAGGAGCGATCCACCATGAACGAGATCTTCCGTTTCCATCACGAGGATGGCGAGCATACGCATCCGCACGAGCACGGCCATTCCCACAGCCACGAGGGCTGCGACCCGCACGACTGCGCCGCCTGCGGCTCCTGCGACCCCATGCAGGAGACCATCGCCCTGCTGCAGTATATGGTCAACCACAACGCCGCCCACGCCAATGAGCTGGCGCAGCTTGGCCGGAAGCTCACGGAGCTTGGCAACCGCGAGGCAGGCGAGCAGGTGCTCACCGCTGTCTCCGAGTTCGAAAAGGGCAATCTGCGTCTGTCCACTGTGCTCGCTTCTCTGAAATAAAGGAGGAACCGCATATGTGCCTGTCCACTGTCTACAAAAACACCGTCACACCCGAGACCGTCGCCATGAAGAACGTCATGAAGATCGAGTGCCAGGGCGATATGGTCATCCTGACCGACCTGATGGAGCGCCAGATGGCCATCCACGGCGAGCTGGTAATGGCAAACCTCGTAGAAGGCGTTGCCGTCGTGCGTGAGGCCGCCTGATCGATCATTTTCGCGCAGAAACATTCAAAAATCGCTTCGGCCCATTTCCGACCGAAGCGATTTTTTTGCGGCGCGCCCCTCAGGGCTGGAAGATCCCGAGCGGCGGGGCCGCGAACGTGAACAGGACGAGCGCCGCGCCATAGAGCATGACGGCCAGCAGCGAAGCGCCCGTCAGCCTGCGCGCAGGCCCGCTGCGGCTGAGCCGCGCGGCAAGCAGGAAGCCGCCCGCCATGGTCAGGACATACAGCGTCAGGTCGACGGCAAGCCCCTGCACGCCGAGCGCGCGCAGGCCGTAATAGAGCGCCAGCAGGAAGACCGGCTGCAGCACGATGGCCGGGAAAAAGCCTGCCCAGACCGCAATGCGCCGCGGCCCGCGCGCCATCACGAGCGCCGCGGCAAGCATGGGCCAGTACAGCAGCTTCAGGTGCTCCCAGACGCTCTCGTTCACCGGTGAAATGAGGGCGAGCAGCGGATTCGGCAGCGCCTGCCACAGGAAATGCAGCCCCGCGCCCGCCAGGATCGCGCCGAGCGCCGTCAGGAGCCAATGTCGTTTCATTTCATCCCCTCCCCTGCCAGTCTATGCCGCGTTCCTTGTGATTCTGCACAAAATATTGTCCTGTTTTTCTACTTCGTTTTTGCGACATTCACGTTTTCTTAACAGAAATCGCCGGGTAAATATGATATAATGAGGATGTCAAGACGCGTGCGCCTGCGCGCGGAAAACTGTTTCAAAGAAGGAGATGCCTTTTGAATCTGCTGTTCTTTCTGACCCCGAAGGCGACCTGCTGCTATCTCTATGCCGACTACACGCTCCGGCAGGCCATGGAGCGCATGGAGCACTCCGGCTACTCGGCCCTGCCGATCCTGACCCGTGAGGGTACTTATTGCGGCACGCTGACCGAGGGCGACCTGCTCTGGGCAACGAAGAAGCTCTGCTGTATGGACTTCCGCGATACAGAGGAGCACAGCATCATGGAGATCGCCCACCGGCGCGACAATCTGCCGGTCTCCGTCTCCACGGATATGCAGGACCTGCTCGTAAAGGCAACGGATCAGAACTTTGTCCCCGTCGTGGACGACAAGGGGGACTTTATCGGGATCGTCACCCGCCGCGCCATCATGCGCTATTTTCTGGAGGAGATGCGCGTCCCCGTCGGCGCAGCCGCGGAAAATTGAATTCCATAACAAACAAGTCCTGCACGGCGCAGCCGTGCAGGACTTCCTATTCTATTACACCTCGAACATGAGGTCGCCGTAGGTCGGCACCGGCCAGATATCCTTGTCCACGATCAGTTCCAGCTGGTCGATCGGCGCACGCAGGTCCTGCATGGCGGGCATGATCATATCGTGGCAGAACACCGCCATATCATGCACATTGTCCATGCGGCCGAGCTGCTCGACCAGTCCCTCGAGATGATGCTCGGCGGAGGCGGCCTTCGTCAGCAGCTCGCTCGTCTGGCACAGCAGCGTCTCCTGCACGCCGGTCGGCGCGGCCGGGCAGGCCGTGTGGACCTTGCAGACGGAGTCGGCCAGCCGCGTGCAGTTGCGGACGACGGCGGGGATATAGTGCTTGCCCGCCATGTGCAGCATGGTGCGCGCCTCGATGGAGATGACCTTCGTGTAGGTCTCATACATGATCTCACTGCGGGACTCCAGCTCCGCGCGGGTGAACACGCCGAACTTGCCAAACAGCTGCACGGCCTTGTCCGTCGTCAGGCTGGGCACGGAGGAGACCATGCTCGGCAGATTCGGCAGGCCGCGGCGCGCTGCCTCGGCGATCCACTCGGCGCTGTAGCCGTTGCCGTTGAAGATGACGCGGCTGTGCTTGCGCAGGTTCTCGGCGATGACGCGGTTGGCGTCCGCCGTAAAGTCCGTGCTGCCCTCCAGCTCGTCTGCCGCCTCGCAGAAGGCCTCGGCGACGATGGTATTGAGCACGGTGTTCGCCGTGGCGATGCAGTCGGACGAGCCGACCATGCGGAATTCAAACTTGTTGCCGGTAAAGGCAAACGGCGAGGTACGGTTGCGGTCCGTGGCATCCTTATTGAGGACGGGCAGCGTCGAAACGCCGGTATCGAGCTGGCCGCCCGCGATGCAGCCCGCGGCCGTGCCGTTCTTCACGATCTGCTCCACAACATCCTCGAGCTGATTGCCGAGGAAGATGGAGACAATGGCGGGAGGCGCCTCGTTCGCGCCGAGGCGATGGTCATTGCCGACGCAGGCTGTGGACATGCGCAGGAGGTCCGCATGGCGGTCGACGGCCTTGATGATGCACGAGAGCACCAGCAGGAACTGCAGATTGTCGTTCGGCGTCTTGCCGGGGTCGAGCAGGTTCTCGCCGAGGTCGCTCGTGATGGACCAGTTGTTATGCTTGCCGGAGCCGTTGACACCGGCGAAGGGCTTCTCGTGCAGCAGGCACACAAGACCGTGCTGCGTGGCAACGCGCTTCATCGTCTCCATCATGAGCTGGTTCTGGTCGACGGCGACGTTGCAGGTGCAATAGATCGGCGCGCACTCGTGCTGGGCCGGGGCGACCTCGTTGTGCTGAGTCGTCGCAGTGATGCCCATCTTCCAGAGCTCCTTGTTCAGATCCTTCATGAACGCGCCGACGCGCTCCCGGATGACGCCGAAATACTGATCGTCCAGCTCCTGCCCCTTGGGCGCGGGCGCGCCGAACAGGGTGCGGCCGGTATAGATGAGGTCGCGGCGCTTGAGATACTTTTCACGGTCTACAATAAAGTACTCCTGCTCCGCGCCGACGGACGGAATGACGCGCTCGGCCTGCGTGTTGCCGAACAGGTGCAGAATGCGGACGGCCTGCTGGCTCAGCGCCTGCATGGAGCGCAGCAGCGGGGTCTTGTTATCGAGCGCCTCGCCGGAATAGGCCACAAAGACCGTCGGGATGCACAGGATCGTACCGCAGGCCATTTCCTTCACGAAGGCCGGGGACGTCATGTCCCAGGCCGTATAGCCGCGGGCATAATGTGTGGAGCGCAGACCGCCGGAGGGGAAGGAGGACGCATCCGGCTCGCCCATGATGAGCTGCTTGCCCGTCAGGTTCAGGATCTCCTTGCCGTTCTCGTCCGGCGCGGAGAGAAACGAATCGTGCTTCTCCGCCGTGACGCCCGTGAGCGGCTGGAACCAGTGGGTGTAGTGCGTGGCGCCCTTCTCAATGGCCCATTCCATCATGGCCTTGGCCACAACATCCGCCGAGGCCATGGAGATCTGACCGCCGTGCTCGACCACGCTCATGACCTCCGCATAGACCTTCTTCGGCAGACGCTCCTGCATGACGGCTCTGCTGAATACATTTTCCCCAAAATATTCGGATACCTTCATTGGAATTCCTCCCTGTCTGATTCTTGCCGCAGCCTGTAGCCGCTCACAAATTACCGTCTCAGTGTAACGAAATCCGGCCGGAATTGCAAGTGTTTTTGCAGCGGCGGGCACGATTTCAGAGGCGTGCCCAAACGCAGCAGTTATTTGCAGTCAAGATTTGGACATTTTCCCATGAATTTTATCAATTTCTCCAGTGGATTTTTCAATATAAACTTTTTCGCATGCAGGAGCGGCGGAATTTTCCTGCATAAATTGCATTCTGCTCTCCATACTACCGGCAGGAGTGTGAAGCCATGCTGATCTCTTTTCTCCGCACCGTCGTACTATATCTGCTGCTCATCGTGACCGTCCGCCTGATGGGCAAGCGGCAGATCGGCGAGATGGAGCCTGCGGAATTCGTTGTGACCATGCTGTTGGCCAATTTGGCAGCCATCCCCATGCAGGACAGTGCCATTCCCCTGCTGTCCGGTCTGGTGCCGATCCTCGTCATTCTCGGGCTGGAGCTCATCCTCGCCGCCGTTTCGCTGCAGTCCATCCGGATGCGCCGCCTGCTGTGCGGCAAGCCCGTCATTCTCATGCAGGACGGGAAAATTCTCGAGCGGAACCTGCAGCGCACGCGCGTGAACCTCGACGAGCTGACCATGCATCTGCGGGAGAAGGGCATTTTCGACCTCAGCACCGTGAAATTCGCCATTCTGGAGACGAATGGCCAGCTCTCGACCCTGCTGTATGCCAAAGAGCAGCCCGCTTCGGCGCGCGACGCGGGCATCCGCGTGCGGGAGACGGAGCTGCCCGTCACGATCATATCTGCCGGGCGCATTCTGGCGGAAAATCTGCATCTGGCCGGGCGGGACGGCGGCTGGCTCGAGGCAGAGCTGAAGCGGCGGAGCCTCACGGCAAAGCAGGTGCTCCTGCTGACGATCGATGCCGCGGGGACGGTCTATCTTGTGCGGAAGGAGGACTTGGCATGAAGCTGTGCTGGTTTGGCTGCGGCATTCTGGCCGTGCTGCTGGCGCTGTCGCTCCTGTGCGGCATGCTCACGCAGCGCAGCACGCGGGATGCCGCCGCCGCGCTCGAACTGGCGCTCGACGCGCTGGACCGGGACGAGACGGCGCAGGCCGTAGAGGCAGGCGCGCAGGCCCGGCAGCACTGGCAGCGCCATCGCCGCTTCCTCTGTGCCGTACTGAGCCACGACGAGCTCGACGGCATCGAGCGGGGCTTTGCGGAGCTGCGGGCCTATTCCGCCGTGGGCGACGCAGCGGAGCTGCGCAGCCGCTGCGAGGTCCTACTGCTGCAGCTGCAGCACATCGCGCAGCTGGACGCGCCGTATGCCGAGAACTTTCTCACCTGCCCGGTGCGGATTTAGGCAGGCTTGTCATTCCGAGGAGCGAAGCGACGTGGGAATCTCTGGCAAACGATTTCGAATTCGCCGAAGTCCACCGAAACTTCGGTCCGGTTCTGCAAAATTGCCCCCCAAGGGTGCTTCCTCGCGCTGCGCCCCAGCAGGGGCCATGCAATGACGCGCCCGACTTTTTCATTTTGCGATTTTGCCCCCGCATGGGAAAAAGCCCAACGGGAGTTTTTCGCCAACAGGTTTGGAACAGCCTGCAGGAAAGCCTGACAATCCGAAGGTTTCGGAGGGAAGGATAGTGTGAAAGGAAACCGTCAGGGTGTCCTTTCGCGTTCGATCACCCGCCGCAGCGGCCAAAATTGCAAAACGGTGCCACAAAATTCGTTTTGCAATTTTGCCCCCGCATGGGAAAAAGCCCAAAGGGACTTTTTCCCATGCGGGGGTTGACCAATATGCATACAAGGCTGTATAATAGACGCAGGACGGACCCGCGCGGTCCGACGGGAGGCTAATTATGCTTACGCAAACACTCGATCAGCAATATCTTGCCCACACCTATAACCGTTTTCCGCTGGAGATCGTCGGCGGCAAGGGCTCGCTCCTCCGCGGCGCGGACGGGCGGGAGTACATCGACCTCGGCAGCGGCATCGGCGTGAATATCTTCGGCATGGACGACGACGAATGGCGCGATGCCGTTACGGCGCAGCTCGGCCGCTTCCAGCATGTCTCCAATCTCTACTACTCCGAACCGGCCGCGAAGCTCGCGCAGATGCTCTGCGAGCGAACCGGCCTGAAGCGGGTCTTTTTCTCGAACTCCGGCGCGGAATCCAACGAATGCGCCATCAAGGCCGCCCGCAAATGGGCCGCCGAACACAAAGGCCCGGAATACTGCAGCATCATCACCCTGCGCGGCAGCTTCCACGGCCGCACACTCGGCACGCTGGCCGCGACGGGGCAGGATGTGTTCCACCGCGACTATCAGCCGCTGCCCGGCGGCTTCCTCTACGCGCAGCCCGGCGAATGCGAAGCCCTCGAACGCCTTGCCGCAGAGCACCCCTGCGCCGCGATCCTCTTTGAGGCCGTGCAGGGCGAGGGCGGCGTGCGCCCCATCGGGCAGGAATTCGCCTCCTGCCTGCAGGAGGTCTGCCGCAAGCATGACCTGCTGCTCATGGCAGACGAGGTCCAGCTCGGCAACGGCCGCAGCGGCAGCCTCTACGGCTATATGAACTACGGTCTGCAGCCCGACGTCGTCTCCACGGCAAAGGGCATCGGCGGCGGTCTGCCCCTCGGCGTGACCATGTTCGGCGAGCGCGTGGCAGACGTCTTCCACCCCGGCGACCACGGCACGACGTTCGGCGGCAACCCCGTCTGCTGCGCAGGCGCAGTGAACATCCTCAGCCGCATCGACGACAGGCTGCTCGAAGGCGTGCGCGAGCGCTCGGACTATCTCCGCCGCACGCTGCAGGCCGCGCCCGGCATCCGCAGCGTCACCGGTATGGGCCTGATGCTCGGTCTGGAGATCGATATCCCCGCCCGCGAATTTGCGGAGCGCGCACTGCGCGAAGGCGTGCTCGTCACGACCGCCAAGCAGAAGATCCGTCTTCTGCCCGCGCTGAATATCCCCATGGAGCTGTTGAAAACTGCCGCCCAGGCACTGGTGCACTGCGCGGCTGAATAAGGAGGTACCCCATGAATCTAAACGGTAAAAGCTTTCTGACCCTGCTGGACTTCACCCCCGACGAGATCACCGGTCTGCTCGACCTCGCCGCCGCCCTGAAGGCCAAAAAGAAGGCCGGCGTCCCGCACGACACGCTCCGCGGGAAGAACATCGCGCTGATCTTTGAGAAGACCTCGACCCGCACGCGCTGCTCCTTTGAGGTGGCCGCGCACGACCTCGGCATGCACGTTACTTATCTCGACCCGACCGGCTCCCAGATCGGCAAAAAGGAATCCATTGCCGACACGGCCCGCGTGCTCGGCCGCCTGTATGACGGCATCGAATACCGCGGCTTCGGCCAGAGCATCGTGGAAGAGCTGGCAAAATACGCCGGCGTCCCCGTCTGGAACGGCCTGACGAACGAATTCCACCCCACGCAGATCCTGGCGGATATGCTGACGATCCGCGAGCACTTCGGCAGCCTGAAGGGCCGCAAGCTCGTGTTCCTCGGCGACTGCCGCTACAATATGGCAAACTCCCTGATGATCGGCTGCGCCAAGCTCGGCATGCACTTCGTGGCCAGCGGCCCGGAGGGCTACTTCCCCGATCCCGCGCTCATCGCCCGCTGCGAGGCCATTGCCGCCGAGACCGGCGCAACGCTGGCCTTTGAGACGGACCCGGCAAAAGCCGTCGCCGGTGCGGACGTGCTCTACACTGACGTCTGGGTCTCCATGGGCGAGCCGATGGAAGCCTGGGCCGAGCGTCTGGAGAAGATGCTCCCCTATCAGGTCAACAAGAAGCTTATGGACGCTGCCGGAGAAAAGGCCGTGTTCATGCACTGCCTGCCCGCGTTCCACGACCTCAACACCGGCATTGGCCGCCAGATCGGCGAGCAGTTCCATCTTGAGGCGCTGGAGGTGACGGATGAGGTCTTTGAGGGCCCGCGCTCCATCGTCTTCGACGAGGCGGAGAACCGCATGCACACCATCAAGGCCGTCCTCGCTGCCACGCTGGCTAACTAATCCTGATTCCTGATTAAAACATTTCATCAGGAATCCCGTGTGCTACGCACACTCGCATCGTGCTGACGCACGCTGCGCCGTCTCATGCAGAATCTGACGCGCCCTCGGCGCTATAAAAAGCTTTTAAAGCTTTTTATCAGATTCTAGTATAAGCAGTCTGGCGGGAAAGTCTCCTCGGCTTTCGGTGCACACGCAAAAAAATCCTGCAGAGCCGATTTGGCTCTGCAGGATTTTCGGTTTTCAGGGGGTACTTCTGCTCAGGCGCGGGCGCGGGCGCGGACAAGAGCGAGGCGCTCCTCCTCTTCGTCATGACGGCGCACGGCACGGCCGGCGGCATGAGCGGAGAGATACAGAGCAGCGAAGGAAGCGACAGCGGCGATCATGGACAGAACGTGGTCGTTCTTCGGCAGCAGCCAGCCGACGACGGCGGCGATGAGCACGAGGATCAGGTTCATGAGACCGGTGTTTTCCTCTTTATGATAAACCTCAATGGCAGCAATGCCTGCCAGTGCAAGCAGCACAAGGATCTTTCCTACGAATTCCATTTTTCATTTCCCAGCTTTCTAATTTTTTGGTCGGCGTAATAGTACCACTCCTTCCTGATTTTGTCAATAACTTCTTGATATTTTTTTGAAAAAGTTTTGATTCTGTAGTTTTCATTTTCTCGCTCATCAAATTGACGAAGTAGTTAAGTGACTTTTATATGGCATCCTGCACGATTTTAACAAGGCCGTTTAGGCAGGAAAACGGCGGCGTGCAGAGCAGAGCTGCGCGCCGCCGAACAGGCTGTCAAGAACATACTCAGCCGAAAGTTTCGGAGGGAAGAAAAGTGTGAAAGGAAACCGTCAGGGTGTCCT
>OJRC01000358.1_pt1 | contig 33068 bp, 42 predicted proteins | sample 1599081 | NCBI WGS metagenome assembly OJRC01 (sample SAMN03922519, study PRJEB24848) | human gut metagenome | isolation source: stool sample | host: Homo sapiens | place: Germany | collected 2010-02 | reverse complement strand
GGCGGTCGCCCACCGGGTAAATCCATTCTACCACAAAGGCGGCCCCCTGACAAGCTACGACTATATGCAGCGGTTGCCTTTCTGGTAGATGGATTTATTTTGAAAAAAAGATGTTTGAATGGGTTGACTTATGTAGCACAATAGTTTATGATACTTATGGGCTACAAAAGAGAGGTGATAATATGAGCCCAAGAACCGGACGCCCTACCAGTAATCCCAAAGGAAAATCAATCCATGTGCGGTTAGACGAGAACAGTGATCGTATTCTGAACGCTTATATTAAGCAAAAAGGAATTACGATAGCCGAAGGAATCCGCCAAGGCATTGCAAAGCTGGAAGATGACATAAAAAAATAAGGTTTGCCGTGTTCTTTGCGAGAGATGACGACAAACCTTCCCCCTGGCGGTCGCCCACCGGGTAAATCCATTCTACCACAAAGGCGGCCCCCTGACAAGCGAAAAGGAGGCTTTCCCCATGACGAAAAGCAACGTGAAAAACCAGGGATTCACGATTCCCGAAGTGATGGACATATACGACCTGCTGACCATGGTCTACCAGGAGAACTTTCCGATTATTGATTTGATGGTGGACGAGATTACCACGGGGCTAACCAGCGCACCCGATGCTGCGCTGCTGATCGACCGGAATCACCTGCGGCGCAAGATGGTGGTCATTATGAACTTTCTGGACAAGAGCAGCCGGGAGCTGCAGGCAGCAGCCGCGGTGCTGAAGGCGAAGCTGGACGCGGTACAGGAACTGCAATCCCTTCCGGCACACGGGAAATAACGACATCACCATAGGGGAACGGCGAAAGAAGCCGTTCCCCTTTTTCTTTTGCCTCCCCCACCTTGCGACCACACCCCGTGGGCGTAGTATGATGTCCGCAGAAACGGGAGGTGCTGGGGATGCGGTATGAGGATTTCCGCTGGGCGGGCAAGCTGGCGTCGGAGATGGGCGTGGTGGTAACGGAACAGGTGGAGTACACACGGCCCGAGGAGCGTGTGGAACAGATCACGGTGCCGGGGCGGTCGGGCACGCTGACGGTGCCGGGCACAGACAGCTGGGAGACGGTGATCTATGCCCCGGTATGCGCGCTGCGGCCGGACGCGGACCGGGAAGCGGTGGCTGCCTGGCTGCAGGGCCGTGGCGAGGTAGTGTTCGGGTCTATGCCCGATTATGGCTTTGATGCCCGGCTTATCAACCAGATTGACTTTCAGACCATTTTCCAGGCGCAGAAAAGCTACAAGACCTTTGCGCCGGTATTCGCCTGCCAGCCCCTGCGGCATCTGGCCGTACAGGAGCAGGAAATTCTGTGCAGCAATGGGATGCTTTTGCACAATCCGGGGAACGTAGCGGCCAGGCCGCAGATATTCGTCTGGTGCAACGAGGAGTTCACGCTGACCATTGCGGGGCAGGCCTTCACGGTAACGGGGCTGACCAACATTGGCGGCATCATTGTGGACTGCGACGCCCAGGACTGCATCAACATGATTTTTTCGGGGCTGCTGAACGATCATATGGACGGGGACTTTCCCACCATCCCGCCCGGGGACAGCTACATCAGCTGGACGGCGCCGGAAGGCAGCCAGGTGACCAAGGTCAGCCTGAAGCCACGCTGGCGCTGGCTGTGACAAAGGAGCATAGACATGATCTGCATTTATGACGCCCTGAGCGGGGATTACACAGGCAACGGGCTGGGGGTGCTAACGGTGCTGTCCGCCAGCGTGACGGAGCAGGCGGGGGGCGCCTACGAAGCCGAGCTAGTGATTCCGGTAACGGATGACCTGAAGTGGCGTCTGCCGCAGGTGGGCCGCGTGCTGCGCGTGCCGGTGCCAGCCATCACCACCCCGGGACTGGAGCTGGCCCATGTGACGCAGAGCACGGTTCAGAAGGTTTACCGGGTGAACACCGGGCCCTGGAGCTGGCTGGCGATTTTCTCCGGCCCGGGGCAGTATTCCACACGGCTGGACCGGCTGCATACCGGAGAGGAGGTCATCGTCACCGGCGAGCCCATTGGCGGCGGATGGTATCCGGCTGTGTCCCCGCGGGGCGTAGCCGGATATATTGCGGCGGACGCCTACTTCACCTTTGTGCGGGACATTTCCCAGGCAGGCAATGCCTGGACAGAGGTCATACCGCCCAAGCCGGTGAAGGATCAGCTGTTCCGCATCTATGCCGTGGAGCAGAATGAGGACGGTACGCAGGTGCAGGTGAAGGCCCGGCACATCAGCTACGACCTGCTCTACAACGTGGTAACCGCCTACAAGACGGAGACGGAGACCTCCGCGCAGGCCGTGGCCCAGGGGCTGATGGCGGCCCGGGAGGACAAGACCATCGAAATACGCTGCTTTTGCGACATGACCGACGCCATTCCCGCCACGGACTGGAGCCAGCGCAACCTGATCAGCTGCTTGCTGGATGAGGATGTGGGCGTGGTGCGGCAGGCCCGGGCCATGGTGGTACGGGACAACTATGACCTGTACATTACCAAGGCGGCGAGTACCTGGCGCGGGGTAACCATCCGCCACGCCAAGAACTTGCTGGGGGCGCGGCTGACGGTGGACGACAGCGGCGTATACACACGCATCCTGCCCGTGGGCGAGGACAGCGAAGGCTCCCCCGTGTACCTGCCGGAGCGATACCTGGACAGCGCCCGCCTGAGCGCCTATCCCTTCCCGCGCGTCAAGCTGCTCAAGGTCAGCGGCGCAAAGGTGGGCGCAAAAAAAGATGACGGCACGGTCAAAACCATCGAGGATGTGCAGACAGAATTGCGGGAAGCGGCCCAGGCAGAGCTGGACAAGGGCGTGGATCAGCCCAGCGCGGACATGGCCGTGAGCTTTGTGGACCTGGCCGGCACGGACGCCTATCCGGAATACGCAGGGCTGCAGCGCCTGCACCTGTACGACCTGGTGCGGGTGGTACACACGCCCCGGATGATGGACACCCAGGCCATGGTGGTGGGGTTTACCTACAACGTGCTGACCGGCATGTATGACACCATTGAGCTAGGGGACGCCTTCGCTACGCAGCTCGATGCTGTTTCCGGTACACAGCTTGTGGGCGGAAGCATTTCAGGCGGCAAGCTCTCCCTGGGCTCCGTGGGCAGCGGGAACCTGCGGGATATGGCTGTAACCGCCGCCAAGATCGGCACGGCGGCAATCCAGGCGGCGCACATTGGCAACGCGCAGATCCAGCGGGCCCACATCCAGGAGGCGGCCATCGGTACGGCACAGATTGCGGATGCGGCCATCACCCGGGCCAAGATTGGCGAGGCGGCCATCGGTACGGCGCAGATCGATACCGCAGCTATTGACACGGCACAGATCAAGGACGCGGCCATTACCCGGGCCAAGATTGGCAACGCCGCCATCGGTACGGCACAGATCGAGGATGCGGCCATCACCCGGGCCAAGATTGACAGCGCGGCCATTGGTACGGCACAGATCGAGGACGCGGCCATCACCAGCGCCAAGATCGCCAGCGCGGCCATTGGCGCGGCGCAGATCCAGGATGCATGCATCACTGATGCAAAGATTCAGGACGCCAGCATCAGCATGGCCAAGATTCGGGACCTGCAGGCCCAGGTGGCGCAGATTGTTGCAGCATCCATTCAGGATGCGCACATCACCACGGCGCAAATTGACGATCTGGCGGCGGCGGTGGCAAAGCTGATCCACGCGGAAGTAGGCGTAGGCGAGTTTACCCTGGCAGAGATCAAGAACCTGCTGGCAGAGGCCCTGGTGCTGGAGCAGGGCAGCGCGGACAGCATGTACATCACCAACCTGGCGGTGACCTCGGCCAACCTGCTCAGCGCCATGCTGGGCAAGCTGGTTTTGAGGGGCGAGGACGGGAAGTATTACCAGGTGATGATTGGCGCAGACGGGACCATTCACACCCAGGAAGTGGAGCCTTCCCAGGGCGAGATTGAAACCGGGGAGACGGAAAGCGGCCTGGGCATTGTGGACACCAGTGCCAATTTTGCTGACCTGACGGCCCAGAACATCAAGGGCAACGAGGCCATCTTCCAGACCATCCTTGCCCAGAGCATGACGGCGGGGAAGCTCACCGCCGGGGAAGCGCTGATTGCCTCGGCGACCATTCCCACGCTATACGCCACGTCCATTCAGGCCATTGGGAACAGCCTGGATTTATCGGCCAACCAGTCCATTCAGCTGACGGTGAAAAAAGCCGTGGGATACCGGGTGGAGGTGGTGGCCAGCAGCAATGTGCTATCCACGGAGATTCCGCGGACGGTGATTGCCGCACGGGTATGGCAGGGAAAGGACGAGGTGACGGAGGCGCTGCCAGCGGAGCGCTTTGCCTGGACGCGGGTATCGGCGGACACGGTAGCGGACGAGCTCTGGGCGGCCAGCCACAAGGGGGTGAAGGAAATTGAACTGACGACGCTGGATGTCTATCACGCTGCGACCTACTACTGTCACATACTGGATGCATAAGGGAGGAAAAAGGGCATGCCTATCATTGCAACGGGGAGCCAAACCATCATTGACCTATCCGACGGCAAGAGCCTGTCGGTCTACCTGGGAACCAATCAGCCCCGGACGCAGATCCTGGACGTAAACGCGGGGACGTACAGCCCGGACTGGAGCACCACGGCGGGGAAGCTGGTGATCACCCCGGTGGTCTACGCCAACCAGACGGCCATTGAGCTCACGGACAAGGCCCTGGCCATTACCTGGAAGCGCAAGGAGGGCAGTGCCTCCGAGGCGGCGCTGGGAAGTGGGGAGACGGTGAGCGGCAACATACTCACGGTGAGCGCCAACAAGATCGGGTCCACGGGGCTATTGACCTACCTGGCCTATGTGACCTACACCGACCCGGACACGGGGCTACCCATCAATGCGGTATCGGAGATCAGCTTTGCCCAGGTGCAGACCGGGCAGAACGCGAAGAACGCCTGGATTAGCGGCGAGCAGGTATTCAAATATACGGCTGCGGGCGCGGTGTCCCCGGCGCAGATTGCGCTGACGGCCAACCTGCAGAACGTGACCATGGTCAAGTGGCAATACAAAAACAGCGAGGGGGCCTGGACGGACTACCCCACCACCAGCGACAATGCCAGCATTACGGGCACGACCCTGATCGTCAAGCCCACCCATGCCATCTTTGTGGGCAGCGTGGCCACGCTGCGCATCCTGACCAGTGACGGGAGCATTGGCGACACCACCAGCGTGTACAAGGTGCAGGACGGTGCGGCTGGCAGCGCGGGCGCGGCGGGACAAAATGCGCGCATTGCGTTCCTGACCAATGAAAACGTGACCTTTGCCGGGGACAAGAGCGGGCAGGTGGCGGCCACCACGGTGACCTGCAATGTGGTGGCCTACAACGGCACCACCAAGGTGACCCCCACGGTGGGGACCGTAACCGGAGCACCCACGGGCATGACCGTAAGCAAGGGCAGCGCGGTAAACAACGAGATTCCCATTACGCTGACCATTGCGGCGGGGGCGACCCTGGGAGGCGCGGGGCAGCTCAGCGGTACGCTGAGTGTGCCGGTGACTGCGCCGGTAGCCACCACGCTGCAGATCCACTGGAGCAAGGTGAACACGGGGGCCACAGGCGCCGCGGGGGCATCGGCGGTGACCTTTACCATTTACGCCCCCAACGGTACGGTGTTTGTCAACGGCAGCGGCACGCTGACCATTGCCACCCAGGCCTACCAGGGCAGCACGGCCATTACCAGCGGCGCCACCTACGTCTGGAAGAAATACAGCGGCGGCAGCTGGAGCACCATTTCCGGCCAGACGGGCAGCAGCCTGACCGTGGCGGGCAGCACGGTGACGGGCATGGCCAGCTATCAGTGCGTGATGACCTACGGGGGCAAGACGTACCAGGACGTGATTACCCTCACCGACAAGACGGACAATTACCAGGCCACCATTGACTCCACGGGGGGGAACATCTTCAAGAACACCGTGGGCAGCAGCACCCTGACCTGCCGCCTATGGCAGAACGGCCAGGAGGTGGACGCGGACGGCACCGGCCACACCTACGCCTGGACGCGCATGGACAAGGATGGCACTGCCCTGGACGAGGACGGGCCCTGGAAGACGGGCAAGTCCATCACCGTGACCGGGGCGGACGTGGATACAAAGACCACCTTTGTATGTGAAGTAAGCTGATGGCCCGGCGGTGAAAGGGGGGGATGACGTGGGCATCATCGCCGCGGCACAGATTGCCATTGCGGACATTACAGACCCCATTCAGCAGGATGCGGCCCCGGCATCCCCCTCGGTGGGGATGCTGTGGCTGGATACCGGCGTGAAGCCGCCGCTGCTGAAAAGGTGGACGGGCAGCCAATGGGAAACCGTCAACGACACCACGGAGGACTTCCGCCAGGTGGAAGCCCAGCTGACGGTCATGGAGGACAACATCCGCACGGCGGTAACGGATTTATCCAGGCTGGAAACCTCCATGCTGGACAAGGCAGACATGACGCAAATGAAGGAGCTGCTGGCGGGTAAGGCGGACGCCGACCTGATGCTGCAGCTATCCACGGAGCTAAAGCAGACCAGCCAGAGCATTACGGCCATCATTTCCCAGGTGGCGGGCCTGGAGGGGGCCAGCGACGCGGCGGACGCGCTGCTGGCCCAGTATCAGCTGTTTTTCCGCATTGACGCGGACGGGGTGACCATCGGCAAAAGCAACAGCGGCTTTGACGTGCGGATCGACAATGAAAAGCTGTCCTTTCGGGAAAACGGGCAGGAGATCGCCTACGTGAGCAACAGCCAGCTGTTCATCACCGCGGCGGAGATCACCCAGAGCCTGACCATTGGGAACTACCGCTTTTCGCGCATGGAGGACGGCAGCCTGGCGCTGCTGCTGTAAGGGAGGAAAGCATGGCAAGCGTTATTTTGACGTCCGGGGTGGTGGTGGGCAATCAGAGCCTGGTCACCAATGGCGCGTACACCAGTTACGATCTGACGAAAAGCGGGAGCTTTCCAGCGGCGGGGTATCGGGTGGCAAGCGCCGCCCTGACCTGCACCCTGCGCAATGCGGTGTGGGACACCATCACCGTCAAGGCGGCGGACGGTACCACCCTGGGCAGCTTTGGGGCGGTAGGCACCAACGGGGAGCGCACCTGCGCGCTGATCACCGGGTACGACTATGCCAGCCTGACCCACGTCACCCTGTACGGCGGGGGCGTAGGCACGCAGATTGCAGGCGGCAGCTATGTCAAAATCACGGTGGAATGGGCATACACCACCTCGACCCTGACGCTCTCGGCCACCAGCGTGGAGGCGGGCGGAAGCGTGACGGCCAGCATCGGGGCCTATGACGCGGCGTTTTCCCACCAGGTGCGGCTGGAATTCGGCACGAAGGCCCAGACCTGGGACGTGGCGGCGGGGGTGACGGCCCAGGCGGTGACCGTGCCCGTGGCATGGCTGGACCAGATCCCCACGGCGCAGTCCGGCCCGGCGCGGGTGACGCTGATTACCTATTCCGCGGGCGTCTATGTGGGCGCGGTGGCGGCGTCCCTGACCGTGACGGTACCGGCCAGCGCTGCGCCCACCTTCTCGGCCAGCTGCGCGCCGCTGCTGACGGTGGGCGGGACCACCTATCCCAGCATGGGCGACGGGGTCTATGTGCAGAGCAAGAGCGGCTGCACGGCCAGGATCACCGGGGCGGCGGCGCAGTACGGGGCCGCGGTGACGGGGTACAGCATTCGCGGGGGCGGGTACTCGGGGACAAGCGCCATCCTGCAGACGGGGCTGCTGGGCGGTTCCGGCACGGTGCCCTTTGTGTTCCGGGTGACGGACAGCCGGGGGCTGTACACGGAAAAGACGGTGAACATTGCCGTGCTGGCGTACACGCCGCCCCAGGTGAGCAGCCTCACCGGCTGGCGGGTGGACAGCGCGGGGGCAGCCGCGCCCGCGGGCACCCTGGGCAAGTGCCGGGCGGTATGGAGTTACACCAGCCTGGGCGGGGCCAACACCTGCACGGTGAAGGCGTTTATCAAGCCCGCGGGAGGCAGCGAAACGGCCCTGAACGCGGCCATGGCCAGCGGCGTGGACTACTGGGTGGGCACCGCGGCGGGCAACATGACCCTGACGGTGACGACCCGGTACATACTGCGCCTGGCGCTGACAGACAAGTACGGCACGGTATCGGTGACGGGCAGCCTGCCCTCGGCGGCCTTTGCCATGCATCTGAACGCGGCGGGAAACAGTATTGCTTTCGGGAAGGCCTGTGAAAAGGCCAACGCGGTGGAGATTGCCGCGGGGCGGACGCTGTACCTGGGGGACAGCACCCTGGCGGCCTACATCCAGGCGCAGGCCAAGACGACTACGGTGCGGGACTGGATACGGAACACGTTTTTTCCGGTGGGGGCCATTTACCAATCCTACGCGGCCGCGTCCCCGGCGTCGCTGTTTGGGGGGACATGGACGCAGATACAGAACCGCTTCCTGGTGGGCGTGGGCAGCAGCTATGCGGCTGGTGCAACTGGTGGAGAAGCTACTCATAAATTGACAGTTGATGAACTGCCCAGCCACAGCCACAACTATTCCTATCCGGGCTATGAAGCGGGCGGGGAATGGTACGGAGCCAGCGGCACGGCCAAGGGCAACACGGTGGCCACCACGGCCGTGGGCGGCGGCGCGGCCCACGAGAACCGGCCGCCCTACTATGCGGTATACATCTGGCGCAGGACAGCGTAAGGGAGGAAGAAACCATGGACATGTACGACGAGCAGGGCAACCCGGTAACGGATTACGACCCGGCCAAGGGGCGGCTGGAGATGCAGAAGCGCATCCATCACCACGAGGCGGTGGAAGCCGTGGAGGAGCAGGGGCACTGGGAGACGGTGGCGGAGTACCCGGAGACAGGCGGCAGGGATGTGCAATGGGTCGTGGATGCGCCGGGGGTGGAAGCCCGGGAGGCCTGGGACGAGGAGGAAACCTACTGGCTGTACATCCCCTACACGGAGGAGGAACTGGCGCAGATGGAAGCGGACAGAAACCAGCCTACGCCGGAGGAGCGGGTGAAGGAGCTGGAGGAGGCGCTGGAGCTGCTGTTGTCCGGCGCAACGGAGGTGACGGAGGATGAAGGCGGAACTGCGGGAGAAGATACTGGCCTATAACCGGGCCATGGCGCAGCGCAAGGAGAAGGCGGAGGGCATGGACGTGATTGCCACAGCGCTGCTGGCTTTGCCGCCGGGGCAGCTGAAGAAGCTGCTCACTCCGGAGGTGCTGGCGGTGCTGGACAAGTACGCGGAGGAAAAATAGATGCTTTTGGAAGCATTCATCGCACAAATAGAAGCTATTGCGCAGGCGTCCCCGGTGTATCGCCCGGGCGGGGATGGATCGGACGGAACATGCGACTGCATTGGGCTGGTAATTGGAGCCATACGCCGGGCGGGAGGGGCTTGGACGGGGACGCACGGGAGCAATTACGCGGCGCGGTATGAGATGCGGGAGCTGCTGCCGGTGACGGACGCGGGAGAGCTGTGCCTGGGGGATGTGGTATACAAGGCCAGGACGCCGGGGCAGGCGGGGTATGCGCTGCCGGAGCGGTACAAAAAAAACCCGGATCAGCGGGACTATTACCACGTGGGGGTAGTCACGGCCACCAGTCCCCTGGAGATTACCCACTGCACCAGTCCGGGCATTGTGCGGGATACGAAGCTGGGCAAATGGACGTACCGGGGGCGGCTGGAGAAGGTGGACTACGACGGCACAAGCCAGGAGGTGGGCACGATGGTGCAGGCAGCCACGGTGGTGGCGGACAGCGGCAGCAAGGTAAAGATGCGCAGCAAGCCCAGCACGTCGGACGGGCTGTACTGGGAGGTGCCGGTGGGGGCCGAGGTGCAGGTGGCGGAAATCACCGGCGGCTGGGCAAAGGTACGGTACGGAGATCGCACGGGGTACATGATGGCGGCCTTTCTAGACATGGACGGGCAGGAAGCGCCGGAAGAGGGCGGAAGTGCTGAATCCGTGGCAGGTGGGGGTCTGGTGACAGTACAGCGTGCGGCCTTGCAGGAAGTATACGACGCCCTGGGCAGCATTTTGCAAGGAGGGTGACACCGGTGCAGTGGTTGGAACAATATGGAAAAGCAGCGGGGTACATCAGCGCCATATTGGGGCTGGTGGCACTGATCCTGGTAAAGCCTGTCAAGCGGTGGGTGCATAAGCGCAAGGAAGCCAAGGAAAAGGCGCAGAAGGAGCAAGCGGAGTTTCGCAAGGAGCTGCGGGACAGTTTATCGGAAATTACCACAGCCCTGGGCGGGCTGTCGGATGATATTGGCGATTTACAGTATGAGCGGCTAAGCCAGGCGCAGGACTTCTACACGTCGCGGGGATGGTGCCCGGGGGCGAAAAAGGAGATGCTATGCAAAATGCATGCTTCCTACCGGGCCAAGGGGAGGAACCATTTATCCGAGCACTACGAGGAAGAGATTTTGCGGCTTGCGGACAAGCCGGAGAAGGAGGAGGACGCATGAAGAAGGCAATGGCAATCTGGATGGTGATGGCGCTGCTGTGCGTGCCGATGCTGGCACTGGCGGAGCAGGTGGAAGCACCGGTGGCCGTGGACTGGACGGCGCTGGTGGTGGCGGTGATCGGCACGGCGGCAGCAGTCCTGGGAGCGTGTTTACGGCAGGTATGGGTAAAGTATGTGCGGCCCTGGCTGGAGCAGCGGGACCTGAGCGACGCAGCGAGGATCGTTGTGGATGCGGTGGAGGCGTTGCTGGGAAGATATTGTGGCGAGGACAAATGGCGCATGGCGCTGAGAAAAATGCAGGAGCGCGGGTTCAACGTTGATGAAGAACAAGTAGTGGATGCGTTGCACGCAGCATGGTACCAGCTGAACCAGGCGATGATACTCTCTGGTGAAAAGGAAAAACCAGCAGCATGATATAAGAGAGCAGGACATGAAGCCTGCTCTCTTTGTTTATATCCCCCCCTGCCTTTATTCTGAAGTATAAGCCGCTGTAGGACCGGCTGATCTAATTACTCTTTGAATTTACTCTGGATTCCTAAAAATTAGGAGGGTTTCAGGAAATAACACAGCGCATGTATAATAATTTTGTGTGATAATGTGTGTTACTTGTTTAGAATAGGCATAGAATATGTAGTTCTTTTGCTAATAACATCCATAACACTAATCATACAAGAATAGTATAGTTTTGTTTTTTCCTTTCTCCTCTGGCCCGTGGCATTGACTACCATCGTGCTCCTCGGTGGAAACCCGGACGTATCCTCTGGCAGTGGGCATGATGAATCCTCCTTCAAAAAGCGTACAAAAATAAAAGCGTGTATATACCTGATTTTTCGTATTATTTGTGTGACGTGTGTTTTTTGTGCCCGGAAAGCCTTGCGGTACAAGGGTTTGCGCGGAACACCAGGGCAGGGAATGACTGAAAAAAAGGTGTGTGCGTAGCAGGAAAAAGTGTGTTATGGCCACTACCGGTTAGCCGAAAGCGGCAACGATCAACCATGTAGCCAGCGCACTCAGACCTAAAACGGGAAGAAGGCAGCCGCCGCCAGTTAGCATCCGGCCTATTTTCTGCTGGCGGCCTGCCTTGGTCGTGGGAATACCAGTGGCACGGGCGATTCTTTGCTTGGCGGCTGTAATTCCCAATGCCCGCTTCCAGGAAAAAGACAGGCCAGGAATCCCGCTACGTTTCCTTGCCATGGTATTTGCTCCTTTCTATCAAAAGCCAAGTTCTTTGGCCAGGTCCAGAACATCAATATACTCATTCAGCGTAACAACACCATCGCTAAGCACGTCATTGCACAGTTCGGTGAGTTTGGTATGCTTGCTGCGGTATTCCTTGACTGTTGCCAGGCGATCAGCCGCGGTGACATGAGCATATCGTCCCTTGTCGATTCCACGGGATATCTCTTCCACGGTTTCCTCGTCTACCGGCAGATCAATGGACTTGAATGCCCGGTCCATGCGCTCCTCCGCCGATTCACAGGCACAGCAGAGCAGCAGCGCAAAGCAAAGCATGAGGCACATAGCCACCCTTTTCATTTTCTTCTCCTCCATTCTCATTTTACATCGCCTTGAAAGGCAATGGCTTTTCCCAGAATGCGTACAACGCGGGTTTCTCCCTCGCCGCCGATGAAGATGGGTTCATAGGCCGGATTTTCCGCTTGCAGCATGGTCATGCCTCCGGGGAGGTAACGGATCCGCTTCAGGGCGGCTTCGTCGTCGATGAGCACCGCGGCGATTTCTCCATTGTTCACGGTATCCTGGCGGCGGATGAATACGATGTCGCCGTCCTGGATGCGGGCGCCGGTCATGCTGTCGCCTTTGGCACGGAGGGCGAAATCGGCGTGGATTTCGGCCCCTGCCTCGACGTAGGATTCAAATTCCTGCTCGGCAAAGGATGGCTCCCCGCAGTGGACGGTTCCCAGCAGGGGAACGCGGCGGGTGGTGACGGAAAGAATACCGGGAAGACTTGTGACCGCTTGCGAAGATTCGCCCAAGAGCTCAGTTACGGTTGTGTTGGTAGCAGCTGCTATTTTTTGTAACGCGGTCCGGTTGGGAATATTGACCTCTGTTTCGTACCTGGCAATGGATGAACGGGATAAACCGCAAAGCTCTGCGAATTCATCCTGCGTAAGATGCAACTTTTCCCTCAAGGATACGAGCTTTGAGGCGATTGTCTGATGCATGAACGGCTCCCTCCTTTCTGTTTCTGATTGTATCATATATGAGACAAAAAAATAAATACTAGAACTAGTACAAACATGCTTGACATCATGCGCACGTTGATGTATATTTGTACTAGAAATGACACAAAAAGGGGTGACATCATGGTAAACAGCGTTACTAAAGCTCGAAAAATGCTAGGACTGACACAAAACGAACTGGCAAGCCGAAGCGGTGTGAGTCGGAGCACCATTGCTAGAATTGAGACAAGCAACAGCTTCCCCAACTTACGGACTGTGCACAAACTCGCAGTAGTTTTAGGCTGCACGATCGATGATCTACTGACTAGCGACGACAAACAGGAGGAATGTCAGAAATGAAAAAACATTCGGAAATAGACCACTATATCCTGAAAGTGTTCGACGAAGAGGGCCGCGAGTGGGCTGAATATCGCGGTATAAATGACCTGAAGCCAAGCACTGCGACGATTCTTCTCATTAATTTTCGCATGTTCAAGCTCGTTCTGAATCTCCTTGCGGGCCTGTTCGGCCTGATAGTTTACAAAATCCTTTCGCATTTGTTCTAAGGCCTCGGCGAGTCTCTGCTGCGCCTGGGTCTGCTTCTGTGTTTCATCGTCCTGCCGGTGCTGCTTTTCCTGTTCTTTGGTCTGGCGCGCCTGAACATCACGGATGTGAATACTGCCCTTGGCAGTCAGCTGCACGGCTTTCCACTCCGAGAAGGGAAATGTGCGGGACGCATCGCCTCGAACCTGTTCCAGTTGCCAGTCTGAAAATTCCAGCAGCCCCTGATTCACCATTTCATCAACCTGTGTTTCTGCATCAGGAAACTGCGCGCACAGGGCATCGCGCGAGGCAGTCCTTTCGGGCTGTTGGTTCAGGTAGAGCAGGAGTTCCTCCGCTTTGGAGAGATACGGGGCATGATTCATATGCGCATCTCCTTTGTGAAAGGTTGTAAACAGTTTAACACATTACCAGGGAAGGGAGAACAAACAAATGGATATCCAACAGGCGCATGCCTACGCTGCGCGGGAACTGCGAAAAGTAGAAAGCGACCTGGCCCGGGCGCTGGAGCGGAAGGCGCCGGAACGGGACATTTCAAACTTGCAGAAAAAAGTGGACTATCGGACGTTTGTGGCCAAGCTGCTGGAAGCGATTCTGACGGAGCTGGCGAAGCATGGACAGAAAGCAACGGATCTGGGTACCCACCGGCGGGAGCATGAGCCGGAAAACGGGCGGGATTGAGCTGCACGGACATGATGGGACGGCAGCAGAGTTTGTGGCGGTATTGACGCCGCTGGTACGGCTGGGCGAGCTGGGCAGCGGACGGCAGGAAAGGAGCAAGCATGCAAGCGATGCGGAAGCTGGAGATCGTAAGCAAGGTTTTGGCGGTGCTGGTGGTGGCGGAGATGGCGCTGATGCTGCTGATCGGCGCAAGTCTGGGTGAGGTGGAACCCTTTCAGGAGACGCGCTATGTATTCTGCGACGGCGTGCTGAACGTGCGCATGTCTCCCCGCGGCGGGGCGGAAATCACGGGGTATCTATTCTGTGGGGACGAGGTAACGGTGGATGATTACAGCAAGGACGGCGCCTGGGTTCATGTAACGGGGCTGCCCACGGAGTACGGCGAAGGGTGGATCGCCTACCGGTACACCAGCGCAGAGGAAGTGGAGCTGCTGGAGGAGGGAACCCTGGCAGTGGTGGAAGCCAATGGGCGCGTGGCTGTCCGGGCGGGGATTGCCGGGGAGCGCGTGCGCTGGACTTCCCCTGGCACGGTGCTCACGGTGCTGGCGCGGTCGGGAGAATGGGCGCTGGTTCGCGGCGGGGCGATGATGGAAAGCTATCTCAGCTATCTGGAGGAGGGCAGCCATGCCGAAGCATAAACGCTACTGTCCGGACTGCGGGTCGCTGATGGACATCCGCGGGACATGCGAATGCCATCATCCCAGGGCGATCTGTCCCCTATTCCGTGGGCTGACCAAGACGATGGGAAACCATTTTATTTTATGCGCACGGCAGGACGGCGCGGTGATTCAGGCGCGGGTATTCGCCAGCATGCCGGAGCGAAATGACTTCTATCGCTGGAAGTGCTGTGCGAATCCTTTGGATTGCCGGGTGGTCCGGCTGTCCGATCATGTGCCGGAGGGCAGACCGCTGCCGGACACAGAACTGGCTGAAAAGCTGATGCAGCTATGCATGCAGGAGACGGAGGACGTATGATGGATTTGCGGGAGCTGCTGGGCAGGCTCCAGGGAGTAGAAGCCCATGGCAATGGGCAATACATGGCCCGATGCCCCTGCCACGACGACCGCAAGGCGAGTCTGGCGGTCCGTATGGGTGAAAAGGGCATTGTGCTGCACTGCCTGGCAGGATGCGCCACGGAGGACATTCTGCAAAGCCTGGGGGTAACGGTGCGGGACATCACCCTGCCGGAGCACTGGCGCGGCGAAAAAGCGCCGGGCAAATCCGCCGGACGGAGCAAGGCCGCTAAACCTGCCCCCAGGCAGGGCACGGCCCCAGCTGGAGGGCCCGCCAGGCCAGAGAGCAAGAGCAAGGTACCGGCCGATCTGGAGCGGCTGCGGGTAGGCGGAGAGTATGTGCACAAGAGCACCAACGAGCAGGGGCAATCCGATATTGTGCGGGAGCGCATCACCCGCTGCTATGACTACCAGGACGCAAAAGGACGGGTGATGGTGAAGGTTTTTCGCACGGAGGCGAAGTCCTTTCCGGTGGTGCATCTGGGCGGAGACGGGCGCTGGTACTGGGGCGACGGCGGGCAAAACGATCTGCTGTACCGCCTGCCCCGGGTGCTGCAAGCCGTCCGGGAGGGTGTTCCGGTCTGGATCGTGGAAGGCGAGAAAGACGTGGAAACCCTGGAAAGCCTGGGGTATGTGGCAACGTGCAACAAGGGTGGCGCGGGCAAATGGCCGGAGACGCTGACCAAGGCCCTGGAAGGCGCGCGGGCGGTGATCTGCCCGGATGTGGACGAGCCGGGGCGCAAGCATGGACGGCTGGTGGCCAGGGAACTGGAAGGGCATGCCAAGGAAGTGCGGCTGATCAATCTGCTGCGCGCGCCGGGCGTGAAACTGCCGGAGAAAGGCGACGTCAGCGACCTGTGCCAGCAGCTGGGTACGGGAGCAAAGGCCATGCTGGACAAGCTGTGCCAGAGCGCCATGGTACTGTCCCGGCGGGTATCCGACGCGGACTACGAGGAGTATTTTACGGGCATCAAGGGGTGCGAGGTGCAGAACGGCTGCATCTGCACCTTTTCCGGCGGAGACTGGAAACCGCTGAGCAACTTTGTAGCCCTGCCCATTGAGGAAGCCCTGCGGGACGACGGCAACGGCTCGGTGGAGTATCAGGTGACGGTGGCCGGCTGGTCCTCCCTGGGGCACCGGCTGCGCACGGTGTCCATGTCCATGGAGTCCTTTGGACGGATGGAGTGGCCGCTGGCCCTGTGGGGACTGTCGGCCAATGTGAGCGAGAGCAACGGCGCAAAGCAGAAGCTGCGGCGAATCATTCAGGCGGCCGGCATGCGGGCAGCGGTCCACCGGATGACCTACTGCCACACAGGCTGGCGGGTGGTGGACGGGCGGCTGTGCTTTCTGCACGGCGGCGGGGCCATTGGCGCGGAGGACGTGGACGTACAGCTGGACTACGGCTTTTCCCGGTATACCATGGAGGGCGTGCGGGAAGGCCCACTGCTGGAGATGGAACCTGCGCTGCGCAAGGTGCAGTGCCAGCTGGCGGCGATCCGCGCCATGGAGGTGGGCACGCTGGCGGTGGGCGTGCCGCTGACGGGGTTTATGTTTCTGACGCCGCTGAAATACTTTCTGGAACAGCGCGGGCACCGTCCCAGCTTTATTCCCTTTGTTCGGGGCGCAACACAAACAGGCAAGAGCGCCTACACAGCGCTGCTGCTGAATTATTTCGGCTATGACTTTGGCTATGAGAGTCCCATGCCGGCCAACTTTGAGAACACGGCCAACGGCATCAGCCTGAAAATGTTTCAGCTCAAGGACCTTCCCCTGCTGGTGGACGACTACCATCCCCAGGGTGAGCCCACCAAGGCCAAGGCCATGTCGACGGTGGCCGAAAGTCTTGCGCGCATGGTGGGCGATGGCGCCATCCGGGACAGGATGCGGGCAGACGGCGGCGCACAGCTGGTGCATCCGGTTCGCGCGCTGTGCGTGGCCACGGGTGAGGAAACGCCGCGCATCAGCCCCAGCGGTGTGGCACGGCTGTACGTCATCGACATCCGGGACGGGGATGTCCCCATCCCGCGCAAGGGAAGCAAGGGCCCCCAGCGGGCCAGGGAGGAGGAGTATGTGGAGCTGTTGAAGCTGGCGCGGCAGGGAGCGCTGAACGAATGCATGAAGGGGTACATCGAATGGCTCATCCCCCAGGCGGACAGCCTGCCGGAAAAGCTGGAAACAAAGCTGGAAGAGCTACGGTGGGAAGCCCTCAAGCGCATGGACGCCTCTTCCGGGGGGCGTATGGCCACCACGGTGAGCTATCTGATGCTGGGCATATGGATGATGCTGCGGTACATGGCGGAGCCGGGCGGTTTGCTGACCCAGGAAGATGTGGAGCGAAGCATGGGCAAATACTGGGATGTGATTACGGGCGCAGCGGAGCGGCAGAACCAGGAGATGCGGCAGGAATCCCCCTCCGAAGTCTTCATCACCACGGTGCGGGAGCTGCTGCAATCCGGGCGGTGCGTGGCCCTGGAGGCCAAGGAGGTACGGACGGTTACGCCCCCGGGGGGCATCGGGTACAAGGATGAAAGGTACTACTACCTGAATCCGGGGGAAACCTTCGGCGCGGTGCAGCGCTCCCTGGACGCCCAGGGCACGTCCATGGCGCTGACCAAGCCGGCGGTGCTGCGGATGCTGGCCCAGGAAGGCAAACTGGTGCGGGATGAAAAGGCAAACAAAAATGTACGGCAATACAACCGCGGGGGCATCCACGCCTGGATGATCTGGATTCCGCGGTATGTGATTGACGGCACGCAGGCCAGCGAAAGCATGGAGCAGCTGGCCATGGACGTAACAGGAAAGGTGGCGAATCCCTTTGAAGGCAGAGCAACAGACCATGGAACTGCATGACGGAACGCAGCGCAAGCCGCTGGCCATCGACGAGCTTGTGACGCTGAGCGTATACACGGGGTTTCTGCTGGTGCCGGAAAACCACTATGATATGGTCATCCGGCGCATGGAGGCCGCGCTGGGTCGGCCCATCTTTACCCATGAGCTGGCCAGCGACGCACTGTGGCAGCAGGCGAGGGACAAGATTCGGGAGGACGTGCGCCGGATTGTTGACGCAGCCTTTGCCACAAATACACAGGAAAGGCGGTGACCACCTTGAGCGAAAAAGAAAAATTGGTACTGTGTCGGGAAGCTCTGTGGGCCATCCGGCACCAGCAAGAAGATCTGGAACGATTGACCAGCATGCAGCCCGCAACCCCCGAGGAAGCCCTGGCCCTGGAGACGCAGGTCGCCAGGTGCCGGAATATACTGCAAAGCGCACGCAGGCAATACCCCGAGCGCCTCTCCATGGCTATGCGGGCCTTGCAGGGATTGCGGGGCATCGAATACAAGGTGCTGTGGAGCTACTATATCCTGGGGCTAAGTAACGCGGAGACGGGCCGACGATTGAACTATGACTGCCGGGAAGTGATCCGGCGAAAGACAGCAGGGCTGCAAAGACTGGAAAGGATGGAAGAACCATGAACAGACTAACCATTATCGGGAATCTCACCCGCGCCCCGGAAGTGCGCACGGCAGCGGACGGCAATACGGTGACTGTTTTTACAGTAGCCGTGAACCGCGGGGACAGAAACGGGCATCCCATGGCGGACTATGTGCGCGTATCCGCATGGAACAAGCTGGGCGAAAACTGCGGGCGATACCTGGACAAGGGAAAAAAGGTCTGCGTTACCGGGCCGGTACGCGCGTCCGCCTACCTGGGGCAGGACGGCACGCCCCGGGCAAGCCTGGAAATGACGGCGAGGGAGGTAGAGTTTTTAACACCCAGAGGGGAAACGGTGGAAAGCAGCGCGCCCGCCGTGGAAAATGGCGGCGGGTATACGGAAGTGGAGACGGACAACTTCCCCTTTTGATTACGGCCATGGCTTGCCAGGCTTTCCGCGGTATGCTACACTGAAAACAGTACAATAGCGGGAGGTATTGCCATGGGATTCTTTCTGGGCAAGCGAACCGGGAACGGCTGGCATGTGGGCTACGGGAGCAACGGCATGCATGTGGGCAAGTCCACGCCGGGCGGATGGTATTTCGGCTGGAGCGGCGGCAAGCGCGCAAAGGGCGCTCCCATGACTCCCCGGGAGCGGGCGGTAGTGGCTGGCATTATCCTGATTGTGGCTGGGCTTATGTGGTGGGGGCTGAGCGCCTGGGATGCGCAGATCAAGGCCGATCAGCAGGCGAAGGCACAGGCGAAGCTGACGGCGGCGCTGACAGAGCAGCTGCAGGCAATCGACGTTATGAAGTATCACTCGGCGTTGGATATTGTACTGACGCCCCGGGAGAACGGACGCATGGACGCGGACATCCGTTATACCCTTGTGCCTGGAAAAGATGGGGAAGATTACCTGATCTATGCGTCAGCCATGCTGAGGCAGGTTGACTCCGAGCTGCTGGATCAGCTGGCGTCGGTGACGCTGGAAGCACGGGAACCCATTCCGGGTTCGGATTCCTACCGGGAATGGTCTGTGAAGATAAAATAGACGCAAGACTGACAAGCAATCGGGTGAGAAGGCAGAAACGCTGGTTTGCACAGCGCTTCTGCCTTTTTTGTATTTTCCCACCTTGCGCCCACTACCCGTGGGCGTGCTACCATGCAGGCAGGCCGGTGGAAGGGCAGCGCCGGACCTCACCCTCCCCCATTTTTGAGGGCTGCCATGAGCAGGGCCGCTTCACCTCCGGCGGCTGCTCCCTCGTGCGTGGCGTCTGGCATGCGCCGCAGGGTAAGGGGGCTGTGAACCTCGGGGGAGGGTGCTTATGCGGTACGACCAGAAAAAGCGGGACGCCTACTATGGGACGGTGGCTTGGCGGCGGCTGCGGGAGGCGGCGTTGATACGGGATCACTACTGGTGCGCCCGGTGCGGACGGCGCCCGGCGGACACGGTGCATCACATCGTTCCGGTAACGGAGCGCCCGGATCTGGCCATGGAGCTGAACAATTTGCAGAGCCTGTGCAGGCAATGCCACAACCAGCTGCATCCCGAAAAGGGATGCAGGGGACAACAGCCGGGATTGCCGGAGGGGGTGCGGGTAATGGTGATCAAGTAGGGAGGTGCGACCATGACGGAAGCGCGGCAGGCGCTGCTGACGCGAATTGACAGCGAAGTCCGGGCTTACCGGGCAGCGCTGGAAGCGGAAACCCGGGAGAAGTGCGGCGAGCTCAGCGCGGCGGACGCGCTATTGCTGGATGCCATCTGCGACACGGAGCGCATCCGCCGGGAAGCGGTGGCGCAGATCGCGGAGCGGGGCCTTCGGGAAAGGTACAGCAACGGCCGGCAGAGCCTGGAAAGAGAAAACAAGGCGGTGGGGCAGGCACACAAAGCAGCCCAGACCCTGGGCAAGCTGATGGCGGCCCTGAAGGCCAGGCAACGGAAAGGGCAGGCGGGCGCGCAGCTCCCGGAAGGAGCGGTAGCCGATGAGCTTGACGATTATTAAGCCGGCCTACCCTGAAGCTGATCCGCGCATCATCACCTACGCTGAGCAGGCGGCAGCAGGCAGCGTCACCGTTTGCAAAAAGGTACGGCGCATTTGTGAGATTTTCCTGGATGACCTGGCGAGGGAAGGGCAGGCAGGGTTCCCCTACCGTTTCGACGGTGAAAAAGCGTCCCGGCCGATCCGGTTCACGGAGAAATTTATCCGGCCCTCCGGGGATTACGACCGCATGGAGTTGATGCCCTGGCAATGCTTTGTGCTGGGCGCTATCTTCGGGTTTGTGCATCAAGCAACAGGCTATCGCAAGCACAAAAAGGCGCTGATCGTGGTGGGCAGCGGCAACGGCAAGACGCCCCTGGTGGCGTCCATGGCGCTGTACTGCACCAGCCAGGACGGGGCGCGCAACCCGGAGGTGGATGTTTTTGCCAACAGCCGGGAGCAGGCGGGCATTCTGGTGGGCGACTGCGCGGCCATGGTCAGCGACAGCGACGCCCTGCAAAGCCGTTTCCGGGTGCTGCGCACGGGGCTGGAATACTACCAGGGCGGCTGGAAGGGCATGGGCCGGAACCCGGTGCCCGACGGCAAGATCCGCAACTTTTCCGCGGACGCGCGCAAGATTGACGGCTTACGCCCCACGGTAGCCATCTTCGACGAGCTGCACGAAATGCGCACGTACAAGCTGCTGACGCAGATGCAGCGCTCCCTGCTCAAAAGCCGCGATCCGCTGCTTTTGATGATTTCCACCATGGGCACGGTGCTGGACGGCGTGCTAGTGTCGGAATACCGCCTGGCGGACGAAAGGCTCAAGGGGTTGGGCGATCTGGAAAGCAACGAGCGGTTTTTCCCCTTCATCTGTGAGCTGGACGAGGACGACGACCCGGAGGATGCCGGTACCTGGATCAAGGCAAACCCGTCCATGGGCGTACTGCTGCAGCGCAAGGACCTGGAAAAGAGCTGGGCGGACGCCAAGCGGGTCCCTGCCATGAAAAGCGACTTCCTCACCAAGCGGCTGAACATCTTCACCAAAGTAGACGAAGCCAGCTATCTGGACTGGGAGCTGGTGCAGCGCAACCAGGACGCGGTGACGCTGGAGAGCGTGCGGGGGCGGGAGGCTTTTGGGGGCTTCGACATATCCGCCAGCGGCGACCACACCAGCGTGTGCCTGGAGATCCCCCTGGACGACGGGCGGATCCTGGTTCTTCCCCACACCTTTGTGCCGCGGACGGTGGCGGAAAAGGACGCGGAGCGGCTCCCCTACTACGAATACGCAATGGCGGGGCTATTGACGATTATTGACGGGGAATACATCAAGCAGGAATACCTGATCGACTGGTTTGAGAAATGGGCGGAGGTATTCGACATCCGCTGCATCGGGTACGACCCGGCCAACGCGACCCTGCTGGTACGGGCGTTGAGCAGCTGGCGGGGTGAGAACAAGCCGGTATTCACCTGCGATCCGGTTCGGCAGGGTGCGCTGACGCTGAACGCGCCCATGAAGGATCTGCGGGAGAGGTTCATGGACGGGAAAATCGTCTACAACCGCAACCGGCTCTTCGAGTGGTACCTGAACAACGTGAAGCTCCGCAAGGACTATTCCACCCGGGACAATGAAAATTGGGTGCCGGTGAAAATGGATCAATACCGGAAGATTGACGCCTTCATGGCGCTGCTGGACGCACACACGGCCTGGATGCGCCGGTGTCCGGTTACCGGCCAGGCGCCCATGGAGCCCATGGTGCAGGTGCTGTCCCTGCAATAAATGGAGGTGAGACACATGTGGCCATTCACACGGAAACAGCAGCAGCCACAACCGCAGGCGCGGGGAACGCTGTGGCCCGTCAGCCTATGGCGGCCCCGGGGTGATCACAGCCTGGAGGGCAGCGAGGCCATCTTTGGCGCGGTGACGCTGCTGAGCAATACCATTGCATCCATGCATCTGCGGCTTATGCAGGGCTACCGAGAAGCAGAGGATCATCCCCTGGCGCGGCTGATCGGTTACCAGCCCAACCCGCGGCAGGACCCGTTCATGTTCTGGCAGACCATCGAAACCTGCCGGGATGTCTACGGCAACTGCTACGCCTTCAAGGTGCCGGGCGCAGGCGGGGAGACCGTGGCGCTGGACATTCTGGACCCGCAGCAGGTGCATCCCCTGCGGGACGCGGCCTCCGGGGACATCTGGTACCAAATCACGCCCCGGGAGGGCGGCACGCTGTACGTGAGCGGACGAGAGATGATTCACTGCCGGCATGTGGGCGCGGGTGACCGGGGCGTAAATCCGCTGACAGTGCTGGAGGACACGCTGGCCTATGACGACCAGATGAAGTCCTTCTCCCTGGAACAGGCACGGGGTATCAACGGCGCGGTGGTGCTGGATTTTCCCAGCAATATGGGGAAAGAGCAGACGGAAAAAGTCATTGACTCCTTCATGGACAACTACAAGCGCAGCAGCGGTTCGCTCATCGTACTGAGCGGAGGCGTAAAAAGCAGCACCATCAACCGCTCCCCCGTGGATGCCAAGGTGCTGGATGTGGACAGGATCACGGCCAACAAGGTGGCGCGGGTCTACAACATCCCGCCCAGCCTGCTGGGGGACTATTCCTCCTCCAGCTATGCCAGCCAGGAACAGCAGCAGATGGAATACCTGGAACGGACCATCATCCCCATTTGCCGCATGTACGAGGCACAGCTGAACCTGAAGCTGCTGACCTGGGAACAGCGCAGGCAAGGGTACCGCTTTTCCTTTGACGTGTCGGACCTGGTGGTGGCGGATCAGGCCAGCCGGGCACAGGTGTATCAGTACATGATCCGCTCGGGGATCATGACGCAGAATGAAGTCCGACGGCGGGAAAATCTTCCACCGGATCCCCACGGGGATCAGCTGCTGGTAAGCCGCGACCTGGTTCCCCTGCAAATGCTGAACCAATTACCAATAACGAGGTGAGCCTATGGCAGATTTTTACCGGTTTGAACCGCGCATGGAGGCGCTGGGTAATGACGGCCAGGTGCTACGCAAAGGTGCGGCGCTGTACCTGGAAGGGGCCATCACGCCGCCGCGGGGATGGATCGACTGGGACACCTTCAGCTACCACCCGCCCCAGGGATTCCGGGAGCAGATGGAAGCCATCGAGGGCGAAGAACTGACCGTATACATCGACAGCCCCGGCGGCGACCTGTCCACGGGCCTGGCGCTGTACACGGCGCTGCGGCAGCGCCGGGGCGTGACCCGGTGCGAAGTGACCCGCGCCTATTCGGCGGCCACCCTGGCCCTGGCGGGCTGCGACAAAGGGCAACGGTTCCTGTCCCCCGGGGCTACGCTGCTGTATCACAACCCTGCCGTGACCGCGGAGGGCGACCACCGGGACATGGCGCGGGCGCAGCGCATGCTGGCAACGCTCAAGGACGCGGTGGTGGCGGCCTATGCCGAGAGCAGCGGCATGGATGCGGACGCCATTTCCGCGCTGATGGACGCGGAGACCATGTACACGGCCCGGGAGGCGGTCGCCGCCGGGTGGGCGGACGGGTTGCTGCCTGCAAGCGCCACCATGGCCGCCACCAGTCCCCTGGGGCTGCGGGACGTGCTCACGGCCAGCCAGGCAGCCACGCAAAGGAGTTTCCAGGCCGGGCTTGACGCTGCAAGGCTGGCCCATGGAAATACAGAGCGCGAGGAAATCCTCGCGTTCGCAAGATCTGTTTTGAAGGGAGCATGAGGAAAATGCCGAGAACGATGTTTGAACTGGAAGAGCGCATTGCGGATCTGCGCATGCAGATTTCCACGGAAGCGGACGGGCTGGTGACCATGGCCACGGACGCGGGCGCCAAGATGGACGACGTGCGTGCCAAGCAGCAGCGGGTAAAGGATTTGCAGGAACGCCTGGCGGTGCTGGAGACCGAACGCGCCAAGATGGCGGAGAAGGCCAAGGGCACCATGGGCGCGGAGGGCGAAGCGATGAGCCGTCAGGAAGCGGCTGGTATGTTCTATCGGGCGGCCATGATGGGCCAGATGGACAAGCTGCCCCGGATGGCCTACGAGCAGCTGGGCGCCAAGCCCGCGGGCAGCGAGGATCAGGGCAGCGGTTCCAAGCTGTTGCCCACGACCCTGTCCAACGAGCTGCTGCTGGAGCCGCAAGTGACCAATCCCCTGCGCGGGCGCATGATGGTGACCAATATTCCCGGGCTGAAGCTGCCCAAGCTGGGCTTTGCGGTGGACAATGACAGCTTCATCAGCAAGGATGGCGAAACGGCCAAGGAACTGAAGCTCAGCGGTGACACCGTGGACTTCGGGCGCTATGAGCTGCCCTTGAAGGCCACCGTTTCCGAAAGCCTGCTGCGCTCCACGCCACTGAATATCGAGGCGGCGGTGAACGCGGGCCTGGAAAGCGCCCAGGCGGCCAAGGAGCTGAAGGTGATCTTTGCCGAAAGCCCTGCCTCCGGCGAGGAGCACATGAGCCTGTACGCCAAGGACAGCGGCGGCAGCAACTATCTGACCAAGGCCGTGGAAGGCGCGGACCTGCTGGACGCGATCCTGGCCGCGGCGGGCGACCTGGAGGACGTGTACCAGGCGGGGGCCTGCGTGGTGATGCGCCGACAGGACTACTACGGCTTTATCCGCTCCCTGGCCAATGCGGAGGCGCTTTTCGGACGCAAGCCCGAGGACGTGATCGGCTACCCGGTGATCTTCTGCGAGAAGGCGACCATTCCTGTGGTGGGGGATTTCCGCTACCTGCACCTGAACTATGACGGCGACACCTACTTCGACACCGACAAGGACGTAACCAAGCGCCTGCGCTACTTTACCTGCAACGCGGAATATGACATCCATGTGGTGCTGCGGGCCGCCTTCCGCCTGGCCAAGGTGGCGGCGGCGGGGGACTAAAACCCCTGAGCGAGGTGAGGCTGGATGAGCGTAACGGTACAGGGCATGATGGCCTACGGCTACCTGGGGGACGATACCTTTGATAGTGCGGTGGCGCAGATGTGCCTGGACGCGGCCAAGCAGTACCTGGCAAACGCCGATGTACCAGAGCCGGAAGCTGACAACGCGTTGTACGACCTGGGTTGCTACATGCTGGCCATGCACTGGTACGACCAGCGCGGGGTGGTTACCCTGGGCGCGGTACAGGGCGAGATCCTGCACGGGGTCCAGAGCATCATCCACCAGCTGCGGCAGTTCCCCAAGATGACGGCGGGGTGAGGACGGATGCGGAACACGGGCGATTTGCGGATGCGGGTGGCGCTGCAGCGCAGAACCGTAACAACCCTGGGTGGCAAGACCCGGGAGGACTGGGAAACCATCGGGCTGTACGCGGCGGAAGTGCTGCACGCATCCGCCCGGGACTTTTACGGCGGCGCGGGGCAATGGTACGAGGAGAAGATCACCGTACATCTGCGCACGCCGCGCACCTACTCCCCCGCACCGGGCTTGCGGGTACTGTGGCAGGGGCGGGCCTATGACGTGCTGGAAGTCACGCCGGACAAGCCCCTGCGGGGTATTACGGAGCTGCGGGCGGCCGCGGCGGAGATGGAGGGAAGCGGATGCCAGGCATAAACGGGTTTCTGGCGCAGGCGCTCACACCCTTGGGAGTGCCCATGAGCGAGGAACCCATGCTGCAGGAATGCAGCGGCAGCTATATCACCTGGGCCAAGACCGGGGAAAAGAGCATCTACGCCAGCGGCAAGCAGCTTTTCCGGCAGGATCAGGTGCAGGTTTCGCTGTGGGTGCATCCCGACCAGGACACGGAGGCCCTGCAAAGGGAAGCGGCGCTGCTGCTCATGGGTGCGGGATGCCGCATCCGGTACCAGGGGAGCAAATGGCAGCAGGACATCGGCCGTCAGCAGGTGGTGCTTGCCTGCGCATTGCCCATGGAGGCATGTACATGAAGGCGAGAATCTCAGTGACCGGCGACCTGAAAGAGTTTGCGGTGGCACTGGAAGGCGCACGCAAGGCAGTGGACAGGGAATCGCTGCTGCAGGCCCTGGAAGCCGGCGGCGCCATGGTCCAGGAGAGCGTGCAGCGGCAGGTAAGCGGCAAAGCAAAGAGCCACCCGCGCGGGCAGCTTTCCGAAAGCATCACGGTACAGCGATCCCCGACAGAAGACGCGGCGGTGACCGTGGGCTGGGAAACCACACCCATGCGGGACAAACCCAGCAGGCGACGACGCGGGCGCAGCCGCGCCAGCGGTTTCACGGATGTAAACGGCAGATACCGCAAGGTTACCACCGTGGCGGACTATGGCCGTATCCTGGAATACAGCGAAAGCCGTCGGCTGCGGCACATGGAACCCGGAACGGACGCAGTCCGCGACCAGGCAGAGAAGAAAGTAGCGGACATCATTGACCGCAAGATTGCCAAGGCGCTGAAGTAGCGCCGGAAAGGACAAGCTATGAGCGAAGTAACGTTTACGCAGGTACCCAAGCGGTACAAGCTCTCGGTGCAGGACGGTTACCTGCGCTTTATCACTTCCGCGGCAGGCGGGGCCGCCACCTATGACGTCAAGGCGCACCGGCTGGACGTGCTCAAGTCCGTGGGACTGGCCGTGGACGCCAGCAACAAGAAGATTTACGCCAGCGGCAAGGTATACGACGTGACCAACAACGTGCGGGGCGGCACGCTGACGGTGGACGTGATCGCCATTCCCGGGGAGATTGCCGACGAGGCCCGGGGCGCGGTGGCCAAGGGCGCGGGCAGCTATGACCTGAACCTGCCTCAGGGCAAGGAATTCGGCTTCGGTTTCTCCAGCAAGATGAGCGACGGCAGCGAGGTTTATGTATGGTATCCCCGCTGCAAGCTGAACTACGCCAACGAGACGGACGAAACCTCCGATGACGGCGACATCGATCCCAGCGAAAGCTATGAGATTGAGTGCATGCCCACGGAGGAGGGCATCTGGCGGGTAAAATACTACACCGCCAACGTCGAGGAGGGCAAGACGCCGCACACCATGGAGGAATTTGTGAAGAAAGGCCTGTACACCAAAGCGGCCATTGAGAGCTTCTTTGGCTCGGAGACTACCGCGGGCGGTTGACGGCCCATGATACATACGGCCTGTCGGGTTTGCCCGGCGGGCCGTGTTTTTTGAAAGGAGGATCATAATGCAACCCAGTTTTATCCAGCAGGTGGAGCCTACGGAGGTGGAGCTTTCCGGCGGCAAGGTGAAGCTGCTGTTTTCCCTGCGAGCGGCGGCGGAGATCGAGGACGCGTTTCAGGCGCCCTATCTGACCATTGTATACGAGGCGCTGGGCATGGACGCCCAGGGCAAGACCGCGGCGCCCATGTCCCTGGAGCGGCAGGCCAGGCTTATACAGATCCTGGCGCGGGCAGGCGGGCAGGAGCTTTCCCTGCAGGAGCTGATGGACATGCACATGACGGACTATACCGCACTGGCCGCGGGAACCATGCGGGAAATTTTCATGAAGTCACCCCGGGGCGGCAAAAAAAAAGCCCTGACCAGCCCATAAGGCCTACGGACTGGGGCGCGTGGCTCTATATAGCCATGCGCGTCTTCCGGCTCTCCGTAGCGGAATTTTTCTCGCTGACGCCCGCGCTGTGGCACATGCTGGTACGGGGAGAGCGGCGCCGTGGGCGCAAGCGCAGGCATTATGAAACCATAGCCGTGGGCGCGGCGGATCAGCTGCCCCCGGGCGTGCTGTAAGGAGGAACTACATGCAAATAGCAGGGGTACGCCTATCCTGTGAAGGGGAAAAGGAATTCAGCGCGGCGCTGCGGCAGGCAGCCACGGAAGCCAAGCGCACGGGCCGGGATTTACAAAAGCTCGACGCGACCTACGGCAAGGGCAGCAAGAACACGGACTATCTGACGCGGAAGCAGGAGCTGCTGACCCGGCAGCTGGAGCAGCAGCGCAAGCGCACAGAGACCCTGCGCCAGGTGCGGGAAAGCTACCTGGCCAGCGGCAACGCCGATGCCGCCAAGCTGGAGAAGCTAGGGGACGCCATCCAGAGCAGCGAAGTAGCGGAAGCCAGGCTGGCACGGCAGATCGCGGACACCAACGCGCAACTAGAGGAACAGCAGCGGGCGGCGGAAAAGGCCGCGTCCGGGCAGGAAAAGCTGGCAAAAGCCGGAAAAAAGCTGAAGGAGATCGGCGACAAGGCCGCCAAGGCCGGAGACAAGCTTACCAAAACCGTCACTGCTCCCCTGGTCGAGGGACTCACCGCGTCGGCCAAGGCGGCCATGGACTTTGAAACGGCCTTTGCTTCCGTGCGCAAGACGGTGGACGCCTCCGACGAGACCTACGCGGAGCTGGAGGAAACGCTGTGGGACATGTCCGAAGTGATGCCGCAGACGGCGGTGGATCTGGCGGGGCTGATGGCCGCGGCGGGGCAGCTGGGGGTGGACACGGACAACCTGGCGCAGTTTACGAAGGTAGTGGCCAACCTGGGCGTGGCCACCAACCTGACCGCAGAGGATGCGGCCACGCTGCTGGCGCAATACGCGAACATCACCCAGATGCCCCTGGAGGACATCGAGCGCCTGGGCAGCGTGATCGTGGCCCTGGGCAACAACATGGCCACCACGGAGGCGGACATCACGGCCCTGGCACAGCGGCTGGCCAGCACAGGCAGCCTGATAGGCCTAAGCGACGCGCAGATCATGGGGTTATCCGCGGCCATGGCGTCCCTGGGCGTGGAAGCGGAGGCAGGCGGCACCGCCATGAGCAAGACCTTGCAGCTCATGCAAACCGCCGTACTGGGCAACACCCGGGATTTGAAGAGCTTTGCCAAGGTGGCGGGCGTCAGCGCCAAGGAATTTGCCGCCCAGTGGCAGGCGGACCCGCTCACGGCGCTGGAATCCTTTTTGACGGGGCTGAATGACATCAACACCGCTGGAGGAGACGCGGCGGGGGCCTTGAAAAGCACGGGACTGACGGACACGCGCATGGTGGACGTGCTGCTGCGCATGGCGGGGGCCGGGGACTTGCTGGCGGAGAGCCTGAGCCTGGCCAACAGCGCCTGGGCGGAGAACACCGCCCTGCAAAACGAGGCGGACGCGGCCAACAGCACCACAGCCAATCAGCTGGCCATGACGCGCAACAGCCTGATCCGTGCCGGGGACGCCTTGGGGCAGGTCATGCTCCCCTACATCCAGCAGGGGGCGAACATGGTGCAGGAGCTGGCCCAGGGATTCGCCAGCCTGGACACGGGCACCCAGGGCACCATTGTCAAGTTTGCGGCGCTGGCCGCGGCCATTGGCCCGGTGGTCAGCGCAGGCGGCCGGCTGGTGAGCACCTTTGGGAAGCTGCTGCCGATGCTGGTCAGTCCCGCGGGGCTGGCGGTGGCCGGGGTGGCAGGCATCGGGCTATTGACCTATGCGCTGATCGACGCGGCGGACGCCACCAAGCGCATGGACGAGGGCTTCAAGTCCATTGACCTGCAGGTGGACGAAGACAGCGTGGCGCAGATCGCCGCGGCCATTGACCGAGGCATTGCGGCGGCGGACAAGGTGTACGAGATCAGCCTGGAGGTCAAGGCCAATGTGGACCCCCTGCGGGAACAGGTGGACGAGGTCTTTGAGGACGGAAAAATGACCTGGCGGGAGCGCCGCACCCTGAGCAAGGACCTGCAGGACGAGATCGACAAGGAAATCGTGGCCGCGCAGCAGCTGCTGGAGGACCGCAAGCGCAAGATCAACGACATGTTGGACAGCCTAACGGACGAACAGGGCGAGCCGCTGTATACTGAGGAAGAAAAGGCGGCCCTGGCAGATCAGGCGTTGAGCGGGCTTTCCGCCGCCACGGAGGAATTGACTACGCTCCAGACCGATCTGGACACGCTGCTGGCGGAGATTGCCGCCAGTGGCGGCACGGCCACGGAGGCGCAGCTCGCGGAGCTGGAAGCTCTGCTTGACCGCATCGAAGGCGTGGAGCAGCGCGTCCGGGAGCTGCAGAATGACGACATCCAGGACGCGCGCAACGCCTACATTGCGCAGAGCGGCGGGTATGGCAACGAGGACACCTTCGGCGAGGCCATCGGCTATGGGAAGCAAACAGAAACCAACCGGCGCAAGGAGCTGGGGCAGCGGCGGGACGAGGCTAAACAGGCCTATCTGGCGTCCATCGCCGCTATGCAGGAAAACGGCGCATCCCAGGCGGAGATGGACGAGGCCTATGCAGCCTATCTAGCCCGGGAACAGGCGTTCAACGATGAAGAAGCGGCGATCCTGGCGGAACGGGACGAGATTTTCGCCAACTCCTGGGCCGGGCTGGCCAAGCGGGAGGGCGACGGCGCGGAAGTGCTGGCGGAAATAGCGGAAATGCTGTCTTTTGCCCAGCTGCTTCAGGACACATCAGATAAAGGTGAATTCACGGACGAGGACATCCTGAAGATTTTCACACCGGAAAATATTGAAAAATATTTTGATGGGTATCCCGGTATCCAGGGACTAAGTCCTGAAGAACTCCTGGACATGGGCCGAAGGTTTGACATACCCAACTCAATGTATTTTGATGATTTAGCCAGGCAATGGCTGAATGGACTGGGGCCAAGGCTATCCGCTATGGAGGATGAAAACGGCGACGCCCTGGAACCCTTCAACAATGCCATCCAGACCATGATCGACAAAGGCGTGGACTTTGACAGCCTGGACTGGAGCGCCATGGACGGGTCCATGCAGGCCGCCATGCTGCTGCACCTGCTGGGGGACGATAAAGACGGCGGCGTGGAGGCCTGGGATAGCGAGCTGGGACAGAAGATCCTGGACGCCATGCAGGGCGCGGTGGACGCCTTGGAAGCTCCGGAGGTGGACGCCGCGGGCTGGACGGAGACCACGGGGAACGCGATCCCCCAGGCCATGCTCCAGGGTGCGCCCGCAACCTACGCACAGGCGCAGGAAATTGCCGACAACGCAGCCAGCACGTTATCCCAAGCAAGCGTGAACGGCAGCGCGTGGCAGGGCGCGGCGGCGGGCATCGGGGACAGCATTACTGCCGGCGGCGCGGCCTCCATTGCGGCGGCCTGGAACCTGCGCCGGGAGATCGAGGCGATCCTGGCCGGGACGGGCACCACCATTGTCCTCCCGGGAACAGGCGGCGGCCCCAGCCCGGAAAACGGCGACGGGCCGGTGACCCCCGCCTTTACCGCGGACAACAGAGTGAACGTCTATGTGCATAACGCCAACCTGGGCAACCGAACCACCGTGGAAGGGTTTGCCGCGGAGATTTCCGCGATGCAGCGGAGCAAGCTAGCGGGGCTGGGGAATTTGGGGTGATGAAAAAAAAAACAGGAGCCGCCCGGTAGGCGGTTCCTGCGCTGCTTAGGTATGGGGCTGGATTTGCTGCAGCAGGGCCTGCTGCAGCACCTGGGAAAAGTTTACCTTGCGCTCCATGGCGGCAGCGTTCAGCCACGCGGGCAGCGTGACCGTCCGGTTCACGGAGCGATTGGCCTTTGCCAGGCGCAGGCTGGGCATGAACACATCCAGGAGCATGACGCGTTCGTTAACCTCCAGAGGAATCTGTAAAAGGGGCGTAGGCGTTGGCATCGGGTCACCATCCTGCTCCATGCACCAGAGGTGCCCGCCAAGCGCTTCCCGGGCGCTGCGGAGCGCGCTGGTCTCATCATCAGCGCAGGAGACACATCCGGGCAGATCAGGAAAGGTAATCGCAATCTGTCCATCTGCTTCATAGGTGAATACAACGGGGTACAGGTACGTATCAGGATACGTCATGGCAAAAAGCTCCTTTTTTATGCTTCCGAATGGTTTTCCCGCTTTTTTCTCCAGTTTCGATAGGCCCCGGACTTGACCCGCTGGTCGGCGGGCCAGGGGGTGTCCTCATCAATGGCCCACTGGGAGCCGATCTTCTCCGCCGGGATGCGGCCCTGGGCGATGAGCAGGCGCACCCGCCCACCGTCCTGGCCGTGCTTGGCGGCGTATTCCTTGACGGACAATAACGCCATACGGTTTTCCTCCTTATCGGTTTTTGATGAGCTTGTAGAGGCGCAGCAGCAGCGCCAGCTGCACCAGGGTAATGACCAGGGAAAGAACACTGAACACAAGACTCATGGGATCACTCCTTCCTCTTCTTTTTCAGTTCCAGCAGTAGCAGCACGGAAACCACCAGCAGAGCCAGAGAAGATACCGCGTTCAGAATGTCCAAAATTTCCATTGCGCGGAATGGGCAGATGTGCTATCATCCCGGTAGGGATGGGGGGCTTGCGCCCCCGGTTCCTACCTGTTCAGCCACGCGATCAGCGCTGTGAGAAGGTTGATGATCGCTGTGGCCAAACCGATGACCGCCGTGGCCAGCACCAGTTTGTACTGCTGTTGTTCGCGGCGGTTTTGCTGTCTGCCCATTCCCTTCACCTCCTTTCGATGGTTTAATTTTATCACAATATTGTGATAATGTCAAGCGTTTTTCAAAACAAAACAAAAATTATTTTGCAGGTGGGGTTGACTTCTGTGTACACATATATTATTATTGTGTACACAGAAGAGGAGGTGAAGCATTTGAGTCCTCGAACGGGACGCCCGTTCGCAGGAGAGACAAGGAAAGACACAACTGTTAAGGTGCGCATGGATGAAAAGGAACTTCGGCAGCTGGATACATGCACGGAAAAGCTGGGAATCAGCCGAAGCGAAGCGCTACGACGGGGGCTTATCCTTCTCTATGAGCGAACGGAAAATAAATAAAAACTCAAGCTGCTTCTCCCGACAAGTTGAAAGCAGCTTGAGCCCCACCCTGGCGGTCGCCCACCGGGTAAATCCATTCTACCACAAAGGCGGCCCCCTGAC
>OJRC01000357.1_pt1 | contig 33106 bp, 33 predicted proteins | sample 1599081 | NCBI WGS metagenome assembly OJRC01 (sample SAMN03922519, study PRJEB24848) | human gut metagenome | isolation source: stool sample | host: Homo sapiens | place: Germany | collected 2010-02 | reverse complement strand
TGGCAAGGCCAAGGCCGCTGCCCTCGGTTTTGCGGCTTTTGTCGCCGCGCACAAAGCGCTCGGTAATGGCGGCGGCGTCAAAATCCAGCTCTGCGGAGGAGACATTTTTCATGGTGACGACGGCGCACCGGCCCTGGCGCTGCAGCGAAATATAGGCGCGCGTGCCCGCAAGGGCATACTTGGTGATGTTCACCACCAAATTTTCCAGAACGCGGAAGGTCTTCTGGCCGTCCAGCTCGGCATACAGCTTTTCGGGCGGGAAGCTCCAGCGGAAATCCACCCCGCAGGCGGCGGTGGCGTCCTCCAGCTCAAACTGAAGCTGGCGCATGAGCGATGCAAGCTCCACCGTTTCTTTATGCAGCGTCACACTGCCGGAGGCCGCCTTGCTCATTTCGAACAGGTCTTCGATAAGCCGTTTAAGACGCTGGCTTTTCTTCTCCAGCGTGGCCACATATTCCCGCCGCGTGGCCTCGTCCAGCGAATCATCCTTCAAAAGGTCCACATATGTGATGATGGCCGTAAGCGGTGTCTTCAAATCGTGCGAGACATTGGTGATAAGCTCTGTCTTCATGTTCTGGCTGCGTACCTCTTCCCGCACGGCGCGGGCAAACCCGGCCTGCACGGCGTTCAGCTCTTCGCGCAAGGGGTTCAGAATGCCCACATCCTCTTCCAGAGGGGTATCCAGGCTGCCCTGCGCCATGTGCTGCGCATGCGCCAGCACGGTATTGTAATTTTTCTGCAGGCGCGCGAACCAGCGGCGCAGAATAAAAAACAGCACAAAGCTGTAAATAAGCGCCCCCGCAATGCCTGCAAACCAGACAGAGCACAGCAAAGCCACCAGAAGAAAATTGATGAACAACAGCCGGAACAGCGTGCTCTCTACCGGGCGGCGCAAATCCACAGCGGCAAAGCGGCGCACGGCCGTGCCGCAGGCGCCCCACAAAGCGGCCGGCACGCGCACCAAAAGGCACCGGCAGCGCAGGTAGCGCCAGAAGCCGTCCCGCAGGCCCGCACCCAGCGCTGCGCCCGCCTCGAACACAAAAAACACACCCAGCCACAGCAGCCCCGCCGCCACAGCTTTTCCCAGCAGCATGCTGTCGTCTGCATCTAAAAAGAACAGCGTGTGCGCCACGTCGGCAAACGTGCCGTCGCGCGCGGCCCACACAATATGGCCCGCGCCGTCCATGCAGCACACCAGCATGCAAAAGCCGACGAACACATGCCATTCCAGCGGCAACCTGCCCCAGAAGCCCCGCCCCAGGCCAAGGCGCCGCCAAAGCGCCCCCAGCAGCCCGGCAGCCAGCGCCAGAGAAAACACCAGCACGGCGGCCACGGTGTAGAACCGGCAGAACATCTCGTTCTCCTGCGGGATATACAAAGCGGGGATATCGCGCCAGTCCTGCTCTTCAAACGCGCTCAGGGGGCCCCGCCAGTCTTCCAGCGCGCTCTGCTCGTCCTCATACAGTTGGCCATAGGTTACCACAGTGCCCGGCTGCATGCCGCTGCCGTAAGTTTCTTCCAGTTCGGCAAAATAGCGCTGCGTCTGCCGCACAGACCAATTTGTGCCCACCGCCGCCAGCAGCACCGTGAACAGGGTGACGCACACAAACGTCACCGTCAGCCGTATCACGTCAAAGGGCTTCGATCTTGTAGCCAATGCCCCACACCACCTTCAGATATTTCGGGTTTTTCGTGTCCAGCTCTATCTTTTCGCGCAAATTGCGCACATGCACCATGATGGTGTCTGTGTTCACAGCCTTTTCGTTCCATACGCGCTCATATATCTCGTCCGCCGAAAACACATGCCCCGGGTTTTTGATGAGCAGCGCCAGTATCTTAAATTCCAGCGGCGTCAGCTTAACGGGTGCACCATCCAGCGTAACAGTGGCCGTCTCTTCGCAAAGCTCCAGCCCACCTACACAATAGCGCGGCGGGTCCTGCTGCTCCTGTTTGCCTCCCGCCATGGCCAGAAACCGTTCGTAGCGGCGCAGGTGGCTTGCCACGCGGGCCAGAAGCTCCATGGGCACAAAGGGTTTTGTAATATAATCGTCTGCGCCCATGTTGAGGCCGGTAATCTTGTCGATATCCTCCGATTTTGCCGAAAGCATAAGCACCGGGAAATCATACCTTTCCCGCAGCTTCAGCACCATGGTGATGCCGTCCATCACAGGCATCATCACGTCCACGATGGCAAGGCTGATATTCTGCTGCGCCAGCACCTCCAGCCCCTCTTTGCCGTTGGCCGCCTTGTGCACGGCATAGCCCTGGTTTTTCAGATAAATGGAAACGCCCTCGCGGATCTCGGCGTCGTCCTCCACCACCAGAATGTGTGCCTTCATGTTCTGTGCCCTCCCCATGGCCTGCTGTGCGCAAAGGGCACGGGCATGCCCGCGCCCCGCGCGCCGGTTCCTTTATGATACCCTTTTTCCGGGCCGTATGCAACCTGCACACAGCGGCGCGGCACAGGGCATCAGGCTAGCAGGCGGCCAACTGTGCGCGAAGCCGCAGCTTGGCGCGGTAAAGCTGCGTATGCACTGTTTTGGGCATGCGGCCCAGCGCACGGGCGATGTCATCCACCGGGCAGCCCTGCAGAAAATACAATACGCTGACGGTCTGGTACGGCTCGGGCAAAGCGCGTATCTTCTCCTGCGCGGCGCGCGAGGCAATGCGCAGCTCTGCCTGCGCCGCAAGGCTTTCCATGCAGGCAGGCGCTGTGCACGCCGTGCCTTCCGCGGCAAAATCAGTCAGCTGTGTGCGGCGGGCCCAGGCGCTTTTCAAATGGTCTTTCGCCTTGTTGGCCGCAATGCGGCACAGCCAGGCCTTCTGCGCGCCGTCCGGGCAGGCGCTGCGGTGCACCCAAGCGGAGAGGAACGTTTCCTGGGTGAGGTCCTGCGCGAGGTGCTCGTCGTGCACAAAGCGCAGGCACACGGTATATACAAGCTTTTCGTATTGCTCCATCATGGCATTGAATGCGCAGGGCTCCATGGCCGGGCCGCCTCCCTCTTGTATCGTTGCCCCTTATTTTACACAGGGAAACGAAAAAAGGCCGCGCCAAAGAACGAAAGAAAACCGAAAGATTTTCTGAAAAAGCAGAAAATCTTTCGGTTTCACGCCGTTTTTCTCCCCTTATTCTCCATCAGGCATTGCATGGCCGCGCGCAGAAAAGAACAGCACCAATGTGCCCGCTGCCGTGACGGCCGCGGCAAACAGCAGCATAGCGCGCACGCCCAGCGCATCTACCAGAAGGCCGCCCAATGCTGCAGACAGCACCGTGCCCAGCGTGCTGGCCGCCACCATCAGCGCCTGCCCGGCCAGCCTGCGGTGCGGCGGAAAGACGCGGTTTGCATAATATACCGTACAGGGAATAACCAGCGCATAGCCCAGCGGCTGTAAAAGCTGGGCCGCATACAGCCCCGCAAGGGTGCCCGTAACGGCAATGGCCAGGCTTTTAGCCGTGAGCCCCAGGCCGGAGCAGAACATCAGCGTACCCGCACTGTGGCTGCGCAGCAGGCGGCCCGCCAGTGTCATGGCCGGCAGCTCCAGCACGGCGGCAATGGCGAAAATGGCGCCCATATCGCCGCTTGTGCCGCCGCGCGCCGTCACAGTCTGTATCATATAAGTAATGTTGAGGTTGTAGCCCATGAACAGGGCGATGCAGCCCAGCAGCACAGGTGTAAACGCGCGGTCTCCCTTCAAAACGGCAAACGCGCCCTCCTGCCGGGGCAGGGCCCCGCACGCCGCAGTGCCGCCCGCTTTGGGGAGCAGCAGCAGGCACAGCCCCAGCGCGGCCAGAAGCGCGAGGTGCACAAAGGGCAGCGCGCCCGCACCCACGGCCGCCGTAATGCCGCCCACCGCCCAGGAACACACGGCATATCCCATACTGCCCATTCCGCGCGCAAAGCCGTAGTCTACCCTGCGCCCCGCATTGGAAAGCTCCATGGCAATGGCGTTCAGCAGGCCCTGCATGGTGTACAAAAGGCCGTACATCAGTATGATAAGCGCCGCGCAGGCAGGGGCCAGCCCGCCCAGCAGGCACAAGGCGCCCGCCAGCGCGGCCAGCGCCAGCGCCATGCCCAGCACTACGGTGCGCGCGCTGCCTGCGCGCGGCACAAGGCTCGCACACAGCGGCTGCAGCAGGATGCCCGCCAGGTTTCCTGCGGCGATGACAGCGCCCGCCGCGGCGGAGGAATAGCCCAGCGAAAGCAGAAATACCGTGGCATAGCTCATCACAGCGCAGAACGAGGCCCAGTAGGCCACCTGCACGGCTGTGAGCCGCACGGTGTCCCGTGAAAACGGCTGCTTGATAGTTTTCCCCTCCCCTTTCAGAAAAGCGGCGCCCCGCTGTGGCGAAGCGCCGTTTGGCCGCATACGATTAGAACAGGCCGCTGATGACGCCGTTTTCATCCACGTCAATGGCCTCTGCCGCCGGCTTCTTCGGCAGGCCGGGCATTGTCATGATGCTGCCCATCTCGGCCACTACAAAGCCCGCGCCCGCAGACAAGCGCACCTTGTTTACCGTCATGGTGAAGCCCTCCGGCGCGCCCAGAAGCGAGGCGTCGTCTGAAAAACTGTACTGCGTCTTGGCAATGCACACCGGCAGCCTGCCGAAGCCGCAGGCTTTTATCTCCGCAAGCTGTTTTTTGGCCGCCGCGCTGTACACGACATCCTTTGCGCCGTAAATATCGCGGCACACGGCCAGCAGCTTCTCATCCACGTCCATGCCGTCGGGATAGGCAAAGCGGATGGGGCGCTGTTCCAGAATGCCCAGCACATTTTCGGCCAGCTCCAGCCCGCCCTCGCCGCCTTTGGCAAACACCTCGCTCAGCGCGCAGGGCACGCCCATATCGGCGCATACCTCGCGCAGGTAGGCGTGCTCCTCCGCAGAGTCCGTGGGGAAGGCGTTGATGGCCACGCACACCGGCAGGCCAAACTTTTTCTGCATATTCTCCACATGGCGGCGCAGGTTGGCGCTGCCCGCAGCCAGATATTCTACGCTGGGAGTGCCGTATTCCTCCTTCGGGCAGCCGCCGTGGTGCTTCAGCGCGCGCACCGTGGCCACCACCACCACCGCGCTGGGCGCGATGCCGGCCATGCGGCACTTGATGTCCAGGAATTTTTCGGCCCCAAGGTCTGCCCCGAACCCGGCCTCTGTCACCACATAATCGGCCACCTTCATGGCACAGCGGGTGGCCGCCACGCTGTTGCAGCCGTGCGCGATGTTGGCAAACGGCCCGCCGTGCACAAAGGCTGGCGTGTGCTCCAGCGTCTGCACAAGGTTTGGCTCGAAGGCATCCTTCAAAAGTGCCGTCATAGCGCCCTCAGCGTGCAGCTGCCCCGCCGTGACGGGCTGGCCGCCGTATGTATAGCCCACCACGATGCGGGCAAGGCGCTGCTTCAAATCGGAAAGGCTGGAGGCAAGGCAGAAAATGGCCATCACTTCGCTTGCCACCGTGATGTCAAAGCCGTCCTCACGCGGCGTGCCGTTCACTTTGCCGCCAAGGCCGTCCACCAGAAAGCGCAGCTGGCGGTCGTTCATGTCCACACACCGCTTCCAGGTGATGCGGCGCGGGTCTATCCCCAGGGCATTGCCGTGGTGGATGTGGTTGTCCAGCATGGCGGCCAGCAGGTTATTTGCCGCACCGATGGCATGCAGGTCACCGGTAAAATGCAGGTTGATATCCTCCATGGGCACCACCTGGGCATAGCCGCCGCCCGCAGCGCCGCCCTTGATGCCGAACACCGGGCCGAGGCTTGGCTCACGCAGCGCAAGGCACACGTTTTTGCCCATACGGTGCAGCGCATCGGCAAGGCCCACGCTGGTGGTGGTTTTACCCTCGCCAGCGGGCGTGGGGCTGATGGCCGTGACAAGGATTACTTTTGCAGGCGTCTTTTTTTCGGGCAGCATGCCTGCTATTACTTTTGCCTTCGTGCGGCCATAGGGGATGACGGCCTCCTGCGGCACCCCCATGCGCCGGGCCACGTCCAGGATGGGGTCCAGGACGGCCTCCTGGGCGATTTGGATATCAGTTTTCATATGCGGGCAACTCCTTTCCAGCCGGGAAATATTCAGAACCATTCCTCACTGCGCATAAAATGCGTGCTTCTTATTTGAAATTCTAGCAAATCGGCGCCCGGAATACAAGCACGGCCCCGCCCATTTGATTGACTTTTCATAGTATGGACGGTAAAATGTAGGTTACGACATCAGAATCCCGAACAATATGGAGGGAACCTCATGGAAATACAGATTATCGCAGACAGCTGCTGCGACCTTACTCCTACCCTGCGCCGTGTGTTGCGTGTGCGCACGGCAAGCCTCACCATCCGGGTGGATGACCGTGAGTTTACTGACGATGAAAGCCTGGACATCCCGGCCCTGATGGCCGCCATGAAACAAAGTGCGAACGCCCCCGCCACGGCCTGTCCTGCGCCGGAGGTATACGCAGCCATGATGGCCCAGGCCCCCATGACATTTGTTGTGACGCTTTCCTCACGCCTTTCCGGCAGCTATAACGCTGCCTGTGTAGGGCGCGGCATGGCGCTGGAGGCAGACCCCTCGCTGAAAATCTGCGTGCTGGATTCCGAAAGCGCCAGCGCGGGTGAAACGCGCATTGTGATGCTGCTGCGCGACCTGATAGACGCCAACCTCTCTTTTGAAGAGATAGAGCAGCGCGTGCGGGCCTTTATTGCCCCCATGCGCACGCGCTTTGTTCTGGAGGATTTGAGCCACCTTGTGAAAAACGGACGCATCTCAAAAATGGCGGGCTTTGTGGGCACCGTGCTGAACCTGCGCCCCCTGATGGCAGATAACGGCCACGGCGAGATCGTGTGCCTGGAAAAGATACGCGGCACGGCCAACGCCATGAAAAAGCTGGTGGAGCATGTGGCTGCTGAAACAGCAGACGCCGCGCGCGCCAGCCTTGTGCTGGTGCTAAGCTACTGTAACTGCGCGCCCCGCGCGCTGGAGCTGCAGCGGGACCTGCTGGCCAGCTGCACGGCGCTGAAGGACGTGATTATGGTGCCGACGGGCGGCATCTCCACCGTGTATGCCGACGATGGCGGCGTGGTGCTGGCGTTCTGATGCGGCGCGGCCCTTCTGCCTGCTGCAAATAAAAACTCCCTTTCCGGCCGGAAAGGGAGTTTGCTTTTGTTGTTATGCTTTCGCGATATGCACCCTCGCTCTGCCGGGGAGCGTAAACAGCTTCCGCTTCAGGCACCGGGCCAAGCGCCCTGCCGGCAGCAGCCCTCTGAAAACAGGCAAGCCTTCGCCCGGGCCTCTGGGCAGGCGAAGCCAATTCACTGCCTCTTACAAGAGGCCCGCCCGCAATATGCCCCCCTTTTTGTCCCTTGTGCATGAAGCGCGCTTAAAAGCGCGCTGCCGCAAGAAGCCGCCGCCCCTGAAAGGCACAATTTTTGCGCACAGCTTTTTTAGATTCCCCCAAAGGGTGCCTGCGGAAAGTGCCCCTACCCTGCATCAGAATTCGCCGTTTCCGGGGTGCTGCGCAGTTTTGGCCCGGCGGTTTTGGGGGAAGGGGATACAAAAGAACCCGGCAATTCTGAAGAATTGCCGGGCTTTTTGCGCGTATCAGACGCAAAAGCGTCAGCCAAAACCGATAGTTTCCCGCGGCAACGCGCCTAACACACAGGTTATATTTTTTCAAAAGAGCTGCCGCCCTTCGCCGGGGCAGAAAGGCGGCCGAACGCCGCCCCCGGTCATTCATTTTTGGTAAAGCGCGCCGCCAGCCACAGCGCCAGCGCCCCGGCAGAGAGCTTTGCGGCAAAATAGGCCGCCACAGCCCAGCCGCCCGCCACGCTGGAGGCAAAGGCCATCTGCCCGCCCAGCACAAAGGCGCCCGCCACGGTAAATGCCGCGTTCATCACCTTGCCGCGCACATCCATACGCGGGTACAAAGGCAGCATGGAAATACTGGACACAAGGCTTGCCGCCAGGCCCAGCACGGCATATTCGTTCACGCCGAGGCGGGCTGCCAGCTTGGAAAGCGCGCCGCCGCACCTTGCCAGCACAAGGCTGCTTGCCACCAGCGAGCCGCACATCACGGCCGTTATTTTTGCCACGATGACGAGCGCCTCGGCCACAGCCTGCTGCGGGGCCAGGGCAAGGCCCGGCACAAACAGCCCCAGCACCACGGCACAGAACAGCGCAATGCCAAGCCAGCGCACCGCGCCGCCCAAAAGCGCCAGCACCCGCAGGCAGCCGCGCGGCACAAAGTGAAGCGCCATGCAAAGTGCGGCGCATAAAAGTGCCACCGGCCACAGGTTTTGCAGCAGCGCGCCCGGCGCAAGGCCCAGCACGGCCCCGCCAAGCAAAAGCCCGGCGGGCAGCGCCACCACGCCCCATACAACGCCCTGCATGAAGCCCATTACCTCGTGGCTTTGCAGCGCACCCAGCGAGGCGGGCAGCACAAAGCTGACAAGGCACCCCAGCGTGGAGGCCACCAGCAGCCCCGCGTACACAGCAAGCTGCGGCGTGGCCGCCAGCGCCTGCGCAATGGCCCAGCCGCCCATATCCGGTGCCAGCACAAGGCCCGCAGGCAGCGCCGCGTCAAACGGCAGCGGCCCGCCGCCCCGCCCGGCCATGCCCGAAAGGGCCGAGACCGCCACACTGTATATGCCGGCCATGGAAAGGCACAGAGGCCCCATGGCGGCAAGCCCGCTGCGGAACGCCGGAGCCACGCCCAGCCTTCCGCCCAGTGCCTCGTCCGCGGCGCCCAGCGCCGCAAACAGCAAAAGAACGGCTATGGGCGCGTTCACTTTTCCACAGGCGCGCAGGCCTCTGCCAGCCAGGCGTTTTCCTCCGGCGTGAGGAAGGCCTCCAGCTCCGCTTTTACCATGGCGTGATAGCCGTTCAGCCAGCGAAGCTCTTCTTCGTCCATCAGCGAGAGCACCAGCGGGCGCGTGTCGATGGGGCAATAGGTGAACGGCTCGAAGCCGTAGAACCTGCCGTATTCCGTCTCGCACACAGGCACGCACAGAAGCTCATTTTCAATGCGGATGCCCAGCTTGCCCTCTTCATAAATGCCGGGCTCGTCGGTGATGGTCATGCCGGGAACGAATGGCGCCGTGCCGCGCGCGGAAAGGTTCTGCGGGCCCTCGTGCACGCCGCCCACAAAGCCCACGCCGTGGCCTGTGCCGCAGCGGTAATCCAGCCCGCGGCGCCACAGTGTCTCGCGCGCAAGAATGTCGATGTTCTGCCCGGCGCTGCCCTCTTTGAACACGGCGCGTGCCGCCGCAATATGGCATTTCAGCACCAGCGTGTAATCTTCGCGCTCTTCATCCGTCAGGGGGCCAAGGGCATAAGTGCGGGTGATGTCCGTGGTGCCGTCGCGGTACTGCCCGCCGCTGTCCACCAGCAGAAAGCCGTGCGGCTCGATGGCGGCGCACGCCTCTTTCGTGGGGGCATAGTGCATCATAGCCGCATTGGGGCCATAGGCGGCAATGGTCTCAAAGCTGGCTCCAAGGCTTTCCGGCTGTGCCCGGCGCAGGCCCAGCAGGTATTCGCTGGCCTGCAGCTCTGTCCAGCCCTCGCCCGCCGCCATGCGGCGGCGCAGCTCCATTTCAAAGCGCACCATGGCCGCACCGTCCTTGCGGTGGGCGTGCTTCATATGGGCGATCTCCGTCTCATTTTTCACGCCTTTCAGCGCCTGCACGGGGTCCTCGCCCTCTTTCAGCAGCACAGCCGGGTTTTCCTCCAATGCGCGCAGCATGGCCCAGCTTGTTCCCGCCGGCTCGTACAGCACCGCCACCGGCCCTTTCATGGCGGCCAAAGCGCTGCGCGCCTCTTCATAGCCACACAGCTCCACGCCCTGGGCCTTCAATGCGGCCTGCACGTCCGCAGGCACGCGGGCGGCATTGATAAACAGCCGCGCGGTGTTTTCCTCCACAAGGCAGTAGGCCAGTGCAAAGGGGTTGTAAACAATGTCATCCGCGCGCAGGTTCAACAGCCAGGCCACGCTGTCCAGCCTGGTCACCAGCATGGCGCCCGCCTTCTGCGCGGCCAGCTTTTCCCGCAGGGCCGCCAGCTTTTCCCGCGCAGAAAGGCCGGCCTGTTCTTTGGTGAGCATCCACGCGGGCGTGGCGGGCACCGCGGGCCTGCCCTCCTGCGCCCACAGCGGCGTGATGAAGTCTTCATCCCGCAGACAGATGCCCTTTTCCTCAAAAGCCCCGCGCAGCGTTTTCACCATGGCCGCGCTTACGCAAAAGCCGTCTGCTGCCAGGGTGCCGCCCTGCGGCAGCGTTTCGGCCAGCCAGTGTTCCACTGTGGGCACGCCGGGCTGGGCCATGCGCATCAGCTCAATGCCGCTGCCCGTAAGCTGGCGCCCGGCTTGGATAAAGTAGCGCCCATCCGTCCACAGGGCGGCCTTGTCTTTCGTCACGCACAAAGTGCCCGCCGAGCCCGTAAAGCCGGAAAGCCATGCACGGCTGCGCCAGTGCTCCGGCAGATATTCGCTCATGTGCGGGTCTGCGGAGGGCACATATACGCCGTCCACGCCCTTTTCTTCCATCGCCGCGCGCAGTGCGGCCAGTTTTTCCGGAACTGTCATGTTCATTCCCCTTTTCTTTTTCTGGCAGCGCGCCGCGCCGCACGCAGGAAACAAGTGCCCTGCACGCGGCACAAAGCGCGCAGTGTTTTCTGTTTTTTATGATAGCACCCGGCGCGCAAAATGCCAAGAAAAAACGCGGCATCTTTCCGCAAAAACGGGCTTGCACATCTAACCTTTCAACGTCTGCGGGGGCATGCCTTCGCCGTACAAAAGCGGGAAAGCCTTTTTATCCCGCCTGCACAGCACAAGATAGCCGCACACGTTCAAAAAGCCAAGCAGCGCCACCACCAGCCACACCGCGCGCATGGGCCACGCGTCCGCCAGGGCGCCCACGCCTTTCTGGCTGATGGTGGAAAACGTGCCCGAGAAGATGCTGGTGATGGAGGCCACCCGCCCGCGGTGCGAGGCCGGGATGCGCCGCGTGATATACGGCTGGCTGCCAAGCGTGCCGAATATTTCGCCCACGGTAAAAACGGCCATGGAGAGGAAATACAGCGGGACGGCCCCCTGGATGAACACATACATCAGAAAGCCCGCCGCAATCAGAAGCTGACCCCACGCGAGGCGCCCGGTGTCGTGCAGGCGCCGGGAAAACCAGCCTGTGATAAGCGGCGTGCCCACAATGACCACCACGGCATTCACACTGGTGAGCATGCCGAACCATACAGCCCCCTTCGCGCCGTACAGCTGCTCCATATTCAGCGGAAGAAGAAAGTTGAACTGGCTGTACACAAGGCTCCATACTGCCTGACAGCTCAGAAACAGCAGCAGCACCCTGTTTTCGCGCAGCACGCCCCAGGTGCTCTGCCCCTCGCGCCCGGCCTCGTATGCCGCACCGGGCGCTTCGCCGGGCGCGGGCGCCGTGTTTTTGATGAGCAGAAAGATAAGCACCGTGCTGGAGAAGGTGGCCGCAGAGCTTATGGCGAACGCGAGGTTCAAATGGTTTTCAAATAAAAAGCCGCCCAAAATAGGCGCCAGCACGATGCCCAGGTTGGCGCCCAGATAATTCAGGCTGTAGGCGCGCTCGCGCTCGGCCGGGGCGGAAATATCCGCCACCAGCGCGTCGTAGCTGGGCCATTCCATCTGTGCAAACACGCCCGCAAGGAACATCAGCGCCACCATCGGGCCCGAAACAGGCAGAAAGGCGCACACCATATAGCTTGCAACGGTGACAAGGTCGCACACAATGATAATATTGCGCTTGGGGAACCTGTCTGCCAGCTTGCCGCCCAGTATCATGCACGGAAGCTGCACGCAGCCCAGCAAAAGCAGCAGGCTGGCTATTTCCGAAGCGCTCATGCCCATTTTGTTTTTCAAAATCAGCGTCAGCATGGGCCAGATCAGCGCGCCCATGTTGGTGACCACGCGCCCGAAGAACACCACATACATCTCACGGCGAAGGCCGCCGTACTGCCGCAGAAATCTCATGCCGTCCCCCCGTTTCCACAGAAAGCTCCATTTTGGTATTCAGTATAGCACACACAGCGGGGCGAAGGGAATACGGCCTGCCCAAAGCAATGCCGCCCGACGCCGGGCCAAAACTGCGCAGCACCCCGGAAACGACAATTTTTTAATGCAGAGCAGGGAAGCTTTCCGCAGGCGCCCTTTGGAGAATTTGAAGAAGCTATGCGCGAAAATTGCCTTTCAGGGGCGATGCTTTCTTGCGGCAGCGCGCCCTTGAGCTGGGATATTTGACGTTTGGCTAATCCCAAAAGCCCGGCGGGCCGTGAGGCAGTGGACGGCCAAGGAATCGCTTCCGCTGAACAGATGATTTCCATATACAGCGGCGCCTGTCCGGAAGTAAAAGGCCCTGCGGCTTTGTGGAGTAAGATGCCCGCTTGCGGCGGGCGGCCTTCTGCCGAAAGCAGGCGCAGCCTGCGGGTCAAAGTGCTCATTTACAGCATGTGGGCAGGCGGCAGGTAAATCCTGAAGCGGCACACACAAATCCCCCTTGCCCAGCGGCGCAAAGCGGTTTTACCCCGCAGTTCTGATGCAGAAGATAAAAAAGCCCATGGCGGGCCGGACGGCTGCCATGGGGCCTTGCTATATGAAGTGCCGAAATTGCGGGGCAAAACGCTTGTTCCCCGCCCGGCCCCGGCTGAGGGCGGCGGGCGGGCCTTTGCCGCCATGGCCCGGCCGGGCATCTTCGGGCAGGCATCAGCACAGAAAAGGCCCGGTGCGCCTAAAGCCGGGCTGCTTGCCCAGAGGCCCTGCCGGGGCCTTCACCTCCATGGGCGGACGCAAGGCCGCCTCGCACCTCATGAAACAGAGACGAGGCGGCAGAGCGAAAAAAGCGCCGCCGGATGCCGCGCAGAACCCGCCTGCTGTAAGCTTGAATTCTGCCTTGCCGCATTTCCGGCATTTTTACCGGTACGGGTCTGCGGGCGGCTCGGGAATAATGATGGCCGCCACGATATAGGCCAACAGGCCGCTGCCCCAACCGGCGGCCAGCAGCAGAAATGCAAGGCGCACAAGGGTAGGGTCTATGCCGAAATACTCGGCCACGCCGCCGCACACGCCGCACACCATGCGCTGGCCGCGCGCTTTATACAGTCTCTTTTCCGTCATAGCTCAATTCTCCTTTTTCATCGCGTCAAAGCAAAGCCGCACACTCCTGTGCAAGAAGCCGCGTCAGGTGAAAATAACCTCAATAGCGCCCATGCCGCATTCCAGGTCGAACACCGTGGGCGCGTCTGTGTTTTCAGACGTATCTGCGCCAAGGCCGCCGAAGCTGCCCCCGCCCAGCTCAACGCTGCCCATGCCGCACTGGATGCGGTAACCGTAATCTTCCGGCCGGGGGATGCGCAGCTCTGCGCTGCCCATACCGCAATCCACACGGATGCTGCCCGCAAGGCTGCCCTCCAGCTCTATGCTGCCCATGTCCACGCTGATCTCGGCCTTTTCCGTGCAGGAAATGCCGTGCAGCTCCAGGCTGCCTATATCAGTGGAAAGACGCACCGTGCGGAACACGGTGCCGCGCGGCACCGTAACGGTGAAAGCGCTCTTTTTCCAAAGCAAAACGTCTGCATCGTCTGTTCTGAGGTAAAACGTGCCGTTATCTGTGCCCCAGTCATATTCCGGCACGCCTGCGCTGCCCGCGCTTGCCTCCACAGCGAAGGCATCGCCCTCGCGCAGCCGCACGCTGCCCGCGGCCACGTCGATATCCAGCGCATGCACGCCGGCGGCCTGGTCATCACTCAGCACCCCGGCCCGCCCCGCCCCCGAAGCGGGCCGGGGCTCGCTGCTGCCCCAAAAAGCGAGGGAGCTGAAATCGAAATGGAAGAATTCCGGCCCGCTGCGCCACAGCGGCATATTCTGCACGCGCCCGCCCAGTGCGAAACCGATGACGCACATCACAAGGCCGATGACCAAGCACGTCCCCGCAAAGCCGAACAGGCCCTTTGAAAACAGTCTCATCTTCTGCCACCCACCTTTCCGCTCACCCATTTTGCCAGCCTTCCTATCAGGCCGAACACCCAGGGCACCAGCCTTTGCACAACAGCCACGCCGATGCCTGCCAGCACGCCGCCCAGCGCCATGCACACAAGGCTGAGGCCCATGTTCACCACAGCGTTCATGGGGGCCGAGGCGAACAGCAGCAGCGAGCGCACCAGCGCCAGCACGCCGCCCAGAATAACGCCGAAGCCTCCCAGCACCAGCCCGCACAGCCCGCCGATGATGCCGAACAGTGCGCCGAAGATGCCGCCCAAAACGCCGATCCATACAGGAAATGTGAGGATGATAATAATCAGCCACAGCACGCCGTTATCGCCCATACGGCTGCGCGCCTCCCCACAGGCCGCCGAGGCCCCCTGCGTACCCGCCTTCACCGAGGCACGCGCAGCTTCATATGCGCTGGACGCCGCCGCCTGCACATGGGGCTGTGCGCTTTTCCAGGCAGCCTGCGCCCTTTGGACCGCGGCGCTTGCGGCTTGGCGCACCTGCTGTGCCACGTCCTGCACGCTGCCGGGCGCGGGTGCGGGCCCCGTTTCTTCCCCGCTCTGCCGCCCGGCCCAGGCCGGGCTCTCCAGCGTCAGTTTCGGCACAGCGGCGTCCTCTTCGCCGCCCGCGTTCAGGCTACCCATATCCGGCTGCGGCCTCTGGATGCCCTGCTGCCCGGGCATACCCTCCGGTGAAAGCCCGGGCTCCTGCCGGGCGGCACAGGGTGCCTCGGCCGTTTCGGGGGCGGCCTCTGCGCCGTCCCCATGCGGGGCTGGGCCCAGCCCCAGGTTCGCACGGATGATATTTGCCACACGGCGCGGGTCACCCAGGCGAGCTATCTCCTGCTCCTCCTGGCCGGGGCCAACCTCGTCCAGATATTCATTATAAAATTTCAGCGCCTCTGCGCGTTCTTCTTCGCCAAGCCCAACCAGCCCCTGCTCCAGCCGGGCCAAAAATTCTTCGCGTTTCATGTGTGTGCCTCCCCAAACAATACAGTGTTCACCTTGTGCTCGTACTCGCGCCACTGGTGCCTGTATTCCTCCAGCCTTTCGCAGCCCTTTTCCGTGATGCTGTAATAGCGCCGGTTACGCCCGGCAAAGGCCCTGTCATATGTGTCAAGGCAGGCCTCCTTCTGCAGGCGCCGCAGCACCGGGTACAGCGTGCTTTCAGAAACATCCATCACGGCGCGGACATCCTGCGTGATTTTGTAACCGTACGTGCTCTCATCGCTCACGATACTCAGCACCAGCGCGTCCAGCAGCGCGGCCCCTGTATTGAACGCCATCGCCCGCATCCCCTTTCCCCTATTTTTAATTTGAGCAATATTATATTCTGTATAATATTATTTGTCAATACATTATTGCAAAAAAATAAAACCGCTTGTAAACAGCACGCTGGCACAAGAAAACACTGGTTTTGGCTGACAGTCTTGGCATCTGATGTAATCAAAAAAGGCAGGCAATCCTGACGGATTGCCTGCCTTTTTCACACACCGCTCATCCAAAACTGCCGGGCCAAAGCTGCGTAGCATCCCGAAAACGGTTGCTTTTGATGCAGGGCAGGGAAGCTTTCCGCAGGCCCCCTTTGCGGCTGTCTGGGAAATCTGAAAAAGCTGTGCGCAAAAATTGCCTTTCAGGGACGATGGTTTCTTGTGCCAGCGCACCTAACAGCGTTTTGTCCATTCTCCCAAATGGGCGGGCACTTGCCGGCTTCTGAAGGGGGAAACGGAAAGCCAGCTTCCCACAGCCCGCTCTGTCAGCCGTCAAGGCCTTCATATTTATTTTTTATCTGTGCAGGCGTGCGGCTCTTTTTTCTTATATATATTTCCTCATTCCTGTATTTTTAAGAAAAAATGGCTGTGGTTCTTTTCGTTTTCTATTGGCCCTGTTCTTATTTGCAGGCCCTTTTCCTCTGTTCCGCCGGGCCCAGAGGCTTTTCATGCTGAGCGCGGCAGCCAATAAAAGAAGCCTGCCTCCAGCTTGGAGGCAGGCCATTTTTATTTTTTCAGCCCACGCCGGAGGGAGCAGGCCCGGCGGCAAGGGAAACGGCCCCTTGCGCCAAATTCACTCCTTGAAGGCCCACAGGCGCTGGCCCAGATAGTTGCACCCGGTGTATATCACCTGCGCCACCAGAAGGGCGATGCGCAGCACCCAGGCGTTGCCCTCGAACTGCGGCAGGCACACATGGATGAAAGTGGGCACCAGCCACTTCGACATACTGAACGACAGCACATAGCACACGGCCACCACAGTGGCAAAGCGCACCGCGCTTTTGCCCATGGGCGCCTTGCTTTCAAAGCTGAAATGGCGGTTCAGGAAAAACGCCTCAATACTGGTGAGGAAAAACATGGTGGCGCTGCTGGCCCAATAGGCCGCATTTTCGCCCCACAGATTTGTGAACGGGCCCATCAGAAGCTGTGTGCCCACCATGGTGATGACTGTATTTACCGCGCCAATGATGGCAAAGATAAGCAGGCTTTTATCCCAGAAAAAAGCAAACAGTTTTTTCATGCCGCGCCTCTCATTCCACCACGCGCACCGTTTTCATTACAACGGGCGTCCGGGGCATATCGCGGAAATCGGTGGTGACAGCGGCAATTTCGTCCACTACCTCCATTCCCTCCACCACATGCCCAAAGGCGGCGTAATCACCATCCAGATGCGGCGCGTCGGCGTGCATGATGAAGAACTGGCTGCCGGCAGAGTTTGGGTCCTGCGCGCGGGCCATGCTGATAACGCCGCGCGTATGGCGGATGGGGTTTGCCACGCCGTTGGACGCAAACTCGCCCTGAATGGTATAGCCCGGGCCGCCCATGCCGGTACCCTGCGGGCAGCCGCCCTGAATCATAAAGCCGGGAATGACGCGGTGAAAGGTGAGCCCGTCGTAAAAGCCCTTTGCGGCCAGCTTTTCAAAATTTTCCACTGTGATGGGCGCGGCCGTTTTATCCAGCTCGATGCGGATGGTGCCGCCATTTTCCATGGTAATCTCAATCATATCGCATTACGCTCCGTTCTGTTTTCGTTCCGGCCGCACTGCACATACGGCGGCACAGCCTGTTTTCCTGCTTTAGTATAACACAGGCTGGCCCGCATGGCAAAGCCGGTTTTCCGCAGCCCTGTTTTTTATTATACGGGGTTTTGCCGCGTGCGCCACACAAGCCTGTTTTCGCACACCTCGTGTGCAAGCAGACCTTTCTCTTCCAGATAGGCAAAATAAGAGCGAACAGTGGCCCCGCAGATGGCGTGCTGTGCCATATCCAGTGTAAGGCCGTAGCCGTCGAACAGCGCCTTCAGCACGCCGCCGTCTGTATGCGGCGCGCGGCATATTTCCAGAATACGCGCCGCCACCTCCTCGCAGGCCGCACGGTTTGCCTGCACCAGCGGACGGATGTCTTGCACAGCCGGCGCATGGGCGGGCACAAAGGCCGTGCCCGGCAGCGCCTCCAACACATCCAGAGAGTGCAGAAACGCCCCGATGTCATACAAAAAGCTGATGTGGTATTTTTGAAGCGCGGTCTCGCCGATGACAGCATCGCCCACGAACCACACGCCGTCCGGCGCCTTCACCGCCATATGGGCGGGGGCGTGGCCGTCCAGCCGCAGCAGTTCAATGCCCTGGGGCAAAGCCGCGCCCTCGGCGGGCAGGGCGTCGCTTGGCTGCGCCATCCAGAATTTGCCGCGCAGGGCTCTGGGCGGGCAGCCGCCCCAGGCCGTGGCGGGCTCCAGCACAGGCCAGCGCACAAAACCGGCCTCGATGCCGGGCGCATAAACAGGCGCACCCGTACGCTGCTGCACAAGGCGGTTTCCGCCGATATGGTCTGCATGCGAGTGTGTGTTCAGCACCAGCTTCACGCGCCAGCCCCTGCCCTGCGCAAGGCGAAGGGCTTTTTTGCCCGCATCCTTGTCGCCGCCCGTGTCTACAAGGCAAACCTCGTCCCCCAGCACAATGAACCCCACCTTGCTGGGGCAGTCCATATAATAAGAGCACGGGCCGGCCTGCATCAGTTCATACATACTCTCGCCCTCTTTATACTAAAAGTAATATATTTATAAAATTATACCATCTATCTTCACTCGTTCCGCGCCGTGCAGGGGCTGTGCCAGAGGGCACCGTTCCCTTCGCCCTCACAGCGGGCAGAAGGCGGCACACCGCGCTGCCTACCGTCTTTTGCTTCGCACCAGCGCATAGCTTCTGCTTATCAGAGCCTTAAGCTGCCTGTCCTCCGCAGTATCGTCGAGGCAGACCGTATACCAGTTTGTTCTGTCCATATGATCAGCCCGCAGAAAGCCATCCGTCTCAAGCCGCTTTTTTACCTCCTGCGGGGTATCCTTCAGGTTGATGACCTCCACGCTTCCCGGCCCGGGCAGCCCAAGCCTGCTTCTGCTTACATGCATGATGACGGCGAACCATTTCCCGTTTTCCTTCACGCGGAACGCAGCATAATCCGGGTACCCCTTCCACAGAAATTCTGGCTGCGCGCCGCAGTGTTCCTGCATGAAGCCCACAAGGGCCTGCGTCTGCCGCGCCTTGAACAGTACGTGTCAAAGCAGCCTGCGGAAACGCCGGCGAGCACCTCTTCGCACGCCCCGCGCACTTTGCCCACAAAGCTTCCCGCCGCGCCCGGCACATGCACCAGAACGTATTCTTCGCCGCTCTCCGCTTCATACACCCTGAAATCCACATTTTCCTTTTTTGAAACGCGCACCCTGACATGGAACTGCCCGCACAGAACGGCAAAGGTTTTCGAATAGCCCCTTTTCGAATATGCAAACCCATTTGAGATAAGCTTTTCCCCGTTTGGGCTCTTGTGCCTGAAAATACTTTCCAGCTCCACCATCGCCGTCCCTCCCCCGCACAGCGTCATACAAAGGGGGCAGGTGGGCTGCCGCGCGCCCCGCCAGCCTGCACCCCGGCAGAGGCACAAGCATCGGTGCCGCGGCCCACAGCATGCGGCGGCATGGCCTACCGCATGCGCGGCGCAGAATACCCTCCGGCTCCGCAATGCCGCCCTATGCCGGCGCGGCCGCCGGGCTTTTCACGGCGCTGGCGCAAGGGTGCCCCGGCACGTACCCGGGCCTGCGGCGGCGGCAGGCGCCTTCCGGCACAAGCGCCGGTACAGGGCAGGTCCGTCCTGCCGCCTCTCTTTCACAAGTTCTTTTCCGCAGGGCGCCCAGTGCCCTGCGGCTCCCTCCTTGGCCGCCCCTGTGGCACGCTTCGCGCCGAAGGGCCAGCTTTTTCGTATTCAGTATAACACAGCGGCCCGGCACATGCCATGCTTTGACAGCGGCTTTGCCGCGTGCTATCATCAGGGCATGGGGATAAAAACACGGCCCGGTCGGTAGTCCGGGCACGGCAAATGCCGTCAGTAACCTGCCTCCTTGGTTGTCCGTTCCCCGCGGGCGCCCCCGCGCCCGTTTTGGAAAGGAGGGATGAGGATGGGATGTGCGCATTCCCGCTTCACCGTGCTGTTCGAGGGGCCGTTCTGGATAGGCTTGTACGAGCGGGAAGAAAACGGGCTGTACGCCGCCTGCAAGGTGACGTTTGGCGCCGAGCCTTCCGACGCAGAGGTATATGCCTTTCTCAACAGGCACTGGGGCAGCCTGCGCTTCAGCCCTGCGGTGGCCGCGGGCACTGCGGCGCGCAAAGCGCCGGGCTATAAACGCGCCATGCGGGCCGCACGCGCCCAGACGGCGCAAACGGGCCCCGGCACAAAGGCCCGGCAGGCGCTGGCCGCCCAGCGCGAGCAGCAGGCCGTGCAGCGGCAGGCTGCCGCAAGGCACCGCCGCGAGGAAAGCGAAGCGCGCCGCTTTGCGCTGCGCCGCCAAAAGCGCAAGGAAAAGCACAGGGGGCATTAGCCGCCCTGTGCTTTTTATTGATTTTGGAAACCGGCGGCTATTCCGGTGAAGGCCACCCGTAAAAAGCTTTCACTTCCGGTCACCTCCAGCGCAGGACAGAGCGCGCCGCCGTCAGCCCTCTCTGAAAGCAGGAAAGCTTTCAGCCGGGCCGGGCAGCAGGCCGCCTCTTTCCGGGCAGTAGGCCAGGGGCTGCGGGCATAAGCCACTTTGCAGTTTTTCTGTTGCGCCCGCAATGTGCCCTGCAGCCCACGCGCTTTGCGCGCGGGTTTGATTGCGTAGGGTATAGGCGCAAATCCGGACATTGTGCAGGCTGGATACGGGCGGCAATGCTCCTGCATTGAAGGCATACCCCGCGGCCCGCTGCCGCCGCGCCTTGCCGGGTTTTGCGGGCAAGGTACCTGTATTCGAAGCAACGTCAGCAGCGGATTTCACGTGCAATGCTTCCGGTATGGGACCTAGGCCCAGGCCGGATTTTACCGGCGCACTTCATGCTTTCACACACGGGCCGCCAGCCCGGCCGAAAAAGGCCATGCGGCCCGCGGCCCGCACAGCGGTGCAGAGCCCAAACGGCAGCAGGCCCGCCGCGGCCGTTTTGCTTCGCGTCCGCGAGAGTGCTCATCCGCGGGCCGTGGAGGGGATGAGGTGAAAAGGCAAAGCTTCATTCCCCCGGCCCCATGGAAAGCCCCGCCCGCGGCGCCTTTCTGGGCCTGCACACGCCGCACCGCCAAAGGCACGGCATGCGCAGGGCACCGCGTTTTTCGCTTTTCCCGCAGGGCCGCCGTGCCTGTGCGGCCCTTGCCGCTATTCAAACGCCCACAGCTTTGTCTCATACCCCTGTACAAACCAGCGGAGGCTGGTGCGCCCGCGCGCCGCCACCGTATGGCCCTCTGCCTCCAGCCGCTGCCTTTGGGCCTGAACCCCGCCGGGGTATTTGGGGTTCAACTCTCCGCCCGCTTTCAGGGTGCGCCAATAGGGCGTCTCATCCGTCCCGCGCTGAAAGCTCGCCCACGCCGCAATGGACACAAAAATGCCCGCGGTGATGGGGTCTGTAAAATCGGCGCCTGCACAGCGGGCCAAAAACCCTCGAAGCTCGCCCACCGTGGTGAGCCTGCCGGGCGGCACCTGCCGCATCAGGGCGTCATAATCCAGCGGCGGGGCAAAGTACATGCGCGTGCCGCCGTATTTTTTCACCGTCGCCTCGTCTGTCACAAGCTGCACCCTGGGCATTCCATTCGCACGGTGCAGCATGGCGTTGAAATCTTTTTTATCCTCATTTGCCATAAAAAGGCCGCCTCCTTGTCTGTCTGCGGGGCGGGCGGGCCCTGCCTTCACCCCGCATGCGGGAAAGAGCTGCTCTGCGCCCTATTTTAGTGCCTTTTATATGTGGATGCAATGAGGCGGTTTTGAATTTTCGTTCAGCGTACCGGCGTGCCGATCTGTTTTTCCTGCCGCCAGGCGGGCGCCGGGCCGTCATCGCCCCAGTATTCGTCCAGCCGCGCTATTCTCCCTTCGCACAGCTGAAAAAAAGAAGCTACATGGAAGGAAAGGCGCGGGTTGTTCCGCGCCCACACATGCACGGCGGTGACGATGCAGCGCCCAGCCTGTTCCACACGCTCTACCCTGCCGTCCCACGCGCCGGGGTATTCGCAGTTGGCGCGCAGAAATTCCTGCAGCGAAAACTGCTCGTTCGTGTTGTGCCAATAAATCGCAGCGTCCTGCCGGAACCAGGGCCGCATGGCCGCGGCGTCCTGCTGCAGGGCAGCGCGCCAGTAAGCGTGGATATCCATTTGCACGCCTGTGCTTTTCCCCTCCGCCTCCTCCTGCACGGGCGCCGTCAGCTCCAGACGGTTGCCCTCGCTGTCCTCTATTTCGCTCACCCAGTTCGGCCCTATGCGCCGCAGCGGAAACACCACCCTCTGCCCGGCCAGCTTCCGCATAAGGGCAGCGCAGCACGGCAGCTCCAGGCTGGGCAGGCAGTTTGTTCCATATGCGCGCTCCTCCCCGGCAGGGCGGAAGGCGAACAGCCCCAGGCGGAAGCCGCCCACCTCAAGCACGCTGTATGTTTCATCGCGCTCTTTCACAGGCCGTTCCAGCAGCGCCTCGTAAAACCGTATGGCGCGCGCCATATCGGTGATGCACACGTAGCACGAGCGTATTGCAATCTCCATTCCAGCATCTCCTCTCAGTAAATTTTCAGGCCGCCGAAAAGCGCCTGTATTTCTTTGGAGGGCATGCGCACAGCACCAGTCCGCTGTACGCCGGGCATATCCTGCAATTCTGTCATATGGGCCCAGTACCGCCTGGGGCAGTGCGTGCGGCGGCAAACCGGGTTTTCGCGCGCGGCAATGGCAATGGTATTGTAAAAGCGCTTCCACAGCGCTTTGAACTGTGCCTCCTGTGCGCTTTCCGGAGGCAGAGCCAGCCCCTCCAGCGGCACGATGCGCGCCGCATCGCCCTGCCACACCAAGGCCGCCGCGTGTGTTTTATCCCAAACCAGCAGCTTTTCGCAGGCAAAGCGCGTGCAAAAATGATGCGCAATGTACGGCAGCACAAAGTTTTTCGGTTCTATTACGGCCACAAGTGCCTCGCCCGTATCTTCAAAGCGCAGAAATTCCAGCGTCAGATGGGCCTCGTTGCGCAAAAATTTTTGCGCGGCAACCAGAGGCGCCACCGCCGGGTGACTGAGCATATAGGGCGCGTTTTTTCCCCTTTGATAGCCGAAGTGCAAAAAGCGCAGCACAAGAAGCTCCCGCCCAGGCGCACAGGAAAAATAGGTGTCGCGCACCAGTTCCTCCGCGGCCGGGCCTATTTTCCGCGCAATAGAAGCAAACACACGCGCAGCCTTTTCCGGCTGGGTGCGCACAGCCACTTCGCTAAACAGGCTGGGCTGGGTGTCTGCCTCACACACCACCTCCTGCGGCAGCATATGGGTGTAGACGCTTTCGTACACACAGCACAAAAGCCCTTCAAAACTGCCATCGTACACATACCTCACAGGCGCTTCGCCACACATTCCAATGCCTCCTGCCTTGCCGCGGCGCGGGCAAGCGCCGGTTTTTCGCCCTGGCTGCACAGGCGCTGCACTTCGGGCGCGTCAAACAGGCTGAGCTGCTGAGCGCCGCCGGCAAACACGTCCGGCGCCAGCAAAGCGCCTGCCATGCGCGTGCGGCTTTGGCGCGCGGCACCCGCATAGCCATCGCAGACAATGAAAAACTGCGCCCGTTTGAGCACCACGCCCAGCTTTTTCAAATCTTCCAGCCGCAGCCGGGCTGTGCGCCGGGCCAGCCGGATGCGCAGCGCGCTTTTCACGCCGATGCCCGGCACACGCAGCAGCATTTCATACTCGCAGCGGTTCACGTCCACCGGGAACAGCTCCAAATGGTTCAGCGCCCAGCTGCACTTGGGGTCCAAATAGGGGTCCAGGTTCGGGTGGGCGTCGTCCAGTATCTCGGCGGCGTCAAAGCCGTAAAAGCGAAGCAGCCAATCCGCCTGATACAGCCGGTGCTCGCGCAAAAGCGGCGGCTTTGTGCCAAGCGCCGGCAGCAGCGCGTTTTCCGCCACTGGGATATACGCCGAAAAAAACACGCGCTTGAGCCGGTATTTACGGTAAAGCCCCTGTGTAAGGCGCAGGATATCCACGTCGCGCTCCGGGCTGGCACCCACAATCATCTGGGTCGACTGTCCCGCAGGTGCGAAGCGCGGCGCACCCTTGTACTTCACCAGCTCCCGGCCTGCCGTCACACCGTCGCGCACCTGCGCCATGGGCGTCAGAATGGCCTGTCTGGTCTTGTCCGGCGCCAGGGCCGACAGGCTGCGCTCGCTGGGAAGCTCGATGTTCACGCTCAGCCGGTCCGCCAGAAGGCCCAGCCGGTGCACCAGCGCCGCGTCCGCACCAGGGATAGCCTTTGCATGGATATAGCCGCGGAAGCGGTATTCACCGCGCAGCAGTTCCAGCGCCTTTATCATCTGCTCCATGGTATAGTCCGGGCTTTTCAGCACAGCGTTGGACAAAAACAGCCCCTCAATATAGTTGCGGCGGTAAAAGCCGATGGTCAGCTCTGCCAGCTCGCGCGGGGTAAACGACGCGCGCGGCGCATCGTTCGAGCGCCGGTTTACGCAATAGGCGCAGTCATACCGGCACACATTCGTCATCAGCACCTTCAAAAGGCTCACACAGCGCCCGTCTGCGGAAAAGGCATGGCAGATGCCCGCCGCCACCGCGCTGCCGAGGCCGCTTTTGTCTCCCGTGCGGTCTACCCCGCTGGAGGTGCAGGCCACATCATATTTGGCGCTGTCTGCAAGAATGGTCAGCTTTTCCATGATGTCCATAAAAAATGTGCCCCCCTTCCTCTAAAAAGGTGCAAAAAAGAAAGCCCTGCCCGCGGGCGGGGCTTTTCAGTCTCTTCCATCCGTTTTGGCCGGCAGGAGAGGCCGGCCCGCTTTGCGCCGGCGCACATCCGCCGTCTTCGCTGCATTCAGCCATTGGCAGGCGGTTCCGGCTGGCCGTTATCCAGGCAGAAGGGGTGGCCTGCCGGATCCAGCAGGGTACAGGAGGTCTGATAATACTGCGTCTGCACCATTCTGGCACCGCACGCCAGCGCGCAGCGCACAGCGCCCTTTAGTCTTTCACATGAAAATCCAAATGCATCATCTGGCCCTGCGCCCCTTCGCGCCACGGCCACACTGGCGGCGTATAGCCGGGCACCTGCTGAAAGGCAAGCGTCCAGCCGCCGGGCGCCGAAAGCGCAGCCCAGCCCGGCGCCGCTTCCTCCCGCGGCCAGCCCAACAACGCCCCATAAAACTCTGCCAGGCGCTGGGCATCCGCACAGTCCAGCACGATGCCGGAAAGTTCTGCTCTCATTTGCCTCTTTTTCCTTTCTGCACCCGGCAGGGGCCTATAAGGCCCGCGCCCTCTGCACGCCATTTCACACGTTTTATAGCTGCACAGCCGGGAATACGCGAAGCACACGCATGGCATCCCCTTGTACGCCTACCGCCACGCAGCCGCAATTCCCAAGGAAATCCTTCCACATATCGCGCAGGGGCCGCCGCTCTACAATGGTAAACACCGCCTGCTGCACGCCGCCGTGCGTTGTCACCAGAATGCGTCCGCCTGCGTGGCGCGCCGCCAGCTCCTGCAGCATAGCATGCACACGGGTCATCAAATCTTCCAGCGGTTCCGCCCCCTGCGGCGGCACATATTTGTCCGTTTCATCCCACAGGATGTCAAATTGCTCCGTTTCTTTTTCCAGCTCTGCATGGAGGCGGTTATCCCAGACGCCAAACCCCAATTCAATGGCGCGCGGCTCAATATTAATCTCCTGTGTGGGCAGCCCTGTTACAATTTGCGCTGTTTCCACCGCACGGCCCAGCGGGCTGGAATACACTGCGTCAAACGAAATGCTCTTCAGCCGCCGTGCTGCACAGCGCGCCTGCGCCCTGCCGGTTTCATTCAGGGGGATATCTACGCGCCCCTGCATGCGCCCCTCCCTGTTATTATCCGTCTGGCCATGGCGCAGAAAATAAATTTGCGTTTCCTGTTCCATTTGATAAAGTCCGTTTTATCGGACATCTCCTTCTGTATGATAAGAGCATGCCGGGCAGCCCGGCATCACCACTTCGCCTTTGTCTCCACCACCTTGCCCACCACATGCAGGTGCTCCAGGTCTTCCCCCAGAATGACCTGCGGCTGATAGGCCGGGTTGAAGGGCTGCAGGATGATGGCATTGCCACGGCGCACAAATTTTTTCAGCGTACCCTCACCCTCGCCGTATACCAGCACGCCCAGTTCACCGTTTTCCAGCGTCTGCTGGCGGTGCACAAGGGCAAGGTCGCCTTCGCGGATACGGGGCTCCATACTGTCGCCGCGCACCAGCAGGTAGAAATAGCTGTCCGGGTCTTTTACGCTGGCGGGCTCTGTACCATAATCTTCCTCAAAAGCAAGGGCGCCAAACCCTGCGCGCACCGTGCCTATCACCGGTATCTGGCACTCTTCCGCCGCAAGGTACGGCAGCACACTGCCGGGCATGGGCGCGGCGCCGCACCCCAGAAGATAATCAACGCTTACCTTGAAAAAGGACGCCAGCGCCGCCAGCGTGGCAGGGTCCGGCGTGGAGCGGCCCGTCTCCCACTTTCCCACAGCCTGCTGGCTGAGCCCCAGCTCTTTTGCCAGCGCCCCTTGGGAAAGCCCGCGGGCCTTGCGCAATTCTTTCAGCCGTTTTGTAAACATCACAGCGGCCTCCCTTATTGGTTTCCATTTTTATAATACTACTCCTCGTTGTGATTGTAAAGAATATTTTTCCGCAAATTATAAAAAAAGTAGTATTTACAGCTTGACAACAACCATTAGTTGTAATATGATGAACATGTAAGGAGAACGGCATTGCCACAGGAGGGACCATATTATGAAACAGAAAACATTCCGCTTTTTTCTTGACCTGATGCTTCTCGTTTGTCTGGCGCTGGCAGGGTGCGGCCTGCAGGCGTATGCGCAGGCACAGCTCTCTGTCTCGCTGCTTATCACACCTGCATTCCTTCTGCTGGCAGGCGGTGCCTTTGAACTGGGGCGCCTGCTGCACACGCAGCCCGCAGCGCCTAAGGCGCGGCCGGCCCTGCGCGTGGCAAAACCTGCGCCCGCGCCGCATACGCCGTATGTGGCCTGAATCGTCCTGTACGCCCTGGCCCGCTGCGCGGGCTGGGGCTTTTTCGCCGCACGCCGCGGCAAACATGTTGACAAAACCGCCGGTTTATGGTATTCTCTGTTATGCATTCTTGAATCTGCTCGCGTGTTTTCATCAAATTGGAGAGGTGTCCGAGTGGTTTAAGGAGGCGGTCTTGAAAACCGTTGAACAGCAATGTTCCGTGGGTTCGAATCCCACCTTCTCCGCCAATTTTGGGTTTTCAGGATGCAACTATAAAGTAACCTGCAACGCTGCCATGGAGATGTACTCAAGTGGTGACGAGGCTCCCCTGCTAAGGGAGTAGGTCGGGAAACCGGCGCGAGAGTTCAAATCTCTCCATCTCCGCCATGGGAAAAACCGCACTGTATAGCCAAAAACGGCTTAACAGTGCGGTTTTTCTTGTTTTTGGCATCATCTGAAATACGCTATAAAACCCCATAAAACGCCCCCAAAATGCAGAGTAAAAGCTTGGAGAATATGTTTTTCCCTGCCAAACGAAAAAACGCACCGTTAAACCATTTCTGGCTATACGGTGCAGTTTTTCTTCCCTTTTTCTGCGGCGCCGCTTTATTCCTCTCCACAGCAGCGGCTGCAGCGCGAATATCCTTCCCTCTCGGCCTCTTCCAGGGTTATCTGCACAGGGTCTATCACGCGGCTGCAATCCGGCGTGCTGTGGTAGCGTCTGCCCAAGTAGCGGGATACCCACACGGCCTGCTGCTCTGCAGCCGCCCCGCTGCCGGAGGCGGCCGGCGGCTGGCCCGGCTCAGCCATGCCATCCTTCAGGCCCTCTTCATAGCCTTCGGTCCGGCCTGCTTCATAGCCTTCGGCCCGGCCCTCGGCATATCCCCTGTCATAACCCTCCTCATAGCTTCCGTTTTCTTCCAATGCCGCTGCATAGCCGCTTTCATATGTCCCCTTTTCAGAAACGGCCGCAGCATAGCCGTCTTCATATGTACCGTTTTCCCGCACAGACGCCCGGTAACCCAGCCAATACGAAAGCCCCACGGCGGCAAACAGCGCAATAACTGCCGAAGTGATGCCGAATGCAAACGCAAACTGCCTTGCGCGTCCTTCCAGCCTTGGCGGCCGCAGCCCTTCGCGGGCATGCGCCCAGCCGGCGCGCACTTTGCCCGCCGCGCCGTGCACCCATGCCGTGCCTGAGCTGTGCAGCCTGCTGAAAAACTGTTCCGGCCCGTTCTTTTCCTGCGGCGGTGCAGCAGCCTCTGTCTGCGAAGCCGTGGCAGCCTGCCCGCTGCACGCCGCCGCACTGCTTTTTTGTTCCTGCGCCGCCTCGCTGCCCAAGGGTGTCTGCACCGCGGGCACCCGCTGCTGCCGGGGTTCTTCGCCGGCCTGCGGCATGTCGAATAAGGCCGCGGCATGGGCGCTTTTCATGTATTCATACACTGTCATGCCGCATGTACCCGACACACAGAGCAGAAGCCGCCAGATGCGGCATTCCTCCGGCAGGGCGCCCTGCTGCTCACATACCGCAGGCGGCGCGCTGCGCGCCAAAGCGCCGCCCGGGCACAGACGCGCGGCGCGCCGCTCCAGCTCCTCCAGGGCGGCGTCCCAGGCAAGGCCGTTTTGCCACGCGAACACCTTCACGCGCGCCACATAGGGGCAGAGCTCGCTGCACTGCCGGTTCGCCACAGGGCCATATCGTTCCATCTGCCGGTACCTCTCTTGTCTGCAGGCCCGCGGTGCGGGTGCCTGTTCTGCCACATGCCCGCAGCGCGGGGCACATACTGCTTGTTTTGCCGTGAAACAAAAAAACAGTGCCGTGCACTGTTTTTTATTATAGCGTGTTTCCCCGCCCCGGGCAATCAGGCAAAGCGACTGTTTTTTCAACCCGCATTTGGCCATGATGACCATTTGTGCGCCGTGCCTCTCCAGCCTTTCCCAATGCAGGCACCTCTTTCACAGGCCGCTCAGAAGGCCCATGCATTTTTCCTCTTCCGGCGCGAACAGGGCCGTCACCGGGATGTGCTTGTCCAGGCCCGCCTCTTTCAGCATAGTGCACAGCACGTCCATCAGGATGCCGTGTTTCCGCCTCAGCGTGCAGCCTGCAAGCGTCTTTTCCAGGCCGGGCCGCTTCGCAAAGCTGCCGTACCAGCTGCCGCATGAGGTATAGTCCACACCGCAGCTTGGGCTGCCGTCCACCCCCACCACGCCGAGGATATGAAAACGCCCAGGGTGGTGCAGGTATTCCTGCATCTGAAGTACATACGGCGCCAGAAGGGTGCGGCAGTGCGCGCGGAAAAAGGGGTTGTCGAACTGGTCGCTCACATGTCCCCAGCGCTGCGCGCCGTACAGAGTAAATTCCGGGCATGGAAGCTGTACCATCTGCACCCCAAGCTCCAGCGCGCGCCCCACAAAACGGCGGCGCAGCGCCTCTTCGGCTTTTATCTCTGCCTCATCGTACAGCACCACCTTGGCCGCCGTGTTCAAAATGCAATGGGAAACGAACAGGATGTTTTGCATCGCCAGGCCAGCTCCTCTCTTTATGTTATGGGCGGCCGCTTTACCTGCCGCCCGCCTTTGCATCTTTCAAGGTGAAGGTAAGCAGCGCGCACGCGGCGTACACCGCCATGGCAATCAAAAAGACCGCCGTGTAGGAAAAGCGTCCCACGATGGCCGCCCCTGCAAACGAGCTCACCACATACAGCGGGGCACATAAAAGGCCTGATGCCGCAGCATAAATGGGTGTGCGCACATTGCCTGAATATGCCACGCATGCAATGTTGTTGGACATCATGACGCCGTTCACCGCAACTGCCAGCAGGGCGTACATGACAAGCGCCAGGCGCCAATCCCGCACCAGAATGACCATAAGGGCAGCAGCACCGCCGCAGATGCATGAGCAGCGCAGCAGCCGGATAGCACCAAAACGGTCTGCAATGCGCCCCAGCACAAGGCTGCTGACAACCTTTGCCACCAGATATACCGTTGTCATCACGCCCACAAACCCGGCAGGCGTGCCTTTCAGGCTGCTGGCCGCAATGATATAGTAGGGTACGGCAAATTCCGCAGCACCCACCAGCACCTTGATCAGCGTGTAGTTGCGGAAGGGCCGGTTTTCGCGCAGAATCTGCACGCCAATGGGAAAAATATCCCGCAGGCGGATATGCTCCACCACGCGGTCGTCGGTCACCTCGCGCACGCCCACGCTTACTACTGCCGTGGCTACCAGCGCCGAAACAAGCCCCAGCAGAAACACCACACGGAAACTGACAGGAAACGAAAAGGCCGCCAGGCAGCGTGTGAGGATAAGCGAGGCCGCCACGCCTGCCACCGAGCCCACCATATTATAGGCGCCGTAAAACGTGCCCACATTTCTGTGGATGGAAGTGCCCACCATCTGGGCAAACAGCGGGTTCGACATGCCTGCGCTGGCAGAATAAATTGCAAAAGAGACAAAGAACAGCGCAATGGCCACCCCCGTATTTCCGCCGGCCAAAAAGGTGGATAGAAAAATTGTAAAAAAACCCACCCGCTGTAAAAAGCACACGATGACGCTGATCCATTTCGGGCTTTTCGCATTAATCCCCAGCACACACGAAAACACCGTGCATCCATAAGAAAAACCGTAATATAAAGCCGAAATAAGGGCAATGTAAATGGCCTTGTCTGAAAGCGAGGCCACATAGACGGGCAGCACGTTTTCCGGCGAGAACATGGCCAGTGCAAAGGAAAACGTAAAGCCCTCAAGCATCAGGCTGATAAAATTGCGCAGGTAAAACCGCTCTTTCTTCTGGTACAATTCCTGCGCAGAAAGCTTTGTGCGGGCGGCCATTGCCTTCCTCCTTCATCATGATAAAAAACAACTGCAAGCGCGCGGGCGGCGGCCGTCCTGAAGCATAAAGCGCCCCGGCAGAGCACACCGCCGCATGGAAAAACAGGGGCGCACAGGGCACCCTGCCCTGCATGCCCCTGTTTCTTTGTGCGGCTCACATGATATTGGTCAGGAATGCGGGGATCACACCTGTTGCCGAAAGCACACCGTACGCGATGGAAAATACGCCAAGCAGGATGCCGAACCATTTGCATGCGGCGTCCCATTTATAGGGCGTAAGTTCGCGGTAGACTGTCTTCTTGCACTCTGAGTTAAAGCCCTTTGTCTCCATAGCAACGGCCTGATCCTGCACTTTGACGATAGAGTTCGCTACCACCGGCACCATAATGGGAATAAACGCCTTGAAGCGCTGAAGCAGGCTGCCCTCTGTGTTGAGCCCACGGGCGCGCTGTGCGTCCCGTATCTGCTCCATATCCTTACTCAGCAGCGTGATGACCTGAAATGCATCAATAAAGGTGAACATCGCCTTGTATGGAATACCCGCTTTGCACATGGTGGCGCCGAGGTCTGTGGTATCCATAGAGAGGAAAATTGTGAACAGCGCGCACATCAGCGGGCACACCCTGAGGAAAAAGCGAGAGGCGTATGCAAAGCCCTTGGCGTAATAGTTGATGCCGAACACATTGAACAGCACAGGGTCGTTCGCCTTATCGATAACGGGGGCCATAGCGCCGTGGATGCCGTACATGGACACGAACAGAATAGTCATCGTCACCAGCAGCACCTTGAACAGCGTTATCTGCTTTTCATGAAAAACCATGATGATGCTGACGAGGGCCACTGCAATGGAGAAATACATGTTTTTCAAAAGCAGCACCGACAGAATAAGCCCCAGGGCCAGCCATAATTTCGGCGCCGGCGTCAGCTTTTTCAAAAATGTGGGGAAGTTGCGCTCTTGTATCATACCTATCTTCCTTCCGATGTGCCCGGCTCTGCCGCGGCAGGCCTGTTATTTTGCCTGCGGCGCCGCGGCCTCTTCTGTTTTCTCTTTCTTCTTTTTTCCGCCGGACAGCGACTGCATATGCGCAGGCAGCTTGCGCAGGATAATCCACGCAATGACGCAGGCGATGCCCTTATCCACAAGGTTTGCCGGGATGCGCGCCAGGAAGGCCGCGCTGGCAAGGTCTGTGCCAAGGGCCTGGAAGCCTACAATCATCAGGTTGGTGCCCACATTGCCGTCGATGCCGCCGTACACCACCATGGAGATAGGCGCTGCGATGATGGAGTTCCACAGCGATACGAGCACGGTAGCAATCACGATATGCCATATTTTTTTATACTTGCCGTAGCGCGCCATATAGCCCACGATGAGGCCGGAGCCGATGTTGCACAGCGCAAACAGCGACGCCATAACATTGCCCTGCACCAGCGAAGCGATAATATTATACAACACGCCGGATGTGGCGCCGATCCACGGGCCCATAATGGCGGCTACAATGATGGTGCCGATGGAATCCAGATAAATGGGAAGGCCCAGACTTGTGGCAATTTGCCCGCCCACATAGTTGATTGCCACGCCGAGCGGAATCATGATTGCAATATATGTACCGCGAAGCCTGCCTTTTGAAGAATCGACCGAATTCATTGCCATAAGAAATTCCTCCTTGTTTGTTTTATTCACACCCATGCCCATGGGCGTTTGTGACGGCTTGCCGGGCCGGGCGTCACGCCCTGTACTTCTTCACAAAATCTTCCACGGAGAGCGCGGCCGTATCCATCCCTTTCCTGCCCAGCTGAAGGTCCAGCTGCATAATCTGCGGCGGCTCTATCTGCGCTTTTTTCAGAATATCCGCATCCAGAAATACCCTGTTGGGCGGCGCATCATCCAATATCTCGCCCTGCGCCATTACCACCACACGGCTGGAATTTTCGGCTACATAATCCATATCGTGCGAGATAATCACCACTGTATGCCCCTCATCGTGCATCAAGCGGATAATTTTCGTCAGCATGGCGCGGCCCACTTCATCCAAGCCGCCTGTGGGCTCGTCCAGCACCAGCACTTCCGGCGCAAAAATAAGCACTGAAGCAATGGTGACAATCTTCTTTGTGGTATAATCCAGCGTCATGGGGTGCTTGTCCATCAAATGTTCCAGGCCCATCAGTTCAGAGACATATGCCAGACGCTCATTTGCCTGTTCCTCGGTATAGCCAAAATATTTCGGCGCTACCATCAGCTCTTCACGCACTGTGGTACAGAAAATTTGATGGTTTGGGTTTTGGAACACATAGCCGCACCGGCGCGACATTTCCGCCACAGACTTCCCGGAAGAGTCCTCTCCCATCAGGTACACCTTGCCCTCGGTGGGGCGCAGCAGGCCGTTGAAATGGCGCACCAGCGTGGTTTTTCCGCTGCCGTTCTGCCCTACAATAGATACGATGTCCCCTTGGTTGATATCAAGATCTATCCCCTTCAGGGCCCTGACATTGCCGCGCGGGTAAACATGCACCAGTTTTTCCACGCGGATTACTGCCTGTGCCATAACTCACACACCTCCTTGGCCCAGCGGGGCAAACAGCGGCACAGCCTCATCCAGCGTGACGGGCAGGGCGGGCATTTCGCCCAGCTGCCCGCGCAGCGCAAGCGCGGCGTCCGTCACCTGCGGCAGGCGCACAAAATGGCTGTTCATGTTCTGTTTGTCGGCAAACACCTTGTGTGGGTCGTCATATGCCACAAGTTCGCCTTCATGCAGCACCAGTACCTTATCCACAGTT
>OJRC01000356.1_pt1 | contig 33241 bp, 34 predicted proteins | sample 1599081 | NCBI WGS metagenome assembly OJRC01 (sample SAMN03922519, study PRJEB24848) | human gut metagenome | isolation source: stool sample | host: Homo sapiens | place: Germany | collected 2010-02 | reverse complement strand
TTCATTTTCCTTTGGTGCCTTGAAGCGCAGCGGAAAGGAATGGTCATAACTATGGCTAAACAGTATACACGCGAAGAAATGAAAGCTCGTATGCAGGCGCAGATTGACGCCGGTTCTCCGATTGTCATTACTGGCGCAGGTACCGGTATTTCGGCAAAGTTTGCCGAGCGCGGCGGTGCAGACATGATTGGCATCTACAACTCTGGCTTCTTCCGTATGGACGGCAAAGGCTCCACCGGCGGTCTGATGCCTTATGCGAACGGCAACGATCTGCTGCTTGAGTTGACACACCGTGTTTTCCCAATCGTACAGGAGACACCGATGATTGCCGGCATCTGCGGCAGTGATCCTACGAGAGAAATGAAACCGTTCCTTCAGGAATTGAAGTTTTGGGGTTTTTCTGCGATTATGAATTATCCCACCATCGGCGGTTGGCGTGGAAAGCTGCGCGCAGATATTGAGGCAATGAATCTCGGTGTGCGCAAGGAAACGGAAACGCTTGTGCTGGCAAAGGAACTGGGGTTCTATACAATTGCCTACGCTTATGACGAGGAGGCCGCTATTTTGGCCGCAGAAGCGGATGTAGACATCATCATCTGCCACCTCGGCATGACCGTCGGCGGTTCCACCGGTTCGAACCTGAGCGGCGTACAGGCGCTCTACGACGCCAGCAGCACCGGCAAGAAGGCCCCGCTGGACGAAGCCGTGGACTTCGTCAACGATCTGATCGGCAAGATCCGCGAGATCAACAAGAACTGCCTCTGCTTCGCGCACGGCGGCCCGATCTCCACGCCGGAGGACACCCAGTACATCTACGACCACACCGAGTCCGTCGGCTTCCTCGGCGCGTCCAGCGCAGAGCGTATCCCGATCGAAGGCCCGCTGGAGGACGCCGTCCGCCAGTTCAAGTCCGCAAAGCTCCGCAAGAAGAACGCCTGAGCGATGTGAAAAAACTCCCGATAGAACGAAAATATTTTCTTTTTTTACAGGAAAACGCCCATGTGCTAGGATAAGTATGTAAAAAACAGATATGGAGGTTCAAAAATGTTTGTAGATCCTATTATCATGCAGTTCCCCGAAAATCTCGATGCAGAAAACTTTGTCATCGCCACTTATTATTGCGCAACCAAGCCCACCACAAACATGGTGAAATTTGCGGCGGCTTTGGCTATTGAACAGACTTGCGGCACATGGCTGAAGGTACCTGGCGAGACTCCTGAGGTACGTGAGCGTGCGATTGGTCGCGTTGTCGGTGTTTATGAAGCCCCTGCCTATCAGATCGGCATCCCGACCGACGTGACCGAGCGTCACTTCATCGTCCGCATCGCCTATCCGTGGCACAACTTCGGCGCGCAGTTCTCAATGATGCTTTCAACTGTCATTGGCAACATCTCTTCCTCCGGCAAGGTCAAGCTGATCGATCTGGAGTTCCCAAAGTCCTTCCTCGCCGAGATGAAGGGTCCGAAGTTCGGCGTTCCCGGCATCCGCGAGCTGCTCGGCGTCTATGACCGCCCGCTGCTGAACAACATGATCAAGCCCTGCATCGGCCTTACCCCGGACAAGACCGCAGAGCTGGCCTATGAGGCTGCCGTCGGCGGCGTCGACGTCATCAAGGACGACGAGCTCGTCTGCGATCCTCCCTTCTGCCGCCTCGAAGACCGCGTCAAGGCCGTCATGGAGGCGATCAAGCGTGCCGACGAGGTCAAGGGCGAGAAGACGCTCTATGCCTTCAACATCACCGCACCCGCCATGCAGATGCGCGACAACGCCTACCGTGCAATCGATGCCGGCGCCAACGCGCTGATGGTCAACTTCGCCTCCTGCGGTCTGGATACTACTCGTATGATTACAGAAGACCCCAACATCAACGTACCGATTCTTGCGCACAGCGATTACACAGGAGCGCAGTATGAAAGTGAGTGGTCTGGACTCTCTGCCACTCTCATCGGAGCAAAACTCCCGCGTTTGGCAGGTCTTGATATGGTCATCGGCTTGACCCCGTATGGCAAGTTCCCGATGATGATGGACACCTTCGTCAACATGGGCATCCAGATGCTCGCCCCGCTCGGCCACATCAAGCCCGTCTTCCCGATGCCCGGCGGCGGCACGACGCAGGGTCACATCGAGGACGTCATCCACAAGTTCGGCAAGGACGTGATGATCGCCGCCGGCGGCGCGATCCACGGCCATCCGATGGGCCCGGCTGCCGGCGCCCGCGCCTTCCGTCAGGGCATCGACGCCGTCTGCGCCGGTAAGTCTCTGGAAGAGGCCGGCCAGGAATACGAAGAGCTCGGCGTCGCGCTCAAGCTCTGGGGCATCTACTCCGAGGCCAAGCACGGCATCTTTGATCTGAAGGGCTGAGATACAAACCGACAGCCTGCGCCGTTTTACGGCGCAGGCTGTTTTGAACCGCAAGGAGGAACCGCTATGATCCGCCATGTCTATCTCATCCGTCTGAAAGACCGCAGCCGCGCGCAGGAGTGCGCGGAGAAGATCTGCTCGCTGCGGCAGCACATTCCGGAGCTGCACCGCGTCGAGGTCGGTCTGGACTTTGTGGGCGCGCCCGCATCCTATGACCTGATCGAGATCTGCGAGTTTCTGACGCAGCACGATTTTGAGATCTTCACAGATCACCCCTACCACGCTGAGATCCGGAAGTACATCGCCGCCGTCAAGCAGGACGCCGTCAAGGTGGACTATCTTGTTCCGGAAGACGCATAAGGAGACACACCATGTTTGATTATCACGTACATACAAGCTTTTCTGCCGACAGCCAGGAGCCGGTTGAATCCTACCTGAACGAGCTGCAAGCGCGCGGCATCACGGAATTTTGCGTCACCGAGCATATGGCCGTCAACTTCCACCGCGGCAACTGGATGGTCGATCTCGACGCCTATGTGCCGAAGATCCGCGCGCTTCAGGCCGCGGGCTACCCGGTCAAGCTCGGCATCGAGGCAGACTTCAACTGCGCCGCCTGCGATGTGGAAGAGCTTGTCACGCAGCTCAGCCGCTACCCGCTGGACTTTGTCCTCGTCAGTTCGCACTGCTTCATGGGCAGCGACCCGTATCAGGAGGAGATGTTCCAGAACCGGGACCCCATCGCAGTCTGCCGCTCGTATCTGCAGGATCTCTATACCTGTCTGCGGCGCATCGACCCGGCGCTGTTCTCCGCGCTGGCACATCTGGATTACATGGCCAAGGGCTTCGGCGCGACCTATCTGCCCGGCGGCCTGTTCCGCTATGAATACGCCCCCGACGAGTTGGACGCCGTCATGCGCTATGCCATCGAGCACGGCCGCTGCATCGAGATCAACACCTCCTGCCCGCAGTCGCTCCGCGGCGACGACGCGCCGGTGCTCGGCTGGCTGCGGCGCTATCGCGAGCTCGGCGGCGAGTTCGTCACCCTAGGCTCCGACGCACACCAGGTCCGCCGCTTCGGCGAAAATCTCGACCTGGCCAAGGTCCGTGCAAAGCAGGCCGGCATCCGCTACATCGCGACCTATACCGCCATGCAGCCCGAGCTCCACCCGATCGACAATTGATTTTCCCGCCGTTATCCAAAAGGAACTCCCGATAAAACCGGGAGTTCTTCTGATTTTTCTGAAAAGAACTTTGCCTTCATGCCGTCTTTGTGTCCGGCTCAGCTTTATCCTATTTTTACATGGGGCTTTTCTGTTCTTCACCATAGCCTCCACAGAAGCACGCGTCTGACGCGTGGTTTTTCTTTCTATAAAAAAGCCGCCGCAAACCGGTACAGTCCGCGGCGGCGTGGTGCGTCCGAGGGGGTCTCGGCCCCGCACGCCGAAAGCACGGGAGGCCAAGGGTGATGTCACCTTGATAAAAGATTTGAATCCACTGGGCAAACCGTCTTTTCGGATTTGAAGAAGATAGTCGTCAATCGGCCGTCACAAGCGCACTGGTTCCCAAGCCATATCCCCAAATTGCCCTGAAAAAGTGGCGGAAAATGAAATAATTCTTCACATTTTATCTAAAATTTCATCCACATATTTGTCTATATCCTCGGGAACACCCTGCTTGAGTATCCCGCATTTCGGACAACTGAGCATGGGCATCAATTTACGTTCCTTATTCAGAAATTTAGATTGAAATGTCCAAAGTGTAATGCTATCCCATACCTGCTTGGGAGTTACTTTTCCAGCAAATTCTTTACCCATAATCATTGCATGGTTCCAATCGAACCGGCACAAGCTATAGGTACCGTTGGAATTAATGCACATCTCATAGAACACATAGGGACAGACCATCACTTCTCGGGATTTTCCACCCAATAAGGTTACTGATTCATCCACATCGACCCCCATTTCCTGGTATTTGGGCCAGTATTCAATAGTATGTTCCACGGAAATACCGTCTGCAATGTTGCCAAAGGTATTATAGAATTGTTCTTCTTGCTCCTGAGTTAAATTGTCGCCACAGATTTTAATGTTTACTTCACATTGATTGCGATGGGCGTAGAAAAAGGAAATGTTTTCTACATATTTCTCGTAATCCAAATTTATGCCGGAGAACTCTTTATACTGCTGGGCGTCCATACCCTCTACTGAGATATTGATACGATCAAGTCCAGCATTGATGATTTCCAGACTCCGCTCTGGTGTCAGCAAAGCGCCATTGGTAGTAGTGTCTACGCGCAATACCTTCGGGGATGCCTTGGCATAACGCACCATTTCTGCAAAGTGGGGGTTCAGTAACGGCTCCCCCTCTTTATAGAGTCGGATTACCCTGATGGGGTCCTTAAACTCGGAAAGCGAATCAATGATTTCTTTATAAAGGGTCATACCCATGGGCTCATGACCACGACCCGGTGTCTTTTTCATCAAATCCAGATTTCCAGAAGGACAGAATTTGCACCGGAAATTACATGTGTCGCAAGGATCGATATAAATAACATATGGTGTCCGAAGCGGAATTGCTTCCTTTAGTTCAACAGGATCATGAAGATCAATCCTAGGAATATATTTTGCTCGAATACCTGACATAATGTATTTACCTCCACCTGAAAACTTTATTCCACGAGCGAACAGGATTAAATTTTCCAAATGTGCCTTTTTGGCTTTTAGCATTTCGATTTGCTGATCCAGCACCTCATATCTGTCAAAATCCTCGGATGCCATGATTGCTTTGATTTTACTTAAGGGAAATTCCAGTTCCCGATACAATAGAATCTGATGCAGGTGCTCCAGACTTTGCTCATTATATAACCGATATCCTGCGTCTGTGTATGCCGCAGGGGGTAGGAGACCGATTTTATCATAGCCCGGGCTAACGGAACCTACCGGGACTACATGAAAAAGCTCAGGAAAGAGAAGCTGCTTATTCTGGACGAGTGGCTGCTCTACCCCCTCAAGGAGGCAGAGGCGCGGGATGTGCTGGAACTGGTAGAGGCCAGAAACAAGGTGGCCTCCACCATTTTCTGTTCCCAGTATGACACCAGCGAGTGGCATGAAAACCTGTACGACCCGACCCTGGCTGATGCCATCTGTGACCGAATCATCTACAATGCCTATACCATCCAGATCGAGGGCGAGTCCATGCGAAAGCGCAAGGGCATCCTCGAGTGATCTCCCGCATGGCGGTCTGGTGCACCACGCTCCCGGCCGCCATGCACCATCTTTGCGGAAGGAGTGCACCATTCCGGCGGTGGCGATGCACCATCATCCGCGGTCAAGTTGCACTTTTGGGGCGGCATATGCAATCACCATGCCGATTGTGAAACGGTCGGCATGGTGATTGTTATGACAATGATTTTTTCAAGCCGCTGTTCATCACTGTATTTCAAGCGATCCGCACCCCTCAGAGAGAATGGTGTGGTAATATACGCATTTCATCTGTGATTTCAAGGGAAGATTATGTGGGCGGTTAGATCTACAAGCAGGATGCTAGATTTTTTGGATGACGTCTTGAAAAACGCCTATTTTCGCACTAAACGGAAGAGACATTTTTTAAAATCTAGCAAATCTTACTACATCATGGCTCCAGTTTGGCACTCTCCAGGATGAACTCCTGGACCGCCAGCTTGGGGATGCGCCACGTCCGCCCGTTGCGGTACCCCTTCAGCTGCCCGCTGTTCAACAGCTCGTACAGGGTGTTGTAACCCACCTTCAGTGCCTCGCACGCTTCTTCGGTGGTCATCACATCATCGTACTGTTCCAGCATCAGCAAGCCTCCTCTTGTTCGCCTTCTTCGTACAATGGGCACAAGCTGCGGTCAGCCGTGCACTGCTGACACAGGCAGCTCCCGGATTTGGCGAAGGATCTGCGGCGCTTAGGGTAGCTTTTCCGTTGGTATAGATCCATCTTTTCGATTTGCTGGATGACAGCCGGTTCTGTCCTTTGCAGCCGGATGGCGATCTCGCTGATACCCACTCCTTCATAAAACAGTTCTTCCAGGCGGTCCTTCTCGTCCTGGCTCCAAATATCTCCTTCTCGGTCGAGGCGAATGCCTCGGTTTCTCATATTTTTAATGGCCTCTTCGAGCCCATGTTCGTTCATAATACGTTTTGTCTCCTTTTCGTTAATTTTTTACCATGATGTTACTTTATTCTTTAAGAAATACATTAAAAGTGTGTTAGAAATCAGACCTGTTTCCCTCATCCGAAACGGCCATCACGTACAGCCCATAGGGGTGAAGGATCTCTTTGAGATGCTTTTGATAAGCGTAGTAGTCCTCCTTGTCACCGGGATACTTGCGGCCTGTGACATAGCCAACGGTATTCATTATGAAGTGGACATGGGGATGGTCCCGGTCCATATGGACGGCGTAGATGATCTGATACTGGCTTCCATAATAGGCGGCGGCCTGCCGGGCGATATGGTCCAGCATGGGATAGACACTGCTCCCGAACTGCTTGACCTCATCCCGGGAAAAGGCCAAGATCCAGTGGCGGAGACGCAGTCCCTTGTCCGCCCCATAAGCCCGGGACAGCAGATCCATCTCATAGGCAGCCTGAGCAACATTCACCCCGAATCCGCCGATGTACTGACCGCCGGTCTTAGCTGTGTCCTGGCAATAGTTGATGACCGTCTCCAGGGCCTCGTCATCGTGGTATTTTGGTAACCCTGTGTCTGTGACGTAGGGGCCGGGTCTGTAGATTACTTTAAACACTGGCATATCTGGCCTCCGATCTTCCGCAACTCCTGCTGTACGCTGTTGTCTGTTACTTTATCTGCGGCATGATAAAAAAACGGCATCAGCTGCATAATCTGCCGACACCGCATATCCGGGCCCGGCTCCTGGTCCAGCACCCGCATCTTCGCATATTTCCTTAGAGAGAGTTTCATTCGCTCTGCTTGTTCTGAAACTTGATCATACTCTTCTTTGGATAGTTCGATCTTAATGGTTTTTATTATTTTAGTATTTTTTATATCTATATTAGAATCACTCATGATTTGCATATAACTGTAATCTCCTATCTGGTTTTAGAATTGGTCGCCAGGGGAAGCGGTTTGACCCCGCTTCCCCGTTGGGGACCCTATTAGAGTGTTAGGTGTTATTTAAGAGAATATCTCGTGAAGTGACATTATTTACCGTTTTTCTCCGGATAGTTTCACTAAACAGTTTCCTTCACAGCCCCGATAGAGTACAATTAAAGAAACAGCAAAGGATGGAGGGACCACTATGAATCATCAAAAAGTAATATCGAATGATCATCAAGAAGGTAAGTCAGCCAAAACTTTTGTGTATAATATGGATGATACATCAAAAATATTTCCTATTGATTGCTCGGTTAATGAACTTCAAAACAAGTATGGCTGGGACTCTCGAGCAATCCAGGATCATTTCATTAACAGCTATCTATTTAAAGCCGCTTTATGTCAATTATATCAACCATTTGAACCTGATGCGAATAAGAAGCAGTTTCAAGGAAGCCAAATAGCGAAGACCCCTCTTCCTATAGAAATACTTCCTTTTATGCGAGGATATTTTAAATTAAGAGATGATCCAAATTATAAAAAAGCTCTGTTCCGTAATTACAACAAACGCAAGCGACCCAGTGTAAATACGGAGAACTTAGCCGCCGATTTATGCCGCAATATATATAAAGAGATAGAGCCTCCGGATGGCGAAGAATCTGATCCTTCCGGCGCTTACTGCAGGCAAGTCCTCTTTGAGAATGAAACCTTTGCGTCTGTTATCTTGAGTGATCTATGGGACGAGCAGATCAATGCTAGAATTACTACGCTCCGGTCATTACTTTCTGACTCCAATACAGATATCCAATTTCGAATTTTAGGTGACTGCCTACTTGCATTGGATCAGTGCATCAGCAAATTCTCCCATAGCAAACATGAACACAGTGATAAACCGTCTTCTGAACAAGCTGTTGTAACCATGCTGGACCAACTGCTGAAGGCCAGAAAAGCCATGATAAAGCAAGACGGGCGATCTGTAGATTACATTGTAGAAAACATAAAAGTTTTGATTCGAGAATCAAATGTAGCAACTGAAACAACAGTTACTCTGCATGATGCCTTTAATGCAATCAAAAATCGATACCATCCCGTTGATCCAAGCTATCTTGCGGCTACTCGAAAGTCCTATCTGCAACATCTTGCTGAATCCAATCCTTCGTCTACAGAGGAAGAATACAGAAAAATTCGCAACTATTTGTCGTGGGTCTCTACTCCTGCCGATTTGAATCAGCTTACGGATCAGCTTACCGAATGGACAGAAGATTGGTGTCGAGAGGTAGCTGTTTCCTGCATTGAAGCTCGGCTAATCGAGGATGTTCCTGACTTTGATCTTTCTCAGCATGGCTATGTTGGTGATCTGGTCACTAAATTGGCCAGAGATTTCATGAAATCGACGCTAGACCATTTTTCCGAAACAGTTTACATGATTCGGCTAATGAAAACGCTAGAGATATTTGCTATTTACCAAAAGGATATTAACTATTTTCGGTGCAGTAAATTAATAAAACATCAAAGAAAATACTTCCGTTTAGGTCAATCTAAAATTATTCTGAAATCAAAAAAATATATTTTAAAAATTTTTAGCAAAGAAAATGAAGGCCCTCCGGGAGCCGAGAAGTTCAATATAAGTTTAAACTTTGCTGTGCAATTCTACGATTTTCTCGAAGGAGCATGTACGATGCTTTACGGTAAGGATGCAACGATATTTACAAAAGAACATGAAGTTGACATTCTTGCTTTTGTGCAAAATTTTTGCCCTGCCGCAGATTATGCTGCAAAACACTATTACCCCCAATATATCCATTCCTTCTCTCCAGAGAGAATAGTGCAAAGCCTTATGCATCTTACTTATATTATTTCACATTCCGATGAAGACGTGCCTTTTCATATTTTCATTAACTTGGTGTGTATCCCATTATTGGACGGTCTCTTGCTGCAGTTATTGCATCGTATCCAGTCAGACAGCTTGAAATTCGTTTCTGAAGCTGTTTCCTTCGTATCGCAGAATCTTACTGGCCTGACTGACTGACGTCTTGCCAAAGGCCCGTGAGTCCCTCTAAAATTTTGTTACCACTAAGCTCGTCATCCTCTGCTTTCAGAGGGGGACGGGCTTATATGTTCTGCAAAATAACTATATAATGCATAAGATTATGACAAGCATATGGGAGTGTGCTATGATGGTCACACCCCCGGGGAATCACAGTGGCGCAGGCTGGCCATCTGCGCTGAGAAAGGATTTTTAATGGAATCAGCCAGTTTACAACAGGAACCGCCCCAGCATGCTTCGGTTTTCTATCATGAAAATCCCGTCACCCAGCAAATGCTCCTTTGCGCCGCCAACCAGGCCTGCGCCTACGCCTCACAGGCCGCCGCCGCTTGCACCGAGTACTCTCGCGTTGCTGTCGAGAACGAACGTCTCCAGCACCAGCTTGCCCAGCGCCAGGCTGCCGAGGACGCTTACCGCGAACTCTGGCTAAACTCAGACCGCTACTACACTTTTGACCGGACCGGGCGGGCAGTAGAACTCTTGAATTCTACCTTTGAGTGGACGGCCCATGTTATTGCCAGACCGCCGTTTTCCCCGTGTGACTGTTATATCGTCAAAGTCCGCGGCATTGACCACTGTCTGGTACTCACGGAGAAGGACTTCCTTCGTGACTCCGTGCTGCTGCAGAGGCTCGGAGAGCTTCCAGGAGTCAGGGTCAGTCTTGCCCGGTCTGTCCGAGGGACCGCATACTTGGTCCGCCGGGCTATTAATGAGATTCTCCAAGAGTACTGCCCTCGCTTCTTTGGCGGCTGGGAGGAAGTGGAGAGGAACTCTTTCCGTTTCTGCCTGTTCCCCAACCACTCCACTCACTCCGATGGTAGATCATTCGATGCCCCAGCCGAAACGGTAGAGTGTCCTGTTCCGTCGGTTGCCGCATCCGCCCTCCAGCAATTTCAGAGGCTGATGAGGTCCGTCCAGGATCCTTTTCAGCGGCGCCTGCTGACAGCCTGGATCCATGCCGCCGCACTCAGTACCTTGCTGGACCAGTTGGGGCATCCCCTGCCACTGGCATTGTGTATTTTTACTGAGAGCTTTAGGTGGCAGACATTTATCAATCTTTTCTTCAACTGGTTCGGGGACTGCCCGCTCTCACTGGACGATCCCGCTCCGCTCTTTGGCAAGGAGCTACTGCAGCGGAAAGATCAGCCGCTGCTCATCTTGGACAGGTGGCAGACATCTGCTTCAGCGGTCAACGCTAAGATTTTTGGTGAAGCACTTGAGACGAGGAAGGTCCTGTGGAAAGACGGCAAGAACTCCGCCTGGTTCCCACTCCAGGCGCTTCCCGCCATACTGTCGGCGGAAGCTTCCTCGCTCACCTGTTCGCCCAAGGTCATGGTCCTGGAGGTTACCGAAGAGGACCTCCGAGATGTTACAGTACGTCCGGAGGAGGTGAAGGGGATCCTGCATGGCTATCTCCGGGCATTCATCGGATGGGCCAGTGATCATATCGATCAGCTGCGGCATGCGTTGGACCACTCTGCTCAACGCGCCAACACGCTCGGAGGCGATGTGCTGAACGCGAACTGTGTCCAGGCGTTGGGGGTACTGCTTGGCGTGGATGCTTTTTTCCAAGAGTTTCTGCACGGTTGCGGGGAGGATAAGGTTAGCTGTGACATCATCGGAGATGAGTGGGAGGAGCAACTGCTGGAACTTCTGGTGCAGACCGCTGAGAAGGCCCTGGACGGCTCCGACTATGCTGCCCAGTTTTTGGACATTGCTCACTCCTGCCTCATCAGCGGCACTCTGAGTGCCTGCTCAACGGAGTACGTTGCGCTGCCTCCAGAAAAAGTCGTTTTCTACGACAACAGTGCCCTTTATTTTACTTCTCATGCGTTCCGTCACGTCTGTCAGCGGCTGTCGCAGAGTTGTCCTGTAGTGGTCCGGGCCTTGCGGCAGGCAGGGGTGCTCCTGGGAAGGCCAGTCAACGCCACCACTGGGCTGACTCGGGTGAGCGTTTGGAACCAGTACGGGGTCAGAGAGTCCAAGCAGGTGTACAAGCTTCCAAGGAAGGCCTTTGACCAACTGGGCGATCCGCTGATCCTGGGAGAGGAGGAAGACCGATGACTGATCTGCACCTGACGCTTGGCCGCACCCGGGCCGGTGCGCCAGTCATCTGGTCCGGAGCGGACAATCCCCACATTGCGGTTTCCGGGCGGAGCGGCAGCGGCAAATCCTACTTTTTGAAGGGCCTGCTGGAGCAGGCGGCACAACAGAGGGTCATTTGCCTGGTACTGGACTACTCCGGCGACTTTCCTGGATACCGCCCTCCGGAAGGGATTCCTTTCCGCCGCTTGGATGTGTCCCACCCGGATTTCCGGTTCAACCCACTGGCACACGGGGACGATAGCAGTCCCCAGGTCGCTGCCCAACGTCTGCTCACTGCCATCCACAACGTGTCCAGGATCGGGGCCAGGGCCAGCCTGTCACTGCAAACAGCCGCGTTAGAGTACCTCGAGGCGGCCGCTCATCCCTCTCTGCGGGGATTGGCCGATTTCGCGAGGCAAAAGGAGAGGCCCAATGCCGGCCTGGCCGCTGCGCTGGAGCCTCTGGATTTGCTGGCTGCTCTTGTCCGGTGCGGAGAGGAACTCATCAGTTTGGACCTGACCGCCCCTGGCCTCTCGGTTTTGAGCTTCAATCAGATTCTGAACACCAGGATCCGTTCCCTGCTGGTGGAACTGCTCTTGGGCGCTGTCTGGGCACAGCGTATCTCCCAGTCTGATTGGCCGTGCCCACTGATTCTGCTCCTGGACGAGTGTCAGAACCTCAGCTGGGGGGAGGGTAGTATGGCCGTCCGGATCCTCCGGGAAGGGCGGAAGTATGGCCTGGCGGGGTGGTTCAGTTCCCAGTACATCACCCAAAAGACCGCCGCCGCGGCGCTGGGGCAGGCCGCACTGCAGGCATATTTCCGGCCTGATGACGCCAATATCCCACATCTGACGAAATCTTTCAGTCAAGCCGAAGCGGGTAGTGCGCCGCAGTGGTCTCAACTGATCCGAAACTTAAAGGTCGGCCAGTTCCTTTGCCGTCAACCCAGTGGTCAAGCTTTTGTTGTCTCTGTCCCAAAGCGATGAACGCCCCAAACAGTTAAATCTCGTTTTCTGAGCTGTATATTATACCTATGAAATCTATCTGAAGGAGGTATAAAATGACCGAACAAAATTTCTCTGCGCTGTGCGCCAAGCATCCTTTTTACATCCCTGTGAACGAGGCTGCGTCCTTCTTGCACATCAAGCCGGAGGCGCTCCGAGCTTCTATTGATCAGGGGCGCTGTCCCTTTGGATTCTCCTGGGCTCTTGGGGAGCGCAGCGGATACAAGATCCCGACTGTCACGTTTGTCGCGTGGCTCACCAAGGGGACCGTGTCCATCACCTCATAAAGGGACTGGGAGGAGGGCTAGTCCCTCCTCCCGGTTTTTAGAAAGGAGCGGGATTTCTATAGCAACTGCAAATAAGAAGCGATACGAGTATAAAATCACCCTTGGCAAGGATATCAACGGCAATCTGCTACGCAAGTCCTTCTACAGCACCAAGAGCCGCGGAGATGCCAAGAGAAAAGCGGAAAAATTCAAGGCAAAGTATGAGCTGGAACTCCTCTGTGGTGGGGAAGAGACCCATCCCCGGGTCCTTTTTTCCACTTGGGCTCCCAAATGCCTGGAACTCTACAAAAAACCTTTTGTCAAAGCCAACACCTACAGCGGGACATACTATGCGCCTGTACAACGGCACCTCATCCCATACTTTGGCCGTATGGCCCTGGATGCGATCATGCCTCTGCATGTTCAGCAATACATCAATGAGGCCTCAAAAAAGTATTCGCCTGAAACGGTAAAAAAGGATTTCACGGTCTTGGCTTATATCATGCAGACAGCCGTAGACAACGGCCTATGTAAGTCCAATCCAGCGTCAAGATCCATTCGGCTTCCCAAGTATGAGACCGTCACTACCAAAAGATCTTACACGCAGGAGGAATATGACACAGTATACAACTTTGCAAAAAAGCACGTCAACGGTTTGTCGATTATGCTGATGATGGAGACAGGCATCACACGGTCAGAGCTCCTAGGACTGCGGTGGGAAGACCTGGATACGGAACATGGCGTTCTGACTATCAACCAAGGGCTTGTGGCTTATAAATCTCTGGATGACCAGGAATGGGTCCTGGAGTCCAATGGGCTAAAAAACAAATACCGACAGAGGGCGATCCCTCTGGTGGATCAGGATCTTTTGACGCGGCTGTCAGAAAAACCAAGAACGATCAGAATTGCTTCCCGATGTAGTCCTGATAAGGGGAAACTTGTCACAACAGAATATATCTTCCACAGCCCTGAGGGGCTGCCATATCAGCCCCACAATTGGGGACATCGTGTCTTTGACGCCTTTATGCGTGACCTCATCGAGGCGCATCCCGACATTCCCAAACTGACACCACACGAGCTTCGTCATACCCGGGCGACACTCTGGTTAGCCCAGGGAGTCTCGCCACACATGGCAGCCAAACTGCTTGGACACTGCGGTACTCAGATGCTGGCACGCGTCTATGATCATACCACTGTGGACACCCTGCGAAAGGCGATCACCGGGGAGAAGACATAGGCGGGGGAGGAGGCAGGAGATCCTGCCTCCTCCTCATTACTGTCGTATTTCTGTCGTACATTTCTTTTTTCTCCAGAGCAGAAAAAAGAAAACTCCCTCAAAGCCTTGCGGCTCTAAGGGAGCTTTTGGTGGAGACTGCTGGACTCGAACCAGTGACCTCCTGCGTGTGAAGCAGGCGCTCTAACCAGCTGAGCTAAGCCTCCAAATAGACGGGAGCGATTCCTCCCGTCCGTGGTGACGCGTACGGGAATCGAACCCGTGTTACCGCCGTGAAAGGGCGGTGTCTTAGCCGCTTGACCAACGCGCCAAGGGCTGATCCACATGACATGGATCATGGTAGCGGCGACTGGATTCGAACCGGTGACACTTCGGGTATGAACCGAATGCTCTGGCCAACTGAGCTACGCCGCCATAGGTTGCCTGTTCAAACGGGCAGAAACTACTATACCTAAAAAGAGGCGTTTTGTCAAGCCTTTTGCATGAAATTTTTTTGTGTTTTTACAAAAATATCCTTGGCATACCCTATCAGCCGCTCAACTGCGCTTTACAGCGTCGATGGCAGCCAGAACTTTTTCCTTCACTTCCGGCAAAGTCCCGCTGATCGTAGCTCCCGCCGCCATGGCATGGCCGCCGCCGCCCAGCAGGCGGCAGGCTTCTGTCGCATTGACCCGGCCCTCGGCGCCTGTGCGAAGAGACAGCTTCCACTCCCCCGGCTTGAGTTCCCGCAATACCGCGCCGCAATCCACGCCCTCTACCAGATTGGCCAGGGCACTGAGATCCTCGGCGTCGTTCTCCGTGGCTCCGACCCGCTCCATCAGGGACAGAGGGACTGACATAAATACGCCCTTTCCCTCGTGAAAGAACTCCATATTGCTCAGCAGGTCTGCCTCCAACGCCAGACGCTTGCGGCTCTTGGTGCGGAAGTGGCGCTTGTTGACAGCAAAGTAGTCGATCCCGGTGTCCATCAGGGCCGCCGCCACCCGATGGGTGTTGGCGGTGGTGTTGGCATAAACAAAGCAGCCGGTATCTGTGGATACCGCCACATACAAGGGCAGGGCCACTTCCGGCGTGATCTCCCCCAGTTCCCGGCAGATCTCATACAGGATCTCTCCACAGGCAGCCTTGTCGGCCTCCAGGCATGTCTCAGAGGCAAAGAACTCCTGGGAGGGGTGGTGGTCGATGGTCAGATCCACCTTGTCCAGATAGCCCTCAGAGCCCGGGAAAAACAGTCCCCGGGAGGCAATATCCACCGCCACTACAAACTCCGGCACAAAATCCGCCGGTGCCCAAAGCCCCTGGGCGTAGATACTGTTGGTGGCGGTGATATCCGGATTGGAGAGGAGCCACGCGGTCTTTCCCAGCTGCCGCAGAGCCCTGCACAGGGCCACGGCACAGCCTACCGTGTCGCCATCGGGACGACGATGGGTCAGGATCAGCACATTATCCTGCCGCCGCAGCACTTCGGCAGCTTCTCTGGTAGTCATACTATTACTCATCTTCTTCCAATACGATATCAGCGTTAGCGGGGTTGGCAGGCTTTACCACATTGGGGTCCCGCAGCATCTCCAGGATATGGGCCCCCTGCTCAATAGAGTCGTCCGCTACAAACTGCAGCTCCGGGGTGTAACGCAGCTGCAGGGCAGCTCCCAGTTCCCGGCGCAGATAGCCCGAGGCGGATTTAAGGCCCTTGAGCATTTCCTTCTCCTTGCTCTTGTCCAGAGCAGAGACATAGATCTTCGCATACCGCAGGTCGCTGGTGGTATCCACATGGGTGACAGTGAGCAGACCTCCCTGCAGCCGAGGGTCTTTCACGGTGCGCAGCAGCGCACTGAGCTCCCGCTGGATCTCTTCATTGATCCGGCCGATCCGATTGTTGGCCATTGATTCATTCCTCCTCTTTCCGCGTATAGCGGCTCTCTCCCCACCAACTGGGGGTTAATTCTTTCAGGGTAACAACGTCTTTTTCAGGATAGGACAGCAGGATCTGAATATCTCCGGCATCCGGTCCCAGCTGCATCATCAACTCACGACATGCACCACAGGGTGTCCCTACACTGCCATCTCTCATCACAGCCACCACACGGGCTATCCGATGCTCTCCATGGGTCAGCATCTGAAAAATGGCACTGCGTTCCGCGCAGATCCCCAGGGTAGAGGCCGTATCCACACAGATCCCCGTATAAATATTGCCTGTCACCGTCTCTACAGCGGCCACAACGCCGCCGGCTTCCACAAATGGTGAGATGATCCGGTGATTTTGCACAGCCCGGGCCGCGGCATAGAGCCTGTCCCAGCTATCACATGATCTGTCCATCGTCTGTCTCTCCTGATAAATAAAGAGGGGCGGGCGTGCGCGCCCGCCCCTGGGGTCTATTCTGCCACAAAAATCAACTGTCAGTCAGGCGATCAGTCTACCGCGATCTGCTCCATTACGAAGCACTCAATGATGTCGCCTTCCTTGATATCGTTAAACTTCTCAATGGACATACCGCACTCATAACCGGAGGAAACCTCCTTGACGGCGTCCTTGAACCGCTGGAGGGAAGCCAGCTCGCCCTCGTGGATGACCACGCCGTCCCGGACGATACGCACCTGGCAGCCACGCTGGATCTTGCCGTCCTGGACGTAGCAGCCGGCGATGGTGCCCACACCGGAGACCTTGTAGGTCTGACGCACCTCGGCATGGCCGATAAGAGCTTCCCGGAACTTGGGGGCCAGCATGCCCTTCATGGCGGCCTCCACCTCGTTGATGGCGTCGTAGATGACCCGGTACATCCGCATATCCACATTGCTGCGGGCGGCGCTGTCCCGGGCGGCGGCGTCAGGCCGCACGTTGAAGCCTACGATAATGGCCTTGGAGGTAGATGCCAGCATTACATCGCTCTCGCTGATGGCGCCCACGCCGGAGTGAATGACCCGGACACGAACTTCGTCGTTGGAGAGCTTCTCGAGACTGCTCTTCACCGCCTCGGCAGAGCCCTGAACGTCGGCCTTGACGATGATGTTCAGATCTTTCATCTCGCCGGCCTGGATCTGGCTGAACAGATCCTCCAGGCTGACCTTCTGGATGGGGGCATTTGCCTTGGCCTTTTCCTCGGCCTTGCGCTGCTCCACCAGTTCCCGGGCCAGACGCTCGTCGGCCACGGCGTTGAAGGTATTGCCCGCACCGGGGACCTCACCCAGGCCGGTGATCTCCACAGGCACAGAGGGTCCGGCTTCGGTGAGGCGGTTGCCCTTGTCGTCCACCATGGCCCGGACACGGCCCACAGCGGTGCCGGCGATAATGATATCGCCCTGCTTGAGGGTACCGTTCTGGACCAGGAGGGTGGCCACAGGGCCCCGGCCCTTATCCAGACGGGCCTCGATGACCGTACCGGAGGCGGCACGGTTGGGATTGGCTTTCAGCTCGGCCATCTCAGCGGTAAGGGTGACCATCTCCAGCAGGTTGTCGATGCCCATACCGGTCTTGGCGGAGATGGGGCAGATAATGGTCTCGCCGCCCCAGTCCTCGGCTACCAGCTCATACTCGGTGAGCTGCTGCTTGATCCGGTCGGGGTTGGCCTCGGGCTTATCCATCTTGTTGATAGCCACGATAATGGGGATCTTCGCGGCCTTGGCGTGGTTGATGGACTCCACGGTCTGAGGCTTGATACCATCCTCAGCGGCCACCACCAGGATGGCAATATCCGTGACCATGGCGCCGCGGGCACGCATGGAGGTAAAGGCCTCGTGGCCGGGGGTATCCAGGAAGGTAATGGGCTTACCGTTGATCTGCACCTGGTAAGCGCCGATATGCTGGGTAATGCCGCCGGCCTCGCCGGAGGCCACATGGGCATTGCGGATATAGTCCAGCAGGGAGGTCTTGCCGTGGTCAACGTGGCCCATGACCACCACCACGGGAGCCCGGGGCACCAGGTCCTCGGCCTTATCCTCGCTGTCGTCGATCAGCTTCTCCTCGATGGTGACCACCACTTCCTGCTCCACCTTGCAGCCCATCTCCTCAGCGATGATAGCGGCGGTGTCGAAGTCGATGATCTGGCTGAGGGAGGCCATGATGCCGTTCTTCATCAGGCACTTGACCACCTCAGCGCCGGTCTTTTTCATCCGGCTGGCCAGCTCACCCACAGAGATCTCCGGAGGGATCTTCACGGTGAGAGGTGTTTTCTTGGCGATCTCCAGCTGCAGGCGGCGCAGCTTCTCCGCCTCCTCCTGCTTGCGCTTGTTGGAGAAAGCAGGCTGGTTGCTCTTTTTCTTACCAGCATTGCGGAACTTTTCCTTGTTCTGCTCCATGCCCCGCATACCGCCGCTGCTGCGCTCTGCCAGATCCTGGAGCTTTTCATCATACTTATCCAGGTTGACGTTGGTGGCCTTGCGGGTATCCACTACCTTGGTCTTGGGGACCTTGGACACCGGCTGGGTCTGCACCTGGGGCTGAGGAGCGGGGGCGCTGTGGCCGCCCTGCTGGGGACGCTGCTGCTGCGGCGCGGCATGGGGTGCCTGCTGCTGAGAGCGCTGCTGCGCGTTGTTATTCTGATTCTGACGCTCCTGGCGCTGCTGATCCTGGCCGCCCTGACGCTGCTGCTGCGGCGCAGGAGCGGGAGTCTGGGCCGCCGGAGCGGCAGTCTGGGCAGACTTCTCCGCCGTATCGGCAAAAATAGCCTGGAGCCCGGAAACCTGGTTATGCTGGGTCAGGTGCTCAAACACCACGGTCAATTCCCGCTCGTCCAGGTTCTGTCCGGACTTTTTGGGAACGTCGAAATACTGGCCCAGGATATCAATGATCTCCCGGGTCTGCAGGCCGAAGTCCTTCGCCAGCTCATTTACTTTATATTTGTTCACAATACTACCCAATAAGGCCACCTCCAATAGTGATCAGGGTTTCTGCACCATAACACACGTCCGGGCACTCCCGTATATGCAATGTCCAGGCGTGCGTTATGGTGAATATGATAAATTAGGGTTTCTCACGGTGTTTTTTGCCGCCCCGGCGCAAGTTGCGTTCATGGGCCTGCTGTTCCTTGCGGCGCTGAGCGGCCCGTTCCGCCTTGACGTGGAGCTTTTCCGCTGTGAGGCTGTATTTCTCCGGATCGACAGCAGCCAGCTTCTGGCCGATCGCCTCGGCAAAGCCGATATCCGTCACAGCTGCCATGGCACAGGCGGTACGGCCCACGGCCTCCCCCAGTTCCTCCTTGGTATAGGGGACGGACACCCACAGGCACTGTCCGGCATCGGCAAAATGCCGTACCCGCCGGAAGCTGTTATCGGCGGCGTCCCGGGCCACCAGGATCAAACGGCAGTCCCGGGCCCGGCAGGCAGCGCCTACCGGCTCTTCGCCCACCTCCAGCCGGCCGGCCCGAAGGGCCAGGCCTATCATATGCAGGATGTTATCCATTGGCCTCTCCCATCTGCTGCTCCAGCTGGTCGTAGACCTCCGCCGGGATGGCAGTCTCAAAGGCCCGCTCCAGAGCCTTGCTCTTCCGGGCCTTGGCCAGGCACTGGCTGTCGGGGCAGACATAGGCTCCCCGGCCCGGCTTCTTTCCTTTGAAATCCAGGCTGATCTCTCCCTCCGGGGAGCGGACCACCCGGATGAGGTCCTTTTTATTCTTCATTTCCCGGCAGCCAAGGCACTGGCGCTGGGGGATCTTCTTTTGCTTTTGCATGGCTGTGGGTCCTTTCTTGTTCTTTCGCCCTGTGCAGGGCAGGCACTTGTGTCGGTTCCGCCGGCGGGTGGTTTCTCTGCCGCCGGCCCCGGCGGCGGGGGTGGGTGTCAGAGGAGGTATCCTCTGAATGTCGCTTTTGCAGCCCTCCGGGCTGGAACGCTCCGCGGGCCTACTTTTCCTACGCGGGAAAAGTAGGCAAAAGCGCGCTGGGGAGACCCCAGTCCCCCTCTTTTTGTCCAATCGGACGCAAGCAAGGGGGATTCCCAGCTGCCACTGAATTTCTGCCTGGCCGCTGGCCCCTCGTAATCGGTTCGGTGCATTACGCACTTCGCCTGCCGGCCCTCGGGCTGAGGGTTGTTTCTTTTTGCGACGGCAGCGGAGCCTCTCCTGTAGGCGCAGGCAGTTCGACACAAGAAAATAGATGAATCTATCCCTTCAAAAGGCCGTCAGGCGAAGTCCGAAAAGGAACCCGCCGCAGATCAGATGCCCGGAGGATTTGGTAGCTTCAGAGGCAATGCACCAGCAAAATCTGATGCAGACCGATTAGGCAAACCGGGGTCCGGGGAGTCCCCGGCGGCGTTTTGGTTACTTTGCCGCCGAGGGCAAAGTAACCGCGGGGCGCGGGGGCGCGTAGCCCCTGTCGAGTAGCCTCCCGGCGCGGGTGGGCCAGAATTACTCCTCCTGGAAGGACTGGGGCTTGATATCGATCTTATACCCCGTCAGACGGGCGGCCAGACGGGCATTCTGGCCCTCCTTGCCGATGGCCAGGGACAGCTGGTCGTCGGGAACGATGACCCGGCAGGCCTTCCCCTCCTCGGCCATCCGCACGTCAACGACGTCGGCAGGGGCCAGGGCGGCGGCAATAAACTGGGCGGGGTCCTCGCTGTACTTCACAATGTCGATCTTCTCTCCCCGCAGCTCGCTGACGATGCTGTTGACACGCTGGCCGCTGGGGCCCACACAGGCGCCGATGGGGTCCACGGCCTCGTCGTGGCTCCACACCGCCATCTTGGTACGGCTGCCCGCCTCCCGGGCAATGGACTTTACTTCCACTGTGCCGTCGTAGATCTCCGGCACCTCCAGCTCAAACAGCCGCTTCACAAGGCCCGGATGGGTCCGGGAGATCAGGACCTGGGGACCCCGGGTGCTGCGGCGGACCTCCACTACGTATACCTTTACGTGCTGGCCCTCTTCCAGTTCCTCGCTCTTGATCTGCTCGCTGGCGGCCAGCATGGCCTCCGTGGACTCCGCCCCGGTACCGATGCGCAGGGACACATTGCCGTTGCGGGGATCGATGCGGGTCACTACGCCGGTGAGGATCTCATGCTGCTTGGAGTTGAACTCGTCATAGACCATGCCCCGCTCGGCCTCACGGAGGCCCTGGATGATCACCTGCTTGCCGTTACCGGCGGCGATACGGCCAAACTCCACATTATCAACGGGGATGTTCACTGTGCCGCCCACATCCACACGGCCAAACTTGGCACGGGCCTCCTCCACGGACATCTGGGTACCGGGGAACTCCACGTCCTCCACGATCTCCTTCTGAACATACATCCGCAGATCCTTCTTGGCCTCATTTACTTCCACGATCACATTCTCCACGCCCTCGTGGTCCCGCTTGTAGGCGGTAGTCAGGGCCTGGATGATCTTATCCATCATAAAGCTGGGGGAGATCCCGCGCTCCTTCTCCAGCATATCCAGCGCGGCAAAGATTTCATCACACTTCATAGCAATACTCCTACCTATTATAATCAATCGATCCCATTAAAATTCGATCCGCAGGCGGCACAGCGCCGCCCCACCAAATGTTCCATTTGGCGGGGGCCCCTATTTTCACTTCCCCCGCCCGAAGTAAATCCGGGCGGCGGCAAGGTTTTGCCGCTGGCAAAACGCTTGTACGCCGGACTTCCGGCGAACCCTCTGACAACCGGAGAGTGCGGCTCCCGTCAGAATTCGATCCGCAGGCGGCACAGCGCCACTTCCGCCTTGGGGAAGGTGATCTGCTTGCCGTTGGCGGTGATGGTGATATCGCCGTTGTCATAGCTCTCCAGATAGCCGGGAAACTCCTTGCGGCCGTCCCGGGCCTTGTAGAGCTTTACCAGAACAGGGCTGCCCATAAAGCGCTGGAAGTCGCCGGGCCGCTTGAGGACCCGCTCCGCTCCGGCGGAGGATACCTCGAAGGTATAGCTGCCCTCGATGGGGTCCGCCTCGTCCAGCAGGTCGCTGACCACCCGGCTCACCGCCTCGCAGTCCTGGATGTCCACGCCGCCTTCCTTGTCCAGATACAGCCGCAGGAACCACTCCCCGGCCTCCCGGACATATTCCACGTCCCACAGCTCACAGCCGGCCGCCGCGATGGCGGGGGCCGCCAATTCCGCTACGATCTCTGTTACCTTCGCCATACCGTACTCCTCGCTTTTCCCCTGTTTCCAGGGCCCCGGAAATTTTGCTCAAGCAAATTAGGTCAAGAAAAAGAGCGGACTTGACGTCCACTCTGGTTTACTACACTAACGGTTAGATAGTATCACATTATTGACGGGATGGCAAGAGTTTTCTGGTGATTTTTAGCACTTTTTCTTCGGTTTTTTCGTCAAAAGGCCCAAAATTGGCCTCATGTTACACGGACAACCCCCTCTTTCCGCCCCAAGGGATGCCGCGGAACCGTCCCGGCACGCTGCTCCTCTGGAGCCGGAGGCTGTCTCCGGCGGGGGCTCAGCCCCGCTGGAGACCGTCCAGCGTCAGTCCAAAGGCCCCGGCGAAGTTCTCCAGGAACCACTCCACCTCCGGCATGTCCATGGCCCGGAGGGCCTCCAGGGTCTCCTTTTCCGCGTCGGCAAACTCGCTGTTCCCCGCCGCCAGCTCCTCCCGGCATTTGAGATAGGCCGCCAGCTTGTCCGCCGCCTTCACGATCTTCCGCGTATCCGCATCTGTCTCCCGCAGGAGCGGCTCATAGGCGCCCCGCAGCTTCTCCGGCAGCAGGCCCAGCAGCTTCTCCGCCGCCGCGTCCTCCACCCGGTGGTAGGCCTGACGGATCTCCGGGTCAAAGTATTTGATGGGGGTGGGCAGGTCCCCTGTGAAGATCTCCGTAGCGTCGTGGAACAGCGCCGCGCAGGCGCAGGCCTCCGGATCGGCGTTTCCGCCGAATACCTCCCGCCGGATCACCGCCAGGGCGTGGGAGAGCACCGCCACCATGTGGCTGTGCTCCTGGATATTCTCCGGTACGCTGTTGCGCATGAGGGACCAGCGGGTGATGTACTTCATCCGGGCCATATAGGCAAAAAAGTTATACACAGGCGTTCTCCTCCCTGGGGTGTGTTATCTGTTTTCCGCCTCCGGCAGCAGCTCCCCGGTAAGAAGCTCCCCCTCTACGCCGGTAATGCGGGTAAGAACGACCTTGTTGTGGAGATCCTCGCCGGACACCGCCACGGTCATGTAGTTGGGGGCATGGCCGTGGTAGCGGCCATCATAGGGCTGCTCGTAGAGCACCGGGTAGGTCTTTCCCACACAGCCGGCGAGGTACCGCTGGTGGAGTTCCTCCGCCACCGCCGCCGCCCGGGCGGCCCGGTCATCCTTCACCGCCTTGGGCACCTGCTCCATCTCGGCGGCCGGGGTGCCGGGCCGGATGGAATAGGGGAAGATGTGCATCTCCGCAAAACCGCAGGCGCGGACAAAATCCAGGGTGGTTACGAACTCTTCCTCCGTCTCTCCAGGGAAGCCCACAATGAGATCCGTAGTGATGGCGGGGCGATCAAAGTATACATTTAGTAATTCTACGCTCTCTTTATACCGTTTGGTATCATATTTCCGGTTCATCCGCCGCAATGTGGCGTCACAGCCGGACTGCATGGACAGGTGGAAGTGGGGACAGAGGTTAGGCAGCGCCGCCGCCCTCCGGCAGAAATCCTCAGTGATGGTCCGAGGTTCCAGGGACCCCAGCCGCAGCCGCATGTCCCCGGCCTCACGGCTCACCGCCTCCAGCAGATCGATGAGGCTGGTACCGTCCCGGAGGTCCTGGCCCCAGGAGGAGATCTCGATGCCGGTGAGGACCACCTCCCGGTAGCCCTCCTCCCTGAGCTGCCGGGTCTGCTCTGCCGCCGCCGTCAGCGGCAGGGACCGCACCGGTCCCCGGGCGTAGGGGATAATGCAGTAGGAGCAAAAGCTGACGCAGCCGTCCTCCACCTTCAGCATGGCACGGGTCCGCTCCGCCATGCCCCCGGCGGGCAGCACCTCGAAATTCCGGCGGCGGAGGGCCTCATCCATGCTCACCACCGGCTCCTTTTCCCTTACCGCCTGCTCCAGCAGGTCCAGGAATTTCATCCGGTCCCCGGTGCCGGAGATCAGGTCCACATCCAGGCCCTTCACGTCCTCCGGGTGGGTCTGGGGGTAGCAGCCGCATACCGCCACCACGGCGTCAGGGCTCAGCTTCCGGGCTCGGCGGATCATCTGCCGGGACTTCTTGTCGCTGACGGCAGTGACAGTACAGGTATTGATGATGTAGGCGTCGGCCTCCCCCTCGAAGGGGACCAGCCCATGGCCCCGGCGGAGGAGCTCCTGCTCCATAGCCTGGGTCTCATATTGGTTCACCTTGCACCCCAGCGTGCAGATCCCGATTTTCATACCTGTCCCCCTTGCCTTTTGTATATATAACAGATATAATAATAAGTTACTGGGCTTTTGGGCCCCTTTGGGGCCTCCAGCCGGTTTTTTCATTATATAATACATTCTCCGCCCTGGCAAGGCGCAGTTTTGCCGGCGGACAAGGAGGCCCCTATGCACTATCTGGATTACGCCGCCACTACCCCGGTACCTGCCCCGGTGGCGGAAGTGATGCTGGCGGTACTGACCCAGGATTTCGGCAACCCCTCCGCCCAGTATCCTCTGGGCCGGGCGGCCCGGGATCTGGTGGAGGACAGCCGCGCCGCGGTAGCGAAGGCTCTGGGCGCCAAATCCCAGCAGCTCTTTTTCACCTCCTGCGGCACCGAGGGGGACAACTGGGCCATCCGTGCCGCCCTCTGGCAGAACCGCCGTCTGGGCAAGCATATCGTCTCCACCGCCGTGGAGCACAGCGCCGTCCTCCAGTGTCTCAAGGCCCTGGAGCAGGAGGGCTATGAGGTCACTCTGGTAAAGCCCGACAGCGCCGGCCGCATCACAGCAGAGCAGATCCTCTCGGCAGTCCGGGAGGACACCGCCCTGGTGTCCATGATGCTGGTGAACAACGAGACCGGCGTCCGCTTCCCGGTGGAGGAGGTGGCCGCAGCCCTGAAGGGAAAGCCCACCCTTCTCCACACCGATGCCATCCAGGGCTTTTTGAAGGTACCCTTTACCGCTGCCTCCCTGGGAGCGGACCTGATCGCCCTCTCCGGCCACAAGGTAGGCGGCCCCAAGGGCATCGGCGCTCTGTACATCGGCGGGAAGATGAAGAACCCCCGGCCACTCCTCTACGGCGGCGGCCAGGAGCAGAACCTACGCCCCGGCACAGAGCCCACCGCCCAGATCGCCGGCTTTGCCGCGGCGGTGCGGCGGCGGAAGGCGTCTATGGAGGCGGATATCGCCCACATGGCGGCCTGCCGGGACTACGCCCTGGAGCGGACGGCGGATATCCCCGGTCTCATCCGGATCGGCGAGGGAACCGCCCCCCACATTCTCTCCCTGTCCCTCCCCGGCTATCCCAGTCAGAATATCGTCTCCGACCTGGGGGAGCAAGGCATCTGCATCTCCGCCGGCTCCGCCTGCCACAAGGGTAAGGCCAGCCACGTCCTCACCGCCATGGGCCTTTCCAAGAAAGAAGCGGCGGGGACCATCCGGGTGAGCTTTGGCCCGGAGACCACCCGGGAGGACATCGACGCCTTTGCCGACGCCCTCCGCGCCCACCAGAAAAACCGCTTTCCCATGCTGTAACGAACCCCCCCGATATACCACTTTATATAAAGGAGTCCGTTTTTCCTATGGTCATCCGCAGTCTGCGCCGGGAGCCCGGCTTTTACCACCGTCTATGGCGGCTGAGTCTGCCCATCATCCTTCAGAACCTCATCACCACCTCCCTGGGCTTTGCCGACACCTTTATGGTAGGCCTTCTGGGCAACGCGGAGATGGCGGCCGTCACCGCCGCCAATGTACCCATCTTTATCATCCAGGTGGTGATCTTCGGCTTTCAGAGCGGCCTTGCGGTACTGGTGAGCCAGTACTGGGGCCGGGGGGACATCGACAATATCAACCGCTGTATCGGCGTGGCCCTCTACGCCGTCACCGGCTTTGCCACGGCCATCGCCCTCATCACCTTCTTCTTTCCCGCCCAGGTGCTGGGCCTCATCACCCCCAACCAGGCCCTCATCGACCTGGCGGTATCCTACATCCAGATCGTGGGCTTTTCCTACATCTTCAACGGCATCAGCAGCATCTACGCCGGGGTCCAGCGGAGTACGGAGTATCCTGCCTTCGGCATGTTCCTCTTTGCCATCTCCATGTGCGTCAACACCTTCCTCAACTATGTGCTGATCTTCGGCAAATTCGGCGCTCCCGCCCTGGGCGTCACCGGCGCCGCCATCGCCACCTTCACCTCCCGGGTGGTGGAGTTCCTGGTGGCTATGGGCTTTGCCCTCTTCAACCGCCGCCTGCCCCTGAAGCCCCGGTGTATCTTCCGGCCCGGCACTTTCATCTTCCACAGCTTCGTGAAGTACTCCACCCCGGTGGTGGCCAACGAGGCCATGTGGAGCCTGGGCACCTCCATGCTCACCGTCATCATGGGCCACATGGACAACAGTCAGGATATGCTGGCGGCCTATGCCCTCATCGGCAACATCGATAAGCTCTCCACCGTGGTGTGCTTCGGCATTGCCGCCTCCGCCGCCGTGATCGTGGGCAAGGAGATCGGCGCGGGCACCGACTATCAGAAGGTCTACGAGATCAGCTGGACGCTGCTGCTGGTATCCCTGATGATCGGCGGTGGGGTAGCTCTGCTGCTGCTGGGGCTGCTGCCCACCTTCTTCCTGCCGGTCCTCTTCCCCCTCTTCAAGCTCTCCACCGGTGCCACCCTGGCCGCCACCTCTATGGCCATCGTCTACGCCGTATTTATGCCCATGCGGGCCTTTGATATCGCCAACATCACCGGTGTTCTCCGGGCGGGAGGCGACGCCCGGACCGCCTCTATCATTGACATCACACCCCTGTGGCTGGTGGCCATTCCCCTGATGGCGGTAACCGCCCTGGTATTCAACGCCCCGGTACCTGTGGTGTGCATCGCCATGCAGGCGGAAAACCTCTGCAAATGTCCCCTGGGCCTCATCCGCTTCCACAGCCGGAAGTGGATCCACGATATCACCCGGATCGAGCCCTGAAAAAGGGAGAAAGGAGCCCGCTTTATGACCATATTCCGCTGTCCTCTCTGCGGCGGGCCTCTGTGGGAGGTCCCCGGCGGCCTGCGCTGTCCCAAGGGCCACCGCTTTGACCGGGCCAGGGAGGGATATGTCCATCTGCTGCCGGTGGGACAGAAGCACTCCCTGGCTCCCGGCGATGACAAGGCCATGGTAGCTGCCCGCCGTGCCTTTCTGGCCAGAGGCTGGTACGCGCCTCTCCGGGAGGCCCTGGAGCAGCTGGCGGTGGCCCATACCGGCGGCGAACCGGTGGTGCTGGACGCGGGCTGCGGTGAGGGCTACTATACCCAGGGGATTCGGGAGGCCCTGCTGTCTGCCGGAAAAACGCCCCACGTGGCGGGTATCGACATCTCCAAGTTTGCCGTCCAGAAGGGGGCCAAACGGTGCCCGGAGCTGGATCTGGCGGTAGCCTCCGCCTACCACCTGCCGGTGGCGGACGAGGCCGTGGACCTGGTGCTGAACGTATTCTCCCCCCTGGCCATTGAGGAGTTTCGCCGGGTGCTGAAAAAAGGCGGATATTATATGTATGTGGTCCCCGCCGCCAAACATCTGTGGGAGCTGAAGGAAGTGCTCTACGACGCGCCCTACCCCAACGAGGAAAAGGAAACTCCCTATGAGGGATTTGCCTACCAGGAGATCGTTCCGGTAAGCTACAGCGTCCATCTCCCCACCCAGGCGGACATCCAGGCCCTGTTCCAGATGACCCCCTACGCCTGGAAGACCCCCGGAGCGGGCAAGGCCCGGCTGGCGGAGCTACAGGAACTGGACTGCCAGGTGGACTTCCGCATCCACGTATTTCAAAAAGAGGCCTGAGCTATAACGGCTCAGGCCTCTTTGCGAATTTACCGCTGGTCCTCCTCCAGGCTCCAGCCGTAGAGAGGATAGCGCTGGATGGCGCCGAAGATCTTTTTCCGCAGGTTGGGATAGCGGTCCTCCAGCTGCCGCAGGAGCACCTTCATCTCCTCCCGGCGGGTGGAGCCGTTGGCGGGACAGGGATTTTCCACCACCGGCAGGTTCAGCCGCCGCACCGCTCCCCGGACCTCCCGCTCCTGGACATAGAGCATGGGCCGGATCTGGGTGACCTTGGTGCGGTCCAGGTAGGTCACCGGCTGGAAGCAGCTGACCCGGCCCTCCAGGAACAGGGACATCACCATGGTCTCCACCGCGTCGTCCTGGTGGTGTCCCAGGGCGCTCTTTTCAATGCCCAGGCGGTTCATGGTGGTGCTGAGAGCTCCCCGGCGGAACTTGGCGCAGAGAGAGCATGGATTCTTCTCCTTGCGGTGCTCAAAGACGATCTCGTAGATGGGCACCTCCTCCCGGTGGTAGGGGACATTCAGCTCCCGGCACAGGTCAGCGATGGGGGTGAAGTCCATCCCCGGGGTACCGCTGTCGATGGTAATGGCCACCACATCGAAGGGCTGTGGATAAAACTCCCGCAGCCGGGCCAGGGCGCACAGCGTCAGCACCGAGTCCTTTCCCCCGCTGACGCCTACCGCGATGGTGTCCCCCCGGTCGATCATATGGTAGTCCTCCACGCACCGGCGGACCAGTGATAAGATGTGCTGCATGGCACGGCCTCCTTCAAAGCGCTGCTGCGCCGCGTTGTTTTGCAAAATCGAAAGTAAGATTTCAAGAGAAAATGAGAGATTTAGAGAGATACAAAGAGCATTATATAAGCTAAATTAAAATGTTGTTGACAAATCAGCGGAGTATATGCTATAAATATATCTGCTCGCGATATGGCATTGTACCTGATTTCGCGTCAAAATACAAGGCTTCCTTCGATGACGAGGGTGCAGGAGTTCCGATTTCCTGTATTTTCGTAATCGAAGGAACACCGCTGAAAAGGAGATTGCAACCATGTCCACTTTTATGGCAAATAAGAGCAACATTGTCCGCAAGTGGTACGTCGTGGATGCCGCCGGCAAGCCCCTGGGCCACACCGCCGTCATCGTCGCCGACCTGCTCCGCGGCAAGCGTAAGCCCACCTATACCCCCCATGCCGACTGCGGTGACAACGTCATCGTCATCAACGCCGGCAAGGCCACTCTCTCCGGCAACAAGCTGGAGCAGAAGATGTACCGCACCCACTCCGGCTGGGTGGGCGGCCTGAAGGAGACCAAGTACAAGGATATGATGGAGAAGAAGCCCGAGCTGGCCATGCGTGTGGCGGTTCGCGGCATGATGCCCCGGAATACCGTGACCAAGGATTCCCTCAAGCGCCTGCACATCTACGCTGGCGACACCCATGAGCATCAGGCCCAGAAGCCCGAGCTCTGGACCATGGATTAAGGAGGTAGAGGAACATGTATCAGTCTAAGAAGCCCTATCTGTACGGCACCGGCCGCAGAAAGTCCTCTGTCGCCCGCGTCCACGTTTTCCCCAACGGCACCGGTTCCATCACCATCAATGGCCGTGACATTGATGAGTACTTTGGTCTGGATACCCTGAAGATGATCGTCCGTCAGCCCCTGGTGGCCACCGCCAGCGAGGGTAAGGTGGACGTGGTCGCCACCGTCACCGGCGGCGGCGTCAGCGGTCAGGCCGGCGCTCTGCGCCACGGCATTGCCCGTGCCCTGCTGCTGGCCAGCGAGGACAACCGTCCCGTCCTGAAGAAGGCCGGCTTCCTCACCCGCGATCCTCGTATGAAGGAGCGTAAGAAGTACGGCCTCAAAGCCGCCCGTCGTGCGCCTCAGTTCAGCAAGCGATAAAACTGTTTCAAAACAGCTCAAAAACCCCGAAACCATGCGGTTTTCGGGGTTTTTCCTTTTCAAATCCTTTGTCTTGTTTTGGCATGGTCTGACTCAATTTGAACCGATTTTTATGGGTTAAATAATGGACAACCACCCCAAAATGAGAGCTAATGGGTTAAATCATAGGACAACTTTTTTGCCCCTTGCCCCTCCGCAGAGGAGATTTTTGCTTTTTTATTTCTTTGCATTTTTATGCATAATCGGTTTGGCAAAGTTTGACCAAATCTGAACAAATGAATATGATTTTATTGCGAAAGCGCTCAGTGTTTTTGGCTGGGCGCTTTTTGCATTTCCGGGAACTTGCTTCCGGGATCAGAAAAAGCCGTCACTCTTTTTTTCACGAAAGAAGTGGCGGCTTTTTCTATTTCCAGAAACAATCACGACCAAACAGAAATGAGGTGAAGTCATTGAACACGCAAATCATCGCCGTCGCTAACCAGAAGGGCGGCGTCGGAAAGACGACCACTTGCGCCAACTTAGGCATTGGGCTGGCCCAGGCCGGGAAGAAGGTCCTGCTGGTGGACGCTGACCCCCAGGCCAGCCTGACCATCAGCCTGGGCAACCCCCAGCCGGACAAGCTGCCCTTCACCCTCTCGGACGCGATGGGCCGCATTCTGATGGACGAGCCGCTGCGTCCCGGCGAGGGCATCCTGCACCACCCGGAGGGCGTGGACCTGATGCCTGCTGACATCCAGCTGTCCGGCATGGAGGTCAGCTTGGTGAACGCCATGAGCCGTGAGACCATCCTGCGGCAGTATCTGGCCACCGTGAAGGGACAGTATTCCCATATCCTGATTGACTGCCAGCCCTCTCTGGGGATGCTCACGGTCAATGCGCTGGCCGCCGCCAACAGGATCATAGTCCCCGTCCAGGCGGAGTACCTGCCCGCCAAGGGGCTGGAGCAGCTGCTATCTACCATCAGCAAGGTCAAGCGGCAGCTTAACCCCAAGCTCCAGATTGACGGCATCCTGCTGACGATGGTGGACAACCGCACCAACTTCGCCAAAGAGATCGCCGCTCTGCTGAGGGAGACTTATGGCAGCAAAATCAAGGTGTTCGGAACCGAGATACCCCACTCGGTCCGGGCCAAAGAGACCAGCGCCGAGGGCAAGAGTATTTATGCTCACGACCCCGGCGGCAAAGTGGCCGAGGGGTACAAAAATCTGACGAAGGAGGTGTTGAAACTTGAAAAGCAGCGCGAAAAAAGTAGAACTGGCATCGGTAGATGACCTGTTTTCCACCGAGGAAAGCCGTGCCGACGCCCAGCGGGAGAAGGTTATGGAGATACCGCTGTCTGAATTGCACCCTTTCAAAGACCATCCCTTCAAAGTCAAGGATGACGAGGCCATGATGGAGACCGCCGACAGCATCCGGCAGTATGGCGTTTTGGTTCCTGCCATTGTCCGACCTGACCCCAACGGCGGCTATGAGCTGGTAGCCGGACACCGGCGGCACCGGGCCAGCGAACTGGCGGGGAAAGAGACCATGCCGGTGATTGTCCGGGACCTGGACGACGACCAGGCCACCATTATCATGGTTGACAGCAACTTACAGCGGGAAAGTCTGCTCCCCAGTGAGCGGGCTTTTGCTTATAAGATGAAGCTGGAGGCCATGAACCATCAAGGTGCCCGCGCCGATTTAACTTGTGGCCAAGTTGGCCACAAGTTGCAGGCTGGTCAAAAAAGTAGAGATGTATTAGCTGCTCAGACAGGAGACAGTGCCAGGAATATTCAGCGTTATATCCGCCTGACTGAACTAATCCCTGAACTGCTGGACATGGTGGATGAGAAGAAAATCGCTTTTAACCCGGCCTATGAGCTGTCCTTCCTCAAAAAAGAAGAACAGGTTGACCTTTTGGACGCGATGGACAGTGAGCAGGCCACCCCTTCGCTCTCCCAGGCCCAGCGGCTGAAAAAGTTCAGCCAGGAAGGCCGCCTCAACATCGACGTGATGCGGGCTATTATGAGCGAGGAAAAGAAAAGCGACCTGGATAAAGTCACCTTCACCAGTGACACCTTGCGGAAGTATTTCCCCAAGAGCTACACGCCAGCTAGGATGCAGGAGACGATCATCAAACTGCTGGAACAGTGGCAGCGCCGACGCCAGCAGCAGCACGACCGCTGAGAAAGGAGTTGCCTATGAGGGATATTTCAGCCAGAGAGCTGAAAGGACATAACATTCTCGCCGTAGAGCGTTTTCGGGATGAGACCCGCTGGATGATTGAGTTCTCCGTCCGTTCTCCCCGCGCCGCCTATGGCAGCCCCGGCGATGAGATGCGCCTGTTTCTCACCGAGGACGAGTATCAGGCTGCCCTCCTGAGCCAAAAGCGCCGGGAGATCAAAATCAAAAAATGCGCCCATGTGATTGAGGGTCATATCCTATATGTGAAGAAAAAACGGAGGAAATAAGATGTTCAGAGAAAAAGAAATTTGTAATGCCATTCGGACAGCGTATATATGCCTTTTTCCTGATAAAAAGGAGCGGAAACAGGCGCTTTCCAGACTGAACTTGGAGCTTGTGGCGCAGGGTGTCCGCTACCGAGGGGAAACCGTCCTTGCCTACCAAACTTCTGGCAACCATGAGTGTTCCCTGAACTATTATGGGCCGGAGTTGTTTCCCCAGCGGGGGTGCTGCATTTACCGAAAAACGGTCCAAAGCTATTTCACGCAGATGGATGCCGCTTGTATCCGGGAACTGTGGTTCTTAGAGGATGGACGGTTTGTGGAGGTGTCCGGCGTAACTACAAAATACCATTCGGCATACGAGAGGTTCTCCACCTGCTACCGCACGGTCCATCATATCGTCAAGGACCGGGACTGGCAGGACTATCCGCCAGGGGAGATTACCGATGCCTTTGAGGACATCAACAACCATCCCTTTGACGGGAGACCCGGAGTTTTCTATGAAGTTTGAGCCGCGTCATTATTGACGGCGGCTTTTTTCATACCCTGAGAAATTTGGAAGGAGTGAGGTCAATGGCTGTGTTCCGTATTGAGCGGACCAGAGATTATACCGTAATGAGCAACCATCACCTGCGCAATAAAGCGCTGTCGTTGAAATCCAAGGGGCTTTTATCCATGATGCTGTCTCTGCCGGATGACTGGAACTATACCACCCGTGGCCTTGCGAAAATCTGCAAGGAGGGCGTGGACGCCATAGGCGGGGCGCTGCGGGAACTGGAACGGGAGGGCTACATTGTCCGCCACCAACTGAGGGACGCCCAGGGGCGCATCAGCGACACTGAGTATGTGATCTATGAACAGCCCCAGCCCAAAGCGCCGGATACTCCTTCATCGGATACGGCTGCGCCAGATACGGATTCACCAGGTACGGAAAACCCGTATCTGGATAAACCGGATACGGAAAAGCCCGCAGAATTAAAT
>OJRC01000351.1_pt1 | contig 33707 bp, 26 predicted proteins | sample 1599081 | NCBI WGS metagenome assembly OJRC01 (sample SAMN03922519, study PRJEB24848) | human gut metagenome | isolation source: stool sample | host: Homo sapiens | place: Germany | collected 2010-02 | reverse complement strand
GCTATCAGGCGGTGGCCGACGAGGGCCAGAACGGCTTTGACGCCTCCAAGGCGGCCACGTTCCTGGAAACGGTGTATGAGCCCGCCTTCACCACGGAGCCGTAACCCAAACGCACGCCGCTGCCGGTGACGCGCCGGCGGCGGTGCGCGTTCCCCGCGCAGAAAGGAGGGCAAGCCCCATGATTACCTGCACCCTGAACGGAAAAAAGTATGCCGTGGACTTCATCACAGGCCGCGCGCTGCGGGAGATGGAACCCGCGGCGAAGATGTACAGCCGCATCGTCGCGCTCTCAAGCGCCGCCCTCAAGGGCGAACCCCCGGAGGACGCCAAAGAGCTGTCCATCGGCGAGGCCATGGACGTGATGATCCGCTGGTTTTGCATCCTGTTCGGCAACCAGTTCACGCTCGACGACGTGCTGGACCACTACCCGGTGGACCGGCTCATGCACGACATCGCGCTGGCGCTCATGGCCGTGCAGACGCAGACGACGGAGATTCTCGGCGAGTTCCCTACGAAGGCGGCGAAGGCGCAGGCCCCGGCGGAGACCGCCTGACGCTGCCTGATTTCATCTATTCCACCTACAACAGCCTTCTGGAAGCCGGCTGGCGCATGGACGAGATCGACCGGATGGACCTGCCGGGGTTTCTCAGGATCCGCGCGTGGAACGCAAGGCGGGAGGCGGAAAAAAAGAAACCCCGCCGACGCCATATCGACGAGGTGTGGCCGGATGTGAAGCCATAAAGCTCATTCGGACAGGAACAGCGCCCGGAAACTGTCCTGACGCTGGTGAAGGATGCGGACGACAAGCACTGTACTTTCCATGCACACATAGAAGACGCAGTAATTTTCGCAGATCAGGTACCGATACTCGGTATGTACCGCGATCAGCGCATCCAGAGGTTTGCCGCGACCGGGATGATGTTCCAGCGAGGAGACGCTCTTTTTGAGCTGGGCAAGGATTCTCCGCGCCGCGTCAGGGTTACAAAGCTCGTCGCGGATGTAATCCCGGATGGAAACGAGGTCGTTCCGCGCTTCTCTGGAGACGATCACACGGGCCATGTCAGACCTCCAGTCCGTCAAAGGCTTCATCGACGGTCAGGCCGCCCTCTTTGTGATAGGATTCAATCCCTTTGGACAGCTCTGCCAGAAGGCTGACGGTCGCCTGCAGCTTTTCATATTCGGCAAGGCTCTGCACGACATATTTCCCGCGCCCGTTTTTGGTCAGGTATACGGTGGCGCCCTGATCGCAGGAACGCAGCACTTCACTGTAGTTTTTCAGGTCGGAGATAGGGACGATGCTGGGCATGGAATCAGCTCCTTTCCGGTCTTAGTATACCCGTATTTACCGTCAAATTCAACCCGAAATTCAGCGGCAATTCATGGCCGCTTCTTTTGATGCGATTGGCAGGTGAGAGAAGATGAGCGAAACCCTCCGCGACCTGGTGGTGTCCCTGTCGCTTCAAACAGACAACTTTACCCGCAACATCCGCTCTGTCCAAAAGCAGATCGCCGAGGCGGAGAGCCAATTCCGCCTTGCCGCCGCGGGCGTGGAGGGCTTCGAGCAGAGTGCGGAAGGGCTGACTGCGCAGCTCTCCACGCTCGAGCGGCGGCTCACGCTTCAGCAACAGGCTGTCACGCAGTACGAGCGCGCGCTCACCGCCGCCAACGACAAGCTGCAGGAGTGCTTTGCCCGGCAGGGCGACTACGCCCAGCGCCTCACCGACGCCAGAGCCGCCCAGGAGGCGCTCAAGGCACAGGTGGCCGCTGCCGCCCAGCAAGTGCGCACCTTTTCGCAGACGCTGGGCGACAACGACTCCGCCACCATCGCCGCGCGGGCCAATCTGGACGCGCTCAAGACCGAGTACCGCGCCTCCGTGCAGGAGGTCAAAAAGCTCGCCGGGCAGAACACGGCCCTCCAAAAGAGCACACAAAGCGCCGCCGACGCGGTGAGCACGGCGGGTGTCAACCTCAACAACGCCCGCGCCGCCGTTCGGAGCACGCAGGCGGAGATCACCCGCTGCAACCAGTCCTTGCGTCTGGCGCAGACGAATTGGGACGCGGCGGGCCGCTCCATCGACGAGAGCCGCGCGGCCATCGCCACCTTCGGCAAGCAGATCGCCCTGGCCGAGAGCCGCTTCAAACTCGCCACCGTGGGCATCAAAGAGCTGGATACCAGCGTTACGGGGCTTGCGGCCAAACAGACGCTGCTCACCGAAAAGCTCGATTTGCAGCGCCGAAGCCTTGCGCAGTACGAGGCAGCTTTGCAGGGCGCAAAGGAGCAGCTCAAAGCCGCGCAGCAGGCCAACGACCCGGAGAAAATCCGTCAGGCAAACGACGCGGTCATCGACGCGGAAACCGCGCTGAACCGGGCCAAAACCGCCGTGGCAGCCACGCGCTCGGAGATCGAAAAGACGAATCAGCTGCTTGCCACCGCGAAGTCCGCCTGGACGGCGGCGGGCAAGTCGCTGGAGGATTTCGGCAAGAAGTGCGACGCGGTCGGCAAGGGCCTGACCACAGCGGGCCGTGCGCTGACCACCACCGTGACCACGCCCGTGCTGGCCCTGGGCGCGACGGCCATCAAGGCGTCGCTGGACTTTGAGTCCACCTTCACCAGCGTGCGCAAGACCGTGGACGCCACCGAGGCGGAATTTGACGCGCTGGCCGCGTCCTCCAAGGCCATGTCCACGCAGATTGCCGCCTCCACCGGCGAGATCAACGAGGTCATAGCCACCGCGGGCCAGCTGGGCATCCGCAACGATTATCTGGTGGATTTTGCCCGCACCATGATCGACCTGGGCAATTCCACGGACATCGTGGCAAACGAGGCCGCCTCAACGCTTGCCAAGTTCGCCAACATCACGAACATGGATCAGAGCCTGTTCGGCAATCTGGGCGCGACGCTGGTGGATCTGGGCAACAAGTTTGCCACCACGGAATCCTCCATCATGGACATGTCGCTGCGCCTGGCGGCGGCGGGCCATCAGGTGGGGCTGTCCGAGGCGCAGATTCTGGGCTTTGCCGCGGCGCTGTCGTCGGTCGGCATCGAGGCCGAAATGGGCGGCTCGGCGTTTTCCAAGGCGCTGGTCAAGATGGAGGTGGCCGCGGCCACCGGCGGCGAGGCGCTCACGGACTTCGCCCGCGTGTCTGGCCTGACGGCGGAGGGCTTCAAGTCCCTCTTTGAAAACGATCCCGCCGCGGCGTTTCAGGCGTTTATCACGGGCCTGTCCCGGATGGACGAAGAAGGCATTTCGGCCATCGCCACGCTGAGTGACATCGGCATCGCGGAGGTCCGCTTACGCGATACGCTGCTGCGCGCGGTCAACGCCAACGAGCTGTTCGCCCGGACGCAGGACGTGGCGATCAGCGCCTGGCAGGAGAATACCGCGCTCACCGTGGAAGCGGGCAAGCGCTACGCCACCACGGAAAGCCGGCTTATCAACCTCAAAAACACGGCGCTTCTCTTCGCCCAGCAGCTCGGCGACGATCTGAATCCCACGATTCAGAGCCTCATCGACGGCGCGAGCGACCTCATGAAAGGCTTCCTCGACATGGACGAAGCCCAGCGGATGCAGATCATCCGCATGGCCGCCTGTGCCGCGGCCGCGGGGCCGGTGCTCCTTGCCTTGGGTAAGGTGACAAAGGGCGTCGGCACGCTCTCCACCGGCATCGGTAAGTTTGCGACCGCCGTGGGCAAGGCGGGCGGAGGCTGGTCGGGATTCCTTTCGGTACTCGCCAAGTCTCCTGCCGTCTGGCTGGCGGTCGCCGCGGCGGTGGTGGCGGGCACGGTCGCGCTGGCGGACTACCTCTCCGGAGCGAAGCAGGCGCGCGAGGCGCTGGAGGGTATGAACGAAACCGCGAAGAAGTGGAAGGACACCGCCGCCGAAACCTTCTACGGCAAAAGCGAAGGGCTTTCCTTTTTCGGCATGAGCGAAAGAGACTTCGTGCGACAGACGCAGTCCGCGCAGGAATGGCTGGACGGGCTGATCAAGGTCTGGACGGACGGCGAAAAGGAAAGCGACGGGATTGTATCCGCATGGACGGAATCCTTCAAGGGCCTGACGGCCTCCACCCGCGAGGAACTGGCCGCACTCAAGGCCGCGGCGGACGAAAGCGGCTATGCGGGCGTATCCGACCAGCTCGCGGACGACATGTCCACGCTGGATGCGCTGGACGCGGAGCTTGCCGCTCTGCTTGGGCGCCGCCGGAACGGCTATTTCTCCGATGCCGACCAGATCCGCCTGCAGGAGCTGATCGACACGCGGGAGGCCATCGAGGTCAAGTACAGGCTCTCCCCGGCGGATGCGGACGGCTTTGACACCATCCGAAAGAAGCTGGAGGCCGAGGTGGCCCGGGCGCAGGCGCGCGGCAGGACGGATGCCGACGTGACCGTGTATGAAAACGCGCTGATCGCCGCCGCACAGGGGCTGGCCGCCATGAACGCGGAGATCGACGCGCAGTACGACAAGGAGTACGCGCTCATCCAGCTGATCGAGGACAGCACCGAGCGGCAGAATGCGATGGAGGCACTCAACGCGAAGTACAACGAGAACCGACGCGACGCCGCGCTGGAATACGCCGCGCTGCTCAGCGACGTGGTGCCGAAGGTCTGGGCGCAGGCCGATATTCAGCAGGCGGCCTCTGACGTGGATACCCTGACGCGGAAGCTGCGGGAGTACAGCGCCGCGGGCGAAACCGAAAAGCCCGCCCTGCTGGCAGACCTCAGCGCCATCGCCGCGGCCATGGACGAGGGCGCGATGACCGAATACCTCGCCATGCTCACGCAGATCCAGTCCCTTTTGGACAGCGGCCTGTCGGAGAGCGAGATTCAGGCCATGTTCCCGGAGATCGACTTCACCACGGCGCTGGAGCAGATCGCCGCCATCCAGACGTTTTTAAATAACCGCGAGGTGGAACTGCCGGGCCTCAAAGAGATGTTCGGCGACGCGCTGCCCGAAGAGGTGCTGACCATCGCCACGGACCTCGATATGACCGGCGCGCAGGAGCGGTGGGACACCTTCGCCGCGGATCCCGGCGCGATCACGACGGACGCGATCATTGCCGAGCTGCGCGAAGACGAGAACACGAAGCGCATACAGCCGCAGGTGGAGGCGTTTATCGCCAAATACACGGAAGTGCCGGAAGGTGTGGACAAGGCGGAGCTGACCCCGGAGGGCCTGATTGCCTACGTCAGCACATACGCAGAGGCGACGAACGGCGCGGACGTGTCCGGCCTGACGCCCGAGAACGTCACCGCCATGGTCAGCGCCTACAAGGAGCTGGCCGCGGGAGCCGATGTCTCCACCCTGAAACCCGACGAGATCACCGCGTACATTTCCGCCTATCTGGAGCAAAGCGGCGTGGACACCAGCGGCCTGACCCCGGACGGGATCACCGCGTTTGTGATGGCCTATCAGGAGGTCACGGGCGGCGCGCTGACCACATCGCTCACTCCGGATGACATCACCGCTATGGTGGCGAAATACCTCGAAGCGGAGAACGTAGACATTTCTGCCCTGTCCCCCGACCAGGTCGAGGCCATCGTAACGGCTTACGCTGAAGCGACAGGTGTAGACAAGAGCACACTGCTTCAGGACTTCACCGCTTACATTACCAAATACGACGACACCAACGCCCAAAAGCCCACGCTCAGCGTCAGCGTGGGCATCTACGGCTATGACCTGATCGCCTACCGGAAATTCATCGAGGAAAACCCGGTGGAGGTGCAGGGCATTGTGAAGCTGGGCGAGGTCTTTCAAAATCCCTCCGACGCGCTGCTCGACCCCAAGACGAAGTTCTGGCAGGACGGGCAGGAGATTCCCGTGCAGGCTGTGCCCACCGAGATGCTCACTGCCGACAAGGTGGCGGTGCTCGACGAGGACGGAACGCTGCATGTGCTCATCGCCCCGGACGTGACCGGCGCGCAGGAGGCCATCGCCAGTCTTCGCGCGGAGGTGGCCGAGGTCGATCAGTTTGGCGTGACGGCGCTGGGCAAGGCCGCGGGGCTTTTGCCCGAGACGAGCCTGGATCTGATCGAGGCCGCGCTCTCCCGCCTGCAATCGTATCAGGAGACGCTGGATTACAGCGCTTGGGACAAATTCTGGGCCAGCGTATTCGGCGCGTCCACGGACAAGGGCACGCTGGACACCAGCATGAAGCTCGACTTTCCCGCCGAGCGTGTCGCGGAGCTGTCCACCTATGTGGCGGAGATCGTCGCGGCCATCCAGCAGGGGCAGGAGGTCAAGCAGGAAGATCTTGATAACCTGCAAGCCATCCTGACGTTCCTGCAGGGGCTGGACACCGCCGAGGTCGGCACGCACATTCTGGAAGGTGTGGGTGAAGGCATGACGGCGGCGGGATGGGACAGCGACGCGGAGACGGTCGCCTCCAATCTGGAGGCCGCGCTGAATCTGGCGCTTGGCATCCATTCGCCCTCCGAACGCGTAAAGCCCGTGGGACAGAATGTCTCCGCAGGCGTGGGCCTGGGCATGACGGGATACGACTTTGCCACAGACGCGGCGGCGCTCGCGGCCACGCTGTGCGCGGCAATCGGCCTGGCCCTGCCGCAAAACGCGCTGGCGGCCTGCGGCACGGCGGCCATGACCGGGCTGGCACTGGCCATGACGGGTTACAGTATGAGCGCCACGGGCGCATCGGTCGGCGCGAATGTGCGCAGCGCGGTGAACGCCAGCCTGAACGGCTCGACTCTGCGCTCCGCGGGCGTGAACGCCATGAGCGGGCTTGCGGCGGGCATCAACGCGGGCCGCAGCGGTGTCATTTCCGCCATGCGCTCCGCCGCCCGGGCCGCCGTCAACGCGGCCAAGAGCGAATTGAAGATCAAGTCCCCCTCGCAGGTGTTCGAGGATGAAGTGGGCGTGATGACCATGCGCGGCTGGGGCCGGGGCGTGCTCAAGGAGAGCAAAGCGCAGGCGAAGATCATCCGAAACGCTGCGCGTTACCTGACCGGCGAGGCGCAGGCCGGGAGCATCCAGACCACCAGCAACGACAACCGGCGTACCTACAACAGCAGCGTCAATTCCACCATTCAGGTGCAGCAGCTCGTGGTGCGCGACGAACAGGACATCCGCGCGCTGGCCGTGGAGATTGCCACGCTCACGCGCAGGCAGCAGCGTGGAAAGGGGATGAGGATGGCATGATAGCGTGAGTCTGGTTTCCTCTCGCTTTTTCTTCTCTTGACTTAGGCGCAATTCGATGCTTTTGTGTTTTATCCTCAATCTTTCGTGGGAAAGAGAGATTCGATGCTCACGTTGAGGATCTCCGCAATAGCGTGCAGCTCAATGTCGGTCACAATACGCTCCCCGCTCTCAATTCTGGATACCGAGCCACGGCAGACGTAGATTGCCATCGTTTCCAGTTTTTCTGAGAGCTGCTTTTGGGTCAAATGCGCTGCAATACGCGCAGCTCGAATATTCCTGCCGCAAAGATTCAACTTGGAAAAGGCTGTATCGTCTTTGATTCGCTTCACTTTTTCACCACCATGTCTTGATTCTGGACATTTCTTAGCTTATACTGATGGTGAAGAATTGTGTCCTATCAATAGGACAAAACAGATATTTTGAAAGGATGTTGGTCGTGGGACAGCGAACCTTACTCATTCCCAATGGGGAAGCTATCTTCTTGCCGCTTGAACGCTGTCTGTGGGATATCCGCCAAGCATCCAAGCATGCGCTTTTATCAGGTCATAAGCCACAGCGCTTCATAGTGGCAGATGAGATGATGTACTACCCAGGCGCATTAGATCGTACGCTGACGTCCCCTGACATGATCAAAGAAACGATCCAAACTTACCGGGAAGCGATGCTCGGACAGGAGCGAGACTGCCTTCGCTGTGTATACCTATGGGAACACTGCGGAGAAGGCGTCCTGCTGCATCTTGAAGAGGAACGTCTTCTAGGCGCTTACGTCCCTCTTGTAACAGAGGAAATTACACGCAAAGAGCATGCACTGTCGCTCTCACTCGCAACCCTTGCAAGAGAGGCACAGAGCATGTCCCTTCTTTTGGAACGGGAACTGCCGTCAGGCAGATATCAATTAAGCGAGCTGTTGCACATATTGTCCGAACAGCTCGATACATGAAACAGGCTGCGCTCAAAAGGCGCAGCTTTTTGAATGGAGAAGAGACATGAATGACTGGTTTGAGTGGAACGGAAAACGCTGCACGGAATATGGCATTCACGTTTCCGAGCAACCGCCCCTGACGCTGCCCGCGGAGCGCGTCACGTTTACCGACGTGCCGGGCCGATGCGGTAGCCTGACTACGCTTGAGGGCGAGGACGTGTATGAGGACATGGTGCTGACCGCCCAGTGCTTTATTCAAAGCGGCGCGCGGGTTCCCGAGATCGCCGCGTGGCTGCGCGGCAGCGGCACCGTCGCCTTTGTCAACCGACCGGGCGGGTTTTATCACGCAAGGGTGATCAACCAGATTCCCTTTGAGAAGATTCTGCGCGGCAATCCGCACCTGGCCTTTGCGGTAAACTTCCGCTGCAAGCCCTTCTGGTACCTGAAGGATGTCGCGCCCATTACCCTGACACAGAGCGGCTCATTTGTCACCAATCCCGGCAGCGTCCATGCCGAGCCGGTCATCACCGTCTACGGCACGGGCACGATCACCCTCATGGTGGGCATGACCATCACGGAGCTGGAAAGCGTCTCCGGCAGCGTCACACTCGACACGCCGCTCATGGAGGCATACAGCGGAACAACCTCCATGAACAGCGCCATGAGCGGTGACTTTCCTGTACTTTTGTCGGGACAGAATGCCGTGAGTTGGACGGGAGCTGTTAACAAGATAGAGATTCAGCCCAATTGGCGCTTTTTGTAATGCCCTTAAGGATGGAGGTGATTTCCTATGATCTGCGTATACCCCGCCGCCTGCACGGATTTCTCCGGCAACGGTCTGGGCGTGGTGCAGCCGCAGTCCTGCACGGTCACCGAAACCCTCAACGGCGAATGGGAGCTGACCCTCGTCCATCCCATCGACGAATACGGGAAATGGACGCGGCTGAGTGAGGGCAATATCCTGCGCGCGCCGGTGCCCGCCGCCATGACGCCGCGCATCCGGATTTCCGTACCGGGCGAGGATACCCGCCGCGATGTGTATCAGGTGGACACGGATACGCCCGAAGCCTCCGTGCGGGGCGGTACGCTGCGCCTGCGCACAGGACCCGGCGAAGGGTATTCCGTGCTCAGGCAGTACGCCAACGGAACCGAGGTACAGGTGCTTTCCAAGACCAACGCACAGTGGTATGAGGTGGTGCTCCCGGATGGAAAGCGCGGGTACATGTCAACGACGTTTTTGCGCTATGTACGGACGGAGGGGTCCGTATCCGAGGCGGTCAACGCCGTGGTGGATGCCCGCCAGCTGCGCGACCAGCCCTTCCGCATCTACCGCGTCGTGCCGGAGCTGGACAAAGTCACGGTCTACGCCCGCCATATCTTCTATGACCTTTTGGACAACATGGTCAAATCCCTCAGGCCCTCACCCTCCGCGGTGGGGGCCTCCGTCGTGCAGGGCCTTGCCTCCGCCTGCCTCTCCGGGCATGGCTTCACCTTCTATTCCGACCTGACCTCCACGGCGCAGGACGTGAGCCTTGAGAACGTCAATCCCGTGGAGGCCCTGCTGGGCGAAGGCGGGCTGGCGGAGAAGTACGGCGGGGAACTGACGCGGGACTGGTTTGACGTGTTTCTGGTCCGGCGCGTGGGCGTGGACAGCGACGTACAGATTCGGGAGGGCAAGAACCTCATCGGCATTTCCTATGACGTGGACGAGACAGACGTGGTCACCCGCATCATGCCCACCGGCGAGGACGCGGACGGCAACATCCTCTACCTGCCGGAATTGTACATCGACAGCCCGAACATCGGCGCGTACACGCACCCGAAGTGGATTCACCTGGCGGTCAGCGAGGCCAGGGAAGTGACGGACGGCGATACGCCGAAAAGCAAGGATCAGTGCTACGCCGAACTGCGCAAGGCTGCCCAAACGGAATATGCAAACGGTTGCGACCTGCCCACAGTGACGCTCAAGGTGGATTTCGTCAACTGCGCCGATACCGAGGAATACCGGCAGTACGGGTTCCTTCAGAACATCTTTCTTGGCGACAGCGTGCGCGTCATCGCCCGGCGCATCGGGGTGGAAGTTTCCCTGCGCATGACGCAGTACACCTACGACTGCCTGACGCAGAAGTACACCGCCGTAACGCTGGGCACCGCCGCGGACACGCTGGAGGGCAGCATGATCTCCGCGCGGCAGCTGGCCAGCGGTTCCATCACCGGCATGAAGCTGGCGCTCAACTCCGTGGGCAGCGGCCAGCTGCAAAGCGGGTCGGTCGGATCGCTCCAGATCAAAAACGCGGCCATCCGCGGCGCGCATATCCAGGACGCCTGCATCACCCGCGCCCACATCGCGGAGGCGCTCATCGACACGCTGAGCGTCAACGCGCTCACCGCGGTGACGGCCCAAATCAAGGAGCTGGCCGCGGGCAGCATCACCACCGACGACCTCTACGCTTCCGTGGCCATGATCGCCGCGGCGCAGCTGACCACGGCCAATATCGTCAGCGCCAACATCCAGTGGGCGGACATCGAGGCGCTCACCGCCAGCATCGCACAGATCAGCAAGGCGCAGATCACAGCCGCAACCATCGACGAAGCGAACATCGACTGGGCGGCCATCACCTCGCTTACGGCAGCCACGGCGGAGATCGTCAAGGCCCAGATGCAGACCGCCGATATCGACTGGTCCCACATCAGGGATTTGGCCACCGATACCGCCATCATCACCCAGGGCACGGCGGGCGAACTCTACATCGCGCGACTGGCCGTGACCGAGGCGAACATGGTCTCCCTGACGGTCGGCGAGCTGGTGGTCAAAGGCTCGGACGGTCATTTTTACTCGGTGTCCGTGAATGAGGATGGACAGGTGGTCACGACGCTCAAACAGATCGTCAACGACGACGTGACTGACCAGAGCATCAACGGCGGGGAGAAGATCATCGAGGGCACCATCACCGCCGGGACGCTCAACGCGCAGGACATCTTTGCCGACAATGCTGTCATCCGAAGCCTCATCGCGGCCAACCTCGACGTGGACGCGCTCTTCGCCCGCGAGGCGACCATTGCAGCCCTCAACGCTATGAACATCACAGGCAACGAATACCTGCGGCTCATGGTTTCGGGCAAGGCGGATCAGGAGGATCTGGACGCGTTGGGTGAACGGGTCGACGCGGCGGAGCTGAAGCTCACGGAAGACGCGATTGTGTCCACTGTGACAGGAAGCGACCAGTACAGGGAGGATCTCGCCGCGATTGCCGCGGCTGGCGGCGCGGAGTTTGTGGTGGGCACACAGACAACGTACACCGCGGCGTGGACAGGGAACGCCGGCTTCCAGGAGCTACACGACGGACAGCAGATCGCCTACTGGCTGCCCGCCGCGTCCGGGAGCAACGTCACGCTGGCGCTGACGCTTGCGGACGGCAGCACCACCGAGGCGATCCCCTGCTACTATGGCGGCAGCGTCCGGCTGGGCACGCAGTACGGGGCGGGCAACATCGTGCGCCTGACCTACCGCGAAAACGTGACCATCTATTCCACGACCATCGCCAAAGGCTGGTGGGCGGACGCCAACTACAACACAGACACCTACGACCGCATCCGCGTCGGTACCACGCTCAAGGCAAAGACAGCCATTGCCGCGGGAAGACTGGCGGTCACGGACGCGGACGGCTGCTTTCCGTTGGCGGCTGGCGTACCCTTTGACGTGACCCGGCCGGTGCTCTACTGCGCCACCGCCGTGTCCGCCGGGATGTACAGCGCCAATTTCTACCTGACCTACCCCTTCTGTACGCTGCGCTCCATTGACCCGGACTTCGCGGGAACCATCGGCACAACCTGCTATGTGGTGGGCACGCTGGCCGGCACGGTCTTTACGCCGGCGGAAACATGCATAACAGCCACGGTTCCCACTGAGGACGACGGGATGACTTACATGGCGCTGGGTACGCTCACCGGCACCTACCAGACCTGCGTGTTCCCCGAACACCCGCTCTATCGCTTTGTGGACGGCGCGTTCAAGCCGTTATCGCAGGTGGGCTATGATGCCAGCGTGGCGGTGGGAGAAACGCGCCAGGAGATGTCCACCCGCTTTGAACAGACCGACGCGGCCATCGCGCTCAAGGCGGACCAGACGGAGGTCGATTCCCTCTCCACGCGCGTGCAGTCCGCCGAGCAGAAGATCACCCCGCAGGCCATTACGGCTACGGTAGCGTCGTCCGCGCTCTACGCCTTCGACAAATACGAAGGGCGAAATTACTGTCTGGACAGCGGCAACGAATATACCTTTGTGGGCAACCGGTATCAGAATCCGGACGGGAGCATGACCGTGTACATGCAAAAGACGCTGGCTGTGTCGGACGATCTCTTTGCCCACAGCGGCAACGGCGCGGCCATACGCATCTCACTGGACATCAAGCGCACGGACATCGACGCATCCGCCTCTTCCACGGAGAATGTGTACGGCGGGTTCTGGGTGTACTACCGCTACTACGGCGGGGACGACGGCACGACTTTGTACACAACCGGGCGCGGCTGGTATCTGCGCGTTACGGATACCAATTTCCAGACAACTGACGACGACTGGGTGCGCTTGAGGTATGGCCCGCTGACCCTGTCCTCCTTCAACCCCGTGTCCATCGCGTACTTCGCCCTGGGAACAAGCTCTGCCAACGGCGTGACCGGCACACTGCGGTATCGCAACGTCAAGCTGGAGGTGCTGGACGTCTGGACGGACTGGAGCGCCGCACCCGAGGACATCTATGGCCTTGCCGGGCGCATGACCAGCGCGGAATCCCGCATCACGCAGAACGCCAACAGCATCGCCCTCAAGGTCAGCACCTCGCTCTACAACACCGAAAAGGTGTATCGCAGCAACACCGCTCCTACTACCCTCTACACCAACATGCTCTGGCTGGACACGTCCCTCTCTCCGCTCATCCTCAAGCGGTACACGGGTTCGGCCTGGGTGGCCGTAGGCGCGCAGGAGCTCAAGACCAGCGGGATTTCCATTGGCTCAAACAACGTCGCCATCACCACGGAAAACTTTCTGCTCCAGTTGCTCGACCCTGCCAACAACGAAAACGTCCTCATGGAGATGAGCGCGGACGGCAACGTAGGCTTCAAGGAGCTGTACGCAGACGAGATCATCTCCGATTCCGTGGCGCAGGCATACGCCGGGCCGAGCGCGCTCTACGTCAACGCGTCCTACAGCGGAACCAGCGACACCTATTTCCGTTCGCTGGGCGAAGCGGTGAAAGGAATCAACAATCGTTTTCTCCGTCGTGACGTCGTCGTCTACCTCCCCAGCAGTTCAGGGGACATCTATGAACCGCAGGGTACGCAGATCGAAGGGATCAGCGGCCCGGGCAGGCTGATGATCTACGGGTACAGCGCGTGCCGTCTCAACAGTTATATCCGGGTGAAGGGATGCTCAGCGCATGTGTGCTTCCAGAATGTCTCCCTGCGGGAAAGCCGTCCGCTCAACGGCAGCAGCCGGAACCCGTATCTGGTGGAATGCTTGCTGTGTCATTTTGTGGAGTTGAATGGCTGTACACTGGACGCAAACAACGTCACCTATGACTCGGTCTACGCACGCGCCAGCCATGTGTTTCTGTACAATACCGGGCTGTATAACGCGCTGCAGGGTGTGGAGGCGTACCTGGCGACCGCGAACGTGAAGGACTGCAAGGGCTCCTGCAGCTGGGCCATGATTTCCTACGCGAGTGTGATCATCGCCAGCGGCACCGTACCCAACGGCAGCCGGGGGACCGGAGAGAACGGCCAGCTTTTCGCAAGCGGCGTTACGGTGGACTACGGCACGGCCATTCCTGTGGTCGTCCCGGACAGCACGACCATCCAGTACGCCACCCTCACGAAGTCCTATCGCGGCGGCTGGCGCTCGGATACCGTGGACGTGATCCAGGGGGTCTACTCCGACAGCGGCTACAAGTCCAGCCTGAACTGGAATTACGGCTGCATGTGGTTTGGCAACCTGCGCAGCGTGCTCTCCGGTACGACGATCAAGTCGGCGACCCTTACGCTGTACCGCAAGACGGGCAGCGGCTCCAGCTCTGCCAAAACGCTCTACCTGTGCGCCATCACCAACACCACGGCCAGCGGCGCGCCTTCCATCGCGGTAAACTACGGGGCCATCGGGACCATTGGCCGCGCGCAGCAGGCGACGTTCGCCATTCCGCTTGCGGCGGTTCAGGGACTGGCCAACGGGACGTATGGCGGTCTGTGCCTATACGAATCAAAATACAATTTCGGCTCATCCAACTGGTCGAACAACTACATGCGCATGGCCGGCACAGACAGCAGCTACAAGCCCTATCTGCAGGTGGTTTACAACAGCGGCGGCTCGGCCGTCGGCTAAGGAGGTTAACAGATGTACATCGCGATCCCCTTCGAGGGGCGGGTGAGAACGCTCATCCGCTCCTCTTTTCTTGCGGCAAAACGGACGGATGCCACACATTACAGCCTGACGGGCGAGTCATTCCAGATGTCGGGCGTCACGGCGGAGCAGGTGATCCTGCTGCCGGACAGCGTTGAGGTGAGCGAGGGTCAGGAAGTGACGGACGAGCTGCTCATGCAGGCGCTGCCGGTGGAATCTTTCATCACAGTAAGCGCGGACGAGGCGCTGCCCAATGTGCTGGGCCTGCTGCTCAGGCAGGCGGTGGCGGATGGACGCATCTCGGATGCGGAACTGCTCTCCGTTCAGCCTGTTCTGGAGGGACGCATCTGGCGCGCGGGCATCGCCGTGCAGGTGGGCGACGTGTTCACCTACAAAGGCGCGCTCTGGCGCTGCATCCAGCCGCACACCACGCAGGACGACTGGGCGCCCGACCTGACCCCGGCACTCTGGCACAGGGTGGAGATCATCGCCGAAGATGAAGTGCGCGTCTGGGCCGCCGGAATCGACTACATTGTGGGCGACGAAGTCGCGTACCCGGACGCGGAGGGCGAGCTGTACATCTGCCTTCAGGCGCACACCTCGCAGGAAGGTTGGGAGCCGCCGGCAATATCGGCCCTCTGGGCACCAGCGAGCGAAGGCGGTCAGGAAGATCCACCTGTGACGGAGGCGGAGACGTGATTCGCCAGTTGACGGCCATTGACAAAGTTGAAATCGGGAGGGAGAAGAGCATGCCTGAATGGATCACGCGATATTGGGTGGAGTGGCTGTTCGGCATCGTGGCGGCGCTGGCCGCGGCGAGCTACCGGCGGGTCAGCAGGCACATGCGGCATACGCAGAAGAAGGATCAGGCGCTGGACGACGGGATGCGCGCGCTGCTGCGCGACCGGATCATCAGCGCCTGCGACCACTACTTTGAGAAAGGCTTCGCGCCGGTGTACGCCCGGGAAAACATCACCAGCATGTACGACGCCTATCACAGCCTGGGTGGGGATGGGATCGTGACCGACATGGTCAAGCAGGCCATGGAGCTGCCCTACAAGAAGGGCGGCGAAGCACCTGTGGAGCAATCGCGGGAATCCCGCGCTGCAATCAATACATCAAGGAGGAACGAAGTATGAACATCAACTGGAAAATCCGCTTTCAGAACAAGACCTTTCTGACCGGCCTGATCTCTCTGGTGGTGGTCTTCATCTATGATCTGCTGCAGCTGCTGGAGATCGCGCCCGCCGTGACGCAGAGCGCGGTCATGCAGGTGGCTGAGGGCATCCTCACCATCCTGGGCATGCTGGGCGTGATCGCCGATCCCACCACGGCGGGTCTGTCGGACAGCAAGCAGGCGTTGACGTACACCTCTCCCAAACAGGACTGATACAAACCGTATTCACCGCAGGGCGACGGGCGACCGCCGCCCTTTTTTCATGGGACCAGAGAATGGAGGAACCTATATGTCTGATCGAATCAACACCCCGTTCACCAACGAGCACTTTGTCGCCTTCTGCCTCTCCATGCTCGGCCAGCCTTACTGGTACGGAACGGTTGTGTATAAATGCACCGAAAACCTGCGCTCTCGCAAGGCGAGGCAGTATCCGTCGCATTACGGCTCCAGCCGTACCAGCCGGTACAGGGACGACATTGCGAAAAAGAAGGTCTGCGCGGATTGCGTCGGCCTGATCAAAGGGTACTGCTGGACGGGCGGCGGCAAGGGCGTAGTCGAGAGTATCGGCACGGACAAGACCTTCTCGAGCAAGTACGGCGCCAACAACTGCCCGGATAAGTCGGCCAACAGCATGTTCAGCTATGCCAAAGGCAAAGGCTGCGCCTGGGGCACGATGGACAGCCTGCCGGAGGTTCCCGGCATCGCACTGCGCTCGGACGGGCATGTGGGCGTTTATGTGGGCGGCGGCTACGCCGTGGAGGAGCGCGGCTTCAATTATGGCTGTGTCAAGACGCGGGTGAAGGATCGCAAGTGGACGCACTGGTACTACCTGCCGTTCATTGATTACGGCGAGGGCGGCAGTGTGAAACCGCCGCAGACGGAGTATGCGCTGGGCTCCCGGCTGCTCAGGAAAGGCACGGAAGGCAATGATGTGAAACAGCTGCAGGAATATCTTTTGCGGCTGGGCTACAGCCTGCCGAAGTACGGAGCGGACGGCGACTTTGGCGCGGAGACCGAAGCAGCAGTGCGGGCCTTCCAGGAGGATGAGAGGCTCGAGGTGGACGGCAAGTATGGCGAAAAGAGCCACGCCGCGCTCATGGACGCCATAGAGGCAGAGGACGAGGACACGCCGGAGCAGCCCGCGCAGCCGGAGGATGGCGAAGAAGAAAACGAAGGAGAAAAGCCCGTCGGTACCCACGTGGCCATCGTATCGGATGGCGGCAAGGTCAACATTCGCGTGGGCAACGGCACGCAGTACGGGCGCGTCACCCAGCTCGCGCCGGGCACGACGCTGGACTATGTGGCCACCGCCAGCAACGGCTGGCACGCCGTAGTGGTCAATGCGCGGGTGGGTTGGGTTTCCGGAGAATACAGCAAGGTGATCTGAGCATTTACTGTACGAACAGCACACAGGATTGTTGCGCCGCTGCTTTCATATGAAAGCAGCGGCGCTAAGGGAGGGGCTATGACACAGGAGCAGAAGCGGCACATCCGACAGCTCAGAGCCGCGGGTGAAGGATATAAGCGCATCAGTACCTTGCTCGATATTCCGGTCGGCACCATCAAATCCTTTTGCCGCCGCGACGAGGCGGATGAACCGGCGGTCACGGACTACCGTGCGCCACAGAAGCTGGAAATCACGATTGAAAATGAGAATCCAATATGCCCGCAGTGCGGGACGCCGGTCATCCGCATACCTGGCAGGAAAAAGCGCGTGTTCTGCTCGGAAGCCTGTCGCGTCGCCCACTGGCGCACGCAGGCGCATGCCGACGGAAAACCTGCTCTGTGCGCCGGGTGCGGGAAGCCGCTGTATGGGCATGACCGGCGCAGGAAGTTTTGCAGCCACGCCTGTTACATCCACAGCCGCTTTGGAAAGCAGTGAGGAGGCCGATATGCACGGCACAGAACAACGGATGGGCGCGCCCATGTTGACACATGAGCAGCTTCAACGCGAGCTGACGTATCGCACCTCCATGGCGGTTCTTAGAAACCTGCGCAACGCCGGGCTGGTGACCGGCAGGGAATTCGTCAGATTATCACAGTTTCTCGCGGAAAGATTCTCCCCTGTCTGGGGCGATTTGTATCAAAATCACGGTTGACTCCCGGCCGCAAAAGAGGGATATATGGTCGCGGAAGGAGGTAAGCGCCTTGAAGAAAGAACAGAAGCAACAACCTATGCAGATCCGGCAGGTCAAACCCGACGCGCCCACCCCTCGCCGCAAGCGTGTGGCGGCCTATTGCCGCGTCTCCACGGGAAAGGACGCCATGCTGCATTCCCTCTCCAGGCAGATCAGCCACTACAGCGCCTATATCCAGCGCCAACCCGGCTGGGAATACGCGGGCGTGTACGCCGATGAAGCGTACACCGGCACAAAGGGCGACCGGCCCAGATTCCGGCAGATGCTCTCGGATTGCCGGGCGGGAAAGATCGACCTGATCCTCACCAAGTCCATCAGCCGGTTCGCCCGCAACACGGTGACCATGCTCGAAACGGTGCGCGAGCTGAAGGCGCTGGGCATTGACGTTTATTTTGAGGAGCAGAACATCCACTCCATGAGCGGGGACGGCGAGCTGATGCTCACCATCCTCGCTTCTTTTGCGCAGGAGGAGAGCAAAAGCGTGTCCGACAACTGCAAATGGCGGATACGCAAGGATTTCTCCGAGGGGAAGCCCATGAACCTGATGCTGCTGTATGGCTACCGGTCGGTGGACGGACAGATCGTGATCGACGAGGACGAAGCCGCCGTGGTGCGGGACGTGTTCAGAGCATATCTGGATGGCGCTGGCAGCAGCCGTATCGCGGCAAGGCTTCGGGAGACCAATACACCGCGGCGCCTCGGAGGAACGTGGACGGGCAACCATGTGGTCGAAATGCTGACCAACGAGAAGTATACGGGCGATGCCTTGCTGCAGAAGACCTTTGTGGAAGATCATCTGACCAAGAAACAGCGGCGCAATACGGGTCAGCTGGATCAATATTATGCCGAAAACACGCACCCTGCCATCATCGACCGCGAGACCTTTGAGCGCGCGCAGGCGATCCTTGCCCAGCGCCGGGAGATGATCAACATACGCAAGCCGACGACGGTGCGTTATCCTCTGAGCGGCAAGGTCGTGTGCGGGAACTGCGGCGCGCATTACAACCGCAGGACGCGCTCCACGGGGCGCAACTCCATCCCGCGCTACACATGGCAGTGCGTGACCTATTCAAGCAAGGGAAAGCGTTACTGCCCCGCGAGCCAGATCCCGGAGGAGACGCTCATCGCCCTGACCTGCGAGGTGCTGGACGTGGAAAAGCTCACAGAAGAAGCAGTGGATGCGCTGGATGAGATTCGCGTGACGGGCAAGGGCTGTCTGCGCTTTGCGCTACGGGACGGGCGCGTGGAAGAGCGTCAGTGGGCGTGGGAATCCCGCGCCAAAGCATGGACGCCGGAGATGCGTCGGAAGGCCAGTGAACAGATGAAACGGAGGTGGCGGCATGACTGAGACGGCGACGGGAGGCACGAGGGTGCGCATGATCCCCGCTACGGTGCGGCGCTATGCGGCCGCGCGCCCTCTGACGGAGCGGCTGCGGGTCGCGGCCTATGCCCGCGTCAGCACCGACGACGAGGAGCAGCAGACCTCCTATGAGGCTCAGGTGGACTACTACACCAAGAAAATCCGTGAGAATCCTGAATGGATTTTTGTGGAGGTGTACGCGGACGAGGGCATCACAGGCACCAGTACCAAGCGGAGAAAGAACTTCAACCGCATGATCGACGACGCCATGGCGGGCAGGATCGACAGGATCATCACCAAATCGGTCAGCCGCTTCGCACGCAACACCGTGGATACCTTGACAACGGTTCGCAAGCTCAAGGAGAAGGGCGTGGGCGTGACGTTTGAGAAGGAGAATATCGACACGCTGGACAGCAAGGGCGAGCTGTTCATCACGATCATGTCGTCCCTTGCGCAGGAGGAGAGCCGCTCCATCTCGGAAAACGTGACCTGGGGCTGGCGCAAGCGCATCGCGGACGGCAAGGTGTCGGTGGCCTACTCCCATTTCCTCGGCTACGAAAAAGGCCCGGACGGCAATATGCAGATCGTGGAGGAAGAGGCCAAAGTCGTGCGCGAGATTTACGCCATGTTTCTGGACGGGAAGACGCCCTCCGGCATTGCGGCCGCTTTGACGAAGCGCAGCGTCCCCACGCCTGCGGGAAAGGCGACGTGGCAGGCCAGCACGGTAAAGTCCATCCTGAGCAACGAGAAGTACAGAGGCGACGCACTGTTGCAAAAGACCTTCACCGTGGACTTCCTGACAAAGAAGGCCAAAGTGAACGAAGGCGAAGCGCCCCAATACTACGTCGAAAACAGCCACCCGGCTATCGTCAGCGCGGAGGTGTTCGAGCTTGTCCAAGCTGAACTGGCAAAGCGCAGGCAGCGGGGCGGGCGCACGAGCGCGGTCACGCCCTTCTCCGGGCGACTCGTCTGTGGGGAATGCGGCGCATACTTCGGCAGCAAGGTCTGGCACAGCACGGACGCTTACCGGAGTGTCATCTACCGCTGCAACCGGAAGTACGAAAAGAAGGGAGCGCCCTGCCCATCTCCTCACGTAAGGGAAGAGGAACTCAGGACAGCCTTTGAGAAGGCGCTGGGGATGCTGCTGGAACGCAGGAGCGAGATCTTCTCCGCATACGAGACGATCATTGCCAATCTGACCGACACGGCGCAGCTGGACCGCGAGCTGGAGCGTGCGCAGGCAAGGCTCGACGAAGCGCATCAGGAAATGGAGCGCATGGCGCGCAGGAATGCCGAGATCGCGCAGGATCAGGAGGAATACAACCGGGCGTTCGACGCGCTTAGCGCAAAGTGCAGTGCCCTGAAGGAAAAGATCGGCGCGCTGAAAGCGCAGCTGGCCGCGAAGGCCGGCGGGAGGCGAAAGCTGGAAGCGTTCATGGCGCAACTGCGGGAGAAGGAGGCTTTGGCTCCCTTTGATGAACGCACCTTCGCAGCAATGGTGGATCACATTGTGGTCTATCCGGGTGAAGCAAAAGGCGCTAAGAAACTGATTTTCCGCTTCCGGGATGGGACGGAGATACCGGTCGACCTGTAAATGAGCACATGAAAACAACCCGCTTGCACAGCCGGGCGCGAAGTGATTCGCCGGGGGCTGGGCAAGCGGGTTGTTTGTATTTTTGGGCAGAGAGCCTCTTGAAGCATCGTGCTTTGATGATGCGCGCAATGTATATCCGAGCATTATCAGCACCTGCCTTTTCAGAGCTATGCAGGGGCTTCGTAGGGGTATTCAAGGGGGTATTCAAGGGGTATTCAAACTGCATACCCCAATGAATACCCCAATGAATACCCTGACCATGAAATCGTTATTTGTATCATTTTATGCGTGCAGACACAACTTTGACCGGGTTTGTGAAAACAAATCCGGTTTTTTGTGCTGATTTTTTGGTCAATCCGGACGCAAGCGGACATGCCCCCTTTCGGCTGCGATCGGATGACAACCGATAAAGGGGGATTGATGGAATCGCGTGTCTGGTTTTGGGGAGCTTTTTCGGTCAGGGATGTTCATTGGCAGAAGCGGGTAGAAATGAGCGGGCGGGATGGGAAAAAGGATGCGACCCAAGGGGCCCTTGGGTACGGCTTTCCATATACAGTGTGCTTACAGTTTGCAACCGATTCAAGACCATTGGCGAGGGGCTTTTTATAATATTTTATCTTTGCATCACACCAGTTTTATTCAATTCCAGTCCCATGTGAAAAACAACATTACGCAGGCTTTGGCGTTCAAGATGCAACAACTCAAGTTCCCACCTCTGCGCGAGAGGCGACTTGCCTTTATCGAAAACGACGGAAACGACAAAACAATTTCAATTCCCGCCCCTGCGCGAGGGGCGACCGGAGGCGGTGGAGGTATACGCGCGCAGGACTATATTTCAATTCCCGCCCCTGCGCGAGGGGCGACGTCCACGCCGTAATCAATTTCCGCGAACCACATATTTCAATTCCCGCCCCTGCGCGAGGGGCGACAATTCACGGAATGTAATATTATTATACTTGGAACATTTCAATTCCCGCCCCTGCGCGAGGGGCGACGCCATCTGCCAGCTGGGCTACAAGGCCCTTGAACAATTTCAATTCCCGCCCCTGCGCGAGGGGCGACGCTTGCCCTGTCTGCGCCTGATCCGATTCTGTTTATTTCAATTCCCGCCCCTGCGCGAGGGGCGACGTGGCTGACGAGGTGCGGTATATGTGCATGATGATTTCAATTCCCGCCCCTGCGCGAGGGGCGACAAGGAGGGGAAGCGCGTGCTTTCCTACGAGCAGATTTCAATTCCCGCCCCTGCGCGAGGGGCGACTACCACGGCATTAACAATGCTGGATACCTGCTCATTTCAATTCCCGCCCCTGCGCGAGGGGCGACCAGCTTACAGCATTCACCCGCATGGGTCCATCGTATTTCAATTCCCGCCCCTGCGCGAGGGGCGACTCTGTCCATGGCCAGCGTTTAACGCTATAGTCAATTTCAATTCCCGCCCCTGCGCGAGGGGCGACCAGCAGGGCAATAGCGCTCTAGCTAGTATTTTGCATTTCAATTCCCGCCCCTGCGCGAGGGGCGACTTGTTCCGCCATTAAGTGTAGAAATATACAATTCTAATTTCAATTCCCGCCCCTGCGCGAGGGGCGACAATGGCCAGTGTTGCCGCTATGTTGCGGAATAGATTTCAATTCCCGCCCCTGCGCGAGGGGCGACGCTATATTCTACGTCTATTAATTCTACACAGCTATTTCAATTCCCGCCCCTGCGCGAGGGGCGACGCCCTCTTGGGTGATAAGGCCGCGCAGGAACGCATATTTCAATTCCCGCCCCTGCGCGAGGGGCGACAGCCTGCATATGCCCCTCCCCTCTGTTATATTATATTTCAATTCCCGCCCCTGCGCGAGGGGCGACAAATATCAACGGAAAATATGTGGCGCAATTCCTATTTCAATTCCCGCCCCTGCGCGAGGGGCGACAGCGCTACGGCTATCCGGGCGAGTTACGTACCGCTTATTTCAATTCCCGCCCCTGCGCGAGGGGCGACGTTTGCAAGCAGATAGTTGGACAGTTGTTTGACATTTCAATTCCCGCCCCTGCGCGAGGGGCGACACGGAATCCAAATAGATTCTGAATCGAAATAGTAATTTCAATTCCCGCCCCTGCGCGAGGGGCGACGTCCACGCCCCGAAGCATTTCTTCAACAAATTTCTATTTCAATTCCCGCCCCTGCGCGAGGGGCGACCCTGCCCATCGCTTGCATCGGCCACCGTTATGGATATTTCAATTCCCGCCCCTGCGCGAGGGGCGACCCATCTGGCAACGTAGGCGGAAAGCGTGATTTCCTATTTCAATTCCCGCCCCTGCGCGAGGGGCGACAAGATAATTATAATATGTCAAATATAGCATTCCTAATTTCAATTCCCGCCCCTGCGCGAGGGGCGACGTCCATGAACGTCTGATAGGTCTTGCTCCCAAACATTTCAATTCCCGCCCCTGCGCGAGGGGCGACTATCCGAGGCTGTATAGCTCGCTCACCGGGATGTCGATTTCAATTCCCGCCCCTGCGCGAGGGGCGACGCATACGTCATGTGCCGTGGGTCAAACGCCATGCCGATTTCAATTCCCGCCCCTGCGCGAGGGGCGACTCCCGGGCCAGCCTTTCCTCTCCTGCCAGTCCGTATTTCAATTCCCGCCCCTGCGCGAGGGGCGACAGCAAATTTAAACAAATCCGTTCTTCGCAATTTGTGCGAACAAGCCAACTCAAAGGATGCTTGCCTGCTTTTTTACGACATGTAATGGGCAAAACGCTGTTGTAATCCTTGTTTTGCGCGTGATTTCATGCGCCAACCTCGTGCGAGTTTATGTATGGTTGGGGTTGGCGCTGAAACATCTACAACAAGATTGGCTCTCCAGTCTGTATAGGACCTTTTTTTCCCATGGTATCAATACGGCCTTGATAGTTGTTGCCAAGGCGATAGAATCGAACGGAATCCTGGTCCAAATCAATCACGGAAGCCAGATCTGCTTTCAATTTTGCCATCTGCGCGGCATCCACCAGTACCTCAAATACCGAGTTCTGCACACGAATACCATGCCGTTCACAAAGTTTTGCCACTTTTCGCAGCCGTTTTTGCCCATTCAAACTGGCGACATTCACGTCGTAGGTAACGATGACCAACATGAGACTACCTCCAAATGAATGGCGGATAACAGTCTAAATCACCACGCAGAACCCTTGCAAAAAGCATGGCTTGTGCATATGGAATGATTCCAATCTGCACCTTTTCATTTAAAAACGGATGGGTGATGACTTCTCCTTTTCGTTTTTGCCAGGCAGACAGGAACGTGCGTCTCCCTTTCTCGTTGAGAAACACAGCCTCTCCATCCTGTTCAAAATGTTCAATACCCAGCTGTTTCCGATGAAAAAGGGTCAGTACAAATCGGTCAGCAAGCGGTCCGCGAAGTTCCTCCATCATATCCAGCGCCAAAGAAGGACGGCCCGGCCGCAGTGTATGCAAATATCCTGCAGCCGGATCAAGGCCAACCGTCTCCAGAGCAGACTGCATCTCCCGACACAAAAGCGTATATGCAAAAGAGAGTGCCGCATTCACCTCGTTCACAGGCGGTTGTCGGCTCCTCGCTTGGAAACGAAACGGACAAGCTTCTCCCAGCATATGGTCAAAGCAGGCGAAATACACGGTCGCAGCTGCCCCTTCGATTCCCCGCATGGAGTCCACATCATCAGAGCGCTCAAGTTCCTGCGCCAGTTCGCTGAGCCTTCGGGCAGACTCATAGAATGCTCCTTTTCCTGCTGCCTCCTCTGCTCTGGCAGAGCGAAGAAGTACATTCTTGCTGTTGCGTAGCTTGGCCATCAGGATATTCCGAACCAGAGAAGAAACAAATTGTTTTTTCTGCAGGCTCTCATACTGTCTCTTTCTCAGCAGTACATTTCCGCTGACAGGGCCCTCTACTCTGGCAAGAAAACGACCGTGTTCCGAAAGGAAAACCAGAGATATTCCCCGCTCAGCGCAAAAACCGATCAACGGGGTAGACACGGTCTCTTTTCCAAAGCAAACAACGGACTCAACGCTTAGCGCGGGAACCGCAACCTTATCCTCACCTCCAATTTTGACGCAGATGGTCTCATTCCTGCAATACAGATAGCTATCCGGGGTTAAAACATAGAGCGTATTCAAAAGCTTCTTCATGCTTCATCCATCTCCACCGCTTCCAACGCCAGTTTTTTGCAGTAGTCCATCGCAGAAGTTTTTGTTTTCGGCATACAGTATTCATGCAGTGAGCACCGCTTGCATTTTGCGCTGTACTCCGCAGGCGGTATGCTTTGCTCCTCCCGGAGCCGTTTCAGGTCCGCAGCTCGGCTTTTAACCGCAGCTCTGAGGCGATCGTCAAATGTCACATCCAAGCGTCGGTGGGCGGAGATAAAGAAAAGGGCGCCTGTTGCTATCTCTGTCCGGAACATCTCCTCAAGGCACATGGCCTGAGCGCAAAGCTGAATCATATACGATTGCTCTTCCCGCACGGAACCATGCTTATACTCGATGGGATATAGCCTGACTGGAAAATCGGCCGCTTTGATTCTGCATCCCTGGTCCCAGCGTTCCGCTTCAATGCAGTCGCATTTACCCCATATGCCCAGGGTCTCAGAGAAAACCGTACATTCATACAGCTTCAGCCTGTCGCCCCGACGCTCTACGCGCTTGTCGTGGACGCGCATGTGCTCGTAGCGGCCCTTCGCCGTCTCCTCGTTTTCAGCCCACACCCGCTCGTTGAGCAGAAGGGCCGCCCGTCTTAAGCAGTATTCCGCCTGTGAAAGCCAGGAAAGAGGCAAATAGTCCCTGTCATCCAAGATGGAACCAGTCCTCCCCTTCGGGAAGTTCTCCCCAGATGACCGGCCCGTAGGGGTTGTTCTGGAAGCCCATTTCCACACCGTCGGGCAGTCCGTCCAGTTTGATCACCGCCTCATAATCCCGATAGCTTCTGGGAACCCGGACATCCGCCTTTTTGTGAACCTGGACCAGATCAAAGAGCTTATGGGCAGGCGCGCAGCCTAACTTGGCCTGCCGCACACGCTGTGCCGCATCGGAGTCCGTGCCAACATGCTTGAAAATCACAAGAGAAGACACCACGGACATCTCCCCCTTGCTGGCGGAGTGATCGTGTTCGTACATATTCAGGATAGCCTCAAACAGCGCTTTCAGGTCTGCTTCATCAAACCCGGTTTCCGCAGCCAGATTGGCGCTGATAAAGCCCCGAACTTCATAAAGTCCAAAGGGAATCAGCTGCTTGCGGCCCATCGTGCGCAGCTTGTCTTCAGGTGTCTCCGCCTCTTTTTTGAGGTAATCTTCCACGGTACCCTCCTTGATAGGGTCGGCCACTGCCATCCGGGTGATGGAGATGTCCAGCGGCAGCACCGGATCAAGGCTTTTGCCAAAGGTGATCTGAACCGGTCCTCGAACCTGCCCGGCATTGGGACCAGTGGACATGACGGCGCCAAAGGTGCGCACATCATAAAAGAGCTCGCATGCCTTTTTCCGTCCGGCATAGACCGCCTCCTTTTCCTTGGCGCAGTCCGCCACCCCAGCCGCGCGTTTGGCCTCGGCGATATGCCGGTTGAGGTTGGTCGCCTGCTGAACGATGATGTTCATGCCCGGCTGCCCCGCATATGCTGTTTGGATATAGTTGCGAATGCGGCGCTTGGTTGCCACGTCGGTGATAAAACCCTGCATGGTTTCGGGATCAAGCCGGGGGGTGTTGCCCATATCGGGATCGCCGTTGGGGTTTGCATTGGTGCAGGCGACATAGTACAGAAACTCATAGCGATTCTCAATGGCCATTTAATATTCCTCCTTGTTGGTAGCCGTGTTTTTTTGCGCGGCTTTTGCGGCAGCCGCCGCCTTACGATCAAGGTAATCCCTATTCAGCTTGGCACCCATCTGATAATATCCAAGGGCAAAATACGCCTGCTGTTCCGGCGTCAGTACCGTCGGAACCGTATCGCCTATGGCGCTTGCAACCTCATCCCGCAAGTCAACAAAATACGTTCTCAACCCTTCCAGCTTGCTCACATGATAGTTGGACAGGCGGGAAAGCTGACCAATTACCAGAGCAGGTGTCTGGCTGGCAGATGCATAGTAGCGGTCAATCAGACCGGCATTCACTTCCGGCATGGCCAGGCTTTGAATGGCGCCATAGACGGCAACCAGCGCGCCACAGTGATAAGCAGGTTCCGAATGGTTGGGATTGTACTCCACAGCTGACTCCTCCTTCTGTTCCCTCTTTCTCTCCCGGCGGCACAGCCAGGCCTTTAACCACTGGACCGCCCAGGGGTCGGGCGTTTTCCGGGTTTCTTCTTCCTGAGCGCCAAGCATCTGCGACCTAAGGTAAGCCAGAGCACGGCTTGCCACGGCATCGGGAAGACTGGCACCGGTTAAAATTGCGTTGATAATGGCCGGGATCAGCCCGGACAGTTCCTTGGACATCCGGTCAAAGATATTTCGATCCATATTCTGCTTTGACATCAAACGAATCAAGCGGGCGCGCAGTTTGGCGGGCTTCATCAAGCCGGTGCCCATGCTGTTGGTCAAAGCCAGATCCCGCTCCCATTGTTGAAGCGCCTGCGTCAGTTCCCGATAGTTGCCCTGCTGATAGGCGCGTACCATCACCCGTCCATTGACTCCGCTCAAGAGCAGGATATAGTAAAGATTGGGCAGTTCATGAGCCGGTTTCCCGCTCTCCACGCTGCGCACCAGTTCATCGGCGGCCAACCGAATCTGCCCCTCATTAGCCGCAGGAGGTTCAATCCCGTCCGATTCATCCTCCTCATCCGCAATTCCGGCTCCCAGAAGCAGCATCATCTGATCTTCCTGCGCCGGAAGCGGTTTGTCATACCAATGGACGAATTTCATGCCTGCCAGCACGGGCGCTTCGGAAAGCAATGCGTCCAGTGCCGCTTTTACCCCGGCGTATGCGTCCTCGGAAACCGGGGCATTGGCCGCCTGCTTAAGCCCATAGGAGCAAAAGGCATCCTTGTCGAAGCAAATTAGCGCATCCCCTCTGGCATGCCCACCCACCACCGAAAGCCCGGATATGGGCGGCACCGTCGACATGGGCACGGCTAGGTTTCCGGTAATCAGACAGCGGCTTTTTTCTCCGCCGGGCTGAAACTGTTGGCGGAATTTTTCCCACCAGTTGAGCACCTTCGGCATCTCCAGCACCGACTCACCGTCCACCAGAAAGGTGAGCACTTTGGTTTTATCCACTTTCATCCGGTCCAGTTCTGTGGAAACGGCAGCAAAGACCCTTTCGTCCCCCATTGCCTTCAGGCAGATGGTCAAACGCGGCTCTTCGCGGGCTGCTTCGGACAGGGCAGCCTGAAAATAGGCTCTTTTGGCGGCGTACTGGTCCCTCTGTTTCTTGTCCCCCGGAAAGAGGATACTCCGCTTTTCCGCCAGCACATTGCATTTTTCGCCGCTGTTGGCCATGCTGCCAATGTCCGGGCAGGGAACTTTGTCCGCATCCCCCGGAATCACGCCGAGGAAACGTCCATCCGCGCCGAGGGAAACATAGGCGCGGATCGTTTTTTTCACGTATCCTGCCGGGAGGACCAGGTTTTCCCGGATTGCGTAGCGATACAGTGCGTTCAGCATAGACCGGCTCCTTTCAGGACTTCCGGACTGTCATAGGGCGGAACCTGAATGACGCCCTGCTTCATCACGCAATGGTATAAAGACAGTTGGGGACGGGCCTTTTTGCGAATCTCATAGTCGTGCAAGTCAAAGATGTCATAGACCATCAGGCCCAGATCCATATCCACCGGAATCGGCGGCGGGCCGTTCTCGCTGTCTCCCTCCTGAAAATACGCTACAAACTCCCGCAGGCCAAGGCTGGGCTGCATAAAGGTCTTTCCGGTCCGGATCCGCCGCAGGGCCTGCTCGTAAAGCTGGACCGTCGTTCCCGTGAAAGTATCTCTAGGGCAAATGCTGGCTGCAAAGCGATAACGTACGTCTCTCAGGGCGACCGTTTGACGCTGGGTACGGTCTTCGTCCGTAAAAATCGGCTTGTCCTTCACCTTTGATTTAACCTCGTTGCGCTTGAAGCTGATGTATCGGATGGGATTGAGCACCTCAATGCGATTGACCCCCCAGACGAACTCCGCTGGTTTCGAGTATAGGCTGGACAGAATACCCCGCACGGCTGACGGGGTGGGAACAGGGTAACTTAAACGTTCGACCTTGCTTTGGGGTTGGGAAAAGCAGGCAAAGTCTCCCCAGACCTCCAATACGATTTCCAAGTTGTTCACCTCCATGTTCCGGACGCATGCACGCATGATCCGGAAATAATAATTTTACTATTTCAACTCTTCAGCTAAATTAGCTGTCATTAATATTATGATTTAAAGTGAACAGAAAATCAATCTTCTTTTTCTGTTTTTTAGCATATTTTAGAATATAAAGGAGTCCCCATCCATATTGAACGAATCCAGCCTAAGTCCCATATCCGGCTGATAACAACCCTCATGCCCCGCAAGCAGGAGGAAAAAGTCGCTTTCCACTTTGCTGCCCTGGCGACCCCTGTGCCACAAGATCGGCTCGCAGTGCCTCCGAACGGATGGTTCTTCATAAGTGGATACTGTGATGGGGGCCGCCTGCTTGATGAGCGCCGGCGTCAGACCGTCGCGCTGCGCCTGCAGGCTAATCCGGTGAAAGAGTTCCAAATCATAGGGAACGATGACCTGAACGCCCTGCCTGCGGATCAGCCTGTATTCCTGACGCACTGTCTCATAGTCCTCGCTAAAGATGGCACGGGTCAACGCTTCCCTGTCTTTGGCGCCACGAAAGAGCCGGCGGTAGTAGTCTGCAATAACATCGGGGTCATGAATATCCAGACAGCCTGCGGCCCACATGATCTTCACGATTTCTGCGCCTTTTTGATAGCTGTCTCCCGGATAAATTCTTCGTTCGTCTTCCGGGATAAATACCTTGAGCTGGCTGCCGTCCTTGGCTCTTCCGTTCCGGTTGCAGCGTCCGGCCGCTTGAATAATCGCTTCCAGAGGGGCCAGGGCCCGGTACATGGCATGAAAATCCAAATCGACGCCCGCTTCGATGCATTGTGTTGCCACAACCCGGCAGCATAGGCCCTGCTTCTGTCTTGCCTTGATCGCTGAAATGACAGCGCTCCTATGAGCCGGGCACAGATCGGTTGTCAGAAAGAACAGTTCCTCCGCCGGAGCATGCTGTTTCAATTCCTGGAACAAATCCGCCGCATGCCGCCGCAGGTTGACAATGGCACAGACATTGTCCTGGCGCAGCATTTCTGCCGCAATGCTTTTCAGTGGAGTAGGCTCCTCCAGTTTCCACACCACATTCACGCGCTTTAGCGCTTCATAATACGATTTCCCTTTGGGAAGAATTTCTTTTGGCTGCCAGCACTGCACTCCCGGCAGTGCACCAAAATCCGGCTGTGTGGCAGTGGAGAACACCACCGTGCATCCATAGTCCCTGCACAAGGCAGCAGCGGTCTGTACCGTTGCCGTCATAAGGTCCGTGGGCAGGCTCTGTGCTTCATCGAAGAGAATCACGCTCTGTGCAATTTGATGAAGTTTCCGGCAGTCCTTGGGCTGGCAGGAAAACAGGCCCTCAAAAAAGCGAACAGACGTCGTGATAATAAACGGGGCGTCCCACCGGGCGGCCAGTTCGCGGTCTTCTTCACTGAGCTTGCTCTGGCTGTGGTCCGTCAGTATATGGGGTATCAGCTTTTCATACTCCCGCTGGCTTTGTTCCGTCAGGCTAAGGAAAGGAAGCACCACGATAATCCGCCGCAGCCCCTGATTGGCGCTGCAGTGGCGCAAGGCAAAATGCAGCAGGGAGAGGGTCTTTCCCACTCCAGTCGGCGCGGTTAGTGTGAAGATTCCCGGTTTCTGTTCGCCCGCCTCTTCGCACCGTTCAAAGACCTGATCCCGAATCCGGTTTAGTTCACTGTCCGCTTGGGACCCTGCTCGAAGCTGGTCCATGTAGGTATTCAGGGTTTGAAGCAGCTTCTCGGCGTGAAGAGCCATCTCACAATGGCATTCTTTCTTGGAAGAAGCCGTATAGTCCGCATCCACCAGACAGGAAAAAAGCATTCTTGCCTTCAGCATGTTCTCCAACGGCGTAGCTTTCTCACCATTCTCCAGCTTCCGGTACGAGAATGTCGGAAAGTCACGGCAAAAGGCATCTATCGCCTCTTGATATTCCTGTATTCCGAAAAGAGCCGCCTGTTTTCCCGTTCCGCATATTCTGGAGCCCTGTCCCCTCAAAATGCTGCTCAATTCCGGCAAAAGGCTTTCATAAGAGCGCAGCGTGCTATGGTGCGCGGCGATCACAGCTGCAGCCAGGCGATATGCCTCCCGTTTTTGCGCCTTTGTCGCGTACAAGTACACAGCGCCACAGATCGCATGATCGATGCCGCCAGCTGTACCGTTAAGCACATTTTGAAATAATACGCTGTATTTTCCAAAGTCATGGAATATTCCGCACAGCCATGCCGTCATCGGAAGAGAGATCTCTTTTCCAAATTGCATGGCCAGCTCCGCCACTTGGGAAAGGTGTTGTTGAGTCGTTTCCTGCCGTCCCGTTTCATCAGCTGATTTTGCGTAATATGCCGGGTATGTATTCAATCTATTCTTTCCCTCACTCTCGGTCGTATGAGAACTTAGGAGATGTTACTGTTTGTCAGTCATTGATGCATTCGCCGGATTTCATCGGTGCAATCGCAGAATCGATCCGCTTCATACACAAAGGAATTAGAGGCTTAGGCGCTAGATACTGTCGACAATAGTCAAATCAACGTACTTACCCAGAGAACAAAGCATCGAATTTGCACTGCTGCGACGAATGAAGAGGTGAGTTTTGCGTACCGCGTCGCGATACCGCGCCAGCGTTTCAGGTGGAGAAACGCATTTTCTACGAGATGGCGAAGTTTATAGAGATACCGGTCGTAATCACGCTGCTCTTTTCGGTTCTTTCGAGGAGGAATCACTACGTTCGTCCCCGCCCTCAACGCTTTTTCGATGACCCTGCGACTGTCATAGCCTCGATCTGCCAGCAAATACTCGGCCGAAACTCCGTCGATCAGGGCACAAGCCTGTGTACAATCAGCAATGGTACCTGCTGTGACAAAAAATCGGATCGGCATACCATGCGCATCCACGGCCAAATGTATTTTGGTGTTTAGCCCCCTTTTGTGCGTGCCATGTCCTGATTTCCACCAGGCGCGCCGCTCGCGTGGGGATGTACTTTGATATGACTGGCATCGATCATCAGCCACTCGAAATCAGGCTCCTGTATCACCGCTTCCAGCATTTTTTCCCAGATGCCCTTGTCTCTCCAGCGACAGAAACGCCGCTGGACAGTATTCCACTTACCATATTCCGGCGGCAGGTCTCTCCATGGTGCTCCCGTTCTCAAAATCCAGAACACGCCATTCAGAAATTGACGGGTATCCTTTGCGTTCCCTCCCCACGTTCCCTTGTTTCCTATTGTGTACGGCTTGAGAATTTCCCACATCGCATCGGACATATCGTGCCGTCGATAGCTGTTCTCCATGAAGAAACACCCCTGTGCGTTTTTCTTCATTATACCACAAAACGACACTTTTGTCGACAGCGTCTAGAAAGTCAGCGGAGGAAAAGGTGCTCTGTTCCTCGTAAGCGCCCAGGACGCGATAGCGGGAATACTCGTCTATGGCGGTGTACTGATACAGCTTCAGCTGCGGGTCGGCAATACAGCGTCGGGGTACCACCTTCACGTCGATCTGAACGCGTTGGCCGGGATATTGCATTTGCTCGTATGGTTTGGGTTTGTAGGGTTTCTTCTTCTCTGCCTTTGCTAGCCAGCCTTCCCTTCGCATCACTCGCCACAGGCTTTCTATGGTACAGGTATAGCTTCTTTTTCGCAGACGTGCCCATAGCTCGACGATTTCAAGCTTTGGGTTTCTTCGGTGCATATCAGCGATGAGCTTGAGTTCTTTCTGGGTGTGTTGCCTGGGGTGGCTGTGAGGACGTCGGGACCGGCAGGCAAGGGATTTCAGGAAATCGTCGTAGCGGGCACGCCGGAAGTAGATGTTAGACCGGCTTTTGTTGTACTTCCGGCTGGCACGGCTTACGCTGTACTTCTGCGCGTAAGTGAGCAGAGACTGGCGGTATTTCATGTCCTGTATTATACTGTTCATGAGGCTTGAGCTCCTTCCTTAGTTGGTGTCGCAACTCAACTATACCAGATGGGCGCTCAAGTCTCATCCTTTTTTCCTTCACTGTCCAATATGTATTGTAACTCTACAAAAACAATTTCAGGGAAAAAGAAATTGGGCTTGACAGCGAGACAGCTTGATGTTATAATTCGATTAGTTAATCGATTACGCAAACGATTTACTTATATGCAAAAGGAATGAGGTTATGGCAACGATCAAGGAAATTGCTAAAATTGCAGGTGTTTCAACTGCAACGGTATCCCACGTTATCAATTCAAGTCGTTTTGTTTCAGCCGAGATTACAAATAGGGTACATGAAGCAATGCGAGCGACGGGATATAAGCCAAATATAGCCGCTTATGCTCTTAGGACACAAAAAACAAAGACAATTGGTCTGCTGTTACCGATTTTGATGGACGAAACTTCGAATGTCTATTTTATGCAGATGATGCTGGGCATTGAAGCTGTGCTTGAAGCGGAAGGATACTGCGTTATATTAGGGAATACGCGAGAGAACGTGCTGACCGAGAAGCAAAGGCTGGAACATTTTCAAAATCGTATGGTCGATGGATTGATCATTGCACCTACCAGTGATAGCCAAGCATTCATTCTCGAGATGTTAGGCGGAAAGCCAACGGTATTTGTGGACCGCGAACCACAGGAATTAACAGGCGTCGATTGCGTTGTCAATGATACGCAGCGTGGCTCTAGTGAGGCTGTCGAAATGCTGATTATGGAGGGGCACAGACATATCGGCGTACTTAGCGGTATATTAGGAAAGAACACGA
>OJRC01000350.1_pt1 | contig 33927 bp, 31 predicted proteins | sample 1599081 | NCBI WGS metagenome assembly OJRC01 (sample SAMN03922519, study PRJEB24848) | human gut metagenome | isolation source: stool sample | host: Homo sapiens | place: Germany | collected 2010-02 | reverse complement strand
AAGCCGTCGCCGAAGTAGTGGCTGGTACCGGCCTGGAGGGCCTTCTTGTCGTGCATCATGCACTCCACGGTGTAGGTCTTTTCCGCACCGTTGAACTTCTCCTTGTCGGTCTTGACGCCCCGGGTCACGGGCATAGCCAGCACGTTCTCGCAGAAGTCGGCGTAGACGTTGAGCATCCGCTCGGTCTCCTCCACAGCCTCCTCAGCGGTGGCGTGCATGGTGTGGCCCTCCTGCCACAGGAACTCCCGGTGGCGCAGGAAGGGACGGCTGGTCTTTTCCCAGCGCAGTACGCTGCACCACTGGTTGTACAGCTTGGGCAGGTCACGCCAGGAGTGGATGATGTTCTTGTAGTGCTCGCAGAACAGTGTCTCGCTGGTGGGCCGCACGCACAGCCGCTCCTCCAGCTTCTCGCTGCCGCCCATGGTCACCCAGGCGCACTCGGGGGCGAAGCCCTCCACATGGTCCTTCTCCTTCTGGAGGAGGCTCTCGGGGATCAGCATGGGCATATATACGTTTTCATGGCCGGTCTTTTTGAATTCGTCGTCCAGTACCCGCTGGATGTTTTCCCAGATGGCGTAGCCGTAGGGACGATAGATGAAGATACCCTTCACGCTGGAATAGTCGATGAGTTCCGCCTTGGTGCATACATCCGTGAACCACTGAGCGAAATCCACGTCCCGGGAGGTGATGGCTTCCACCTGCTTTTTATCCTTCGCCATAATATACTCTCCATTTCTGTTATGCTTCTATATCATAAAGGGGTTCTTTTATACCGAATCTTTATTGTATCGGCCCCAAGAGAAAATGTCAAGGAGACGTTGCAAAAAGCGGTAGATTTATGGTAAAATACCGCCGTGCAACCGAAAGTTTACGCTATTTTCTCCAAACGCAACACAGGATATCTTCCGTTGCAGCCGGTGCTGCGCTATGATCTGGCCACAAAATCCACAAGGAGGACGACCAATATGGCCTTTTCTGAAAATCTGCAATTTCTCCGGACCCGGGACAATCTCACCCAGGAGCAGCTGGCGGAGCGTCTGGAGGTCTCCCGCCAGAGCGTGAGCAAATGGGAGGGCGGCGCCAGCTTCCCGGAGATGGATACGATCCTGCGCCTGTGCGACATGTTCGGTGTCTCTATGGATACGCTCCTGCGGGGGAATGCCCAGGCGGAGGTCCTCTCGGACACTGCCGGGTATGACCGCTTTATGAACCGCTTTGCATGGAAGATATCCCTCTCCATCGGCGCCATCCTGCTGGGAGCGGCAGCGATGTCCTTGCTGGAGGGCCTGGGCGTGCCATGGATGCTCTATGGAGGGCTGTTTTTTACCATCGTGGCGGCCGCAGTGACGGTGATGGTGGCCAGCGGTATCCAATACGACAACTTCCGTAAACGCCACCCGGTGATCCAGGACTTCTATGCAGCGGAGGAGCGCTATGCCTTCCATGACCGGTTCGTATGGTATATTGCCGGCTCAGTAGGAGCCATCATTCTGGGGATCGCCCTATGCGCCATGGCCTTTTATTTCCTGCCGGAGCGGGAGCCCTACGAGACCTTCGTGGGAGCCGGGCTCCTTCTGGTGGTGACGATTGCTGTGACGGTGATGATCTGGGCAGGGATGACGGAGGAAAAATATAAGATCGAGAAGTACAACCGCACCAACCAGCGGGAGCTCTACCCAACGGAGGGGGAGAAGAAACGAAACGACCGCATCGAGCGCACCTGCGGCGTCATCATGGTCCTGGCCACTGCCGTCTATGTGACCATGGGCCTGACCAGAGACCTCTGGAGCACGGCCTGGTGGGTGTTCCCGGTAGGATTCATTCTCTGCGGTGTGGTGCATGTGGCCTTTGGTCCCCGGGAGGAGGACTGATGGTTCTGTGGGGACCTGTGAAGGGAGTGGGAAGGATGTTCCGCCCTTTGCAGGCCCCCTTCCTTTTTAAAAGGCACTGTGGTATAATACCCCTGCCGGCAGCACATTTTGGGCGCCGGAAAAATTTTTGAAAAATTTTTGTGGGCGACGCAATAAAACGCTCTGCTCATCCATTATTATAGCAGACAGGAGGAAGAGAGCCGTGATGATCCTATTCTTCGCGGCGGTTCCGCTTTCCGGGAGCGGAAGCCACGTGCTGGACGATTACATTGCGGGAATCGCGGAAGGAGACCGGGAGGCCTTGGCCGGGCTGTACCGGGAGACCCATACCGCTGTATACGGCTTTGCGCTGTCCCTGTGCGCTAACGCCCAGGATGCCGAGGACGTATTGCAGGACACCTATCTCCAGGTAAGCCGCGCTGCAGCGGCCTACCAGTCCCAGGGAAAACCGATGGCGTGGATGCTGACCATCGCCCGCAACCTGGCGCTGCAGCGCATGCGGGAGCGGGAGCGGACGGTGACCATGACGCCGGAGGATTGGCAGACCCAGTTTGCCGACCGGGTGGCCTTCACCAGCGACGACCGGCTGGTACTGGAGACGGTGCTCTCCACCCTCGGCGAGGAGGAGCGGGAGATCGTCATGCTCCACGCTGCTGCCGGGATGAAGCACCGGGAGATCGCGAGCCTTTTGCACTTACCCCTGCCCACCGTCCTGTCCAAGTACAACCGCGCGCTGAAGAAGCTGCGCGAGGCAATGAAGGAGGTCATGTGATATGCGAGACGAGCAGCTGGAAAAGCGGATCGCAGAGGCCGTGGACCATGCGGCGCCGGATGTGCTCGACCGTATCCTTTCCTCCTACGATGAGCAGAAAGGAAATGTGATAACGATGAGCGAGATCGTGAATAACAATACTACCAATACCAAGAAACACAAGAACCGCTGGGCACCTCTGGTGGCCGTGGCGGCAGCGCTGGCCCTGTGTGTCAGCGTATTCGGCTACAATTTCTGGAAGAGCGGCAACGCGGTAGATTCCGTGGTCATGCTGGATGTGAACCCCAGTATCTCCCTGACCATCAATGCCCGTGAGGAAGTCATCCGGGCCAACGCCCTCAATGAGGAGGCCCAAGTGGTCCTGGGTGACATGGATCTGACAGGTACCGACCTGAATGTGGCGGTAAATGCCATCATCGGCTCCATGCTCCAGAACGGTTACCTCAGCGACCTGCAGAATTCCATCCTGGTCAGTGTGGAGAATGCGGATGAGCAGCGCTCTGCCCAGCTCCAGACGGAGATCTCCAACGCCATCAGCTCCAGCTTTGGCAGCAGCGGCGTCAGTGCCTCCGTTCTCAGCCAGACGGTGACGGAGACTGACGAGCTGACCCAGCTGGCCCAGACCTACGGTATTTCTGTAGGCAAGGCGGCCCTGATCCAGGAGGTAGTGGCCCAGGATGCCACCCTCACTGTGGAAAGCCTTGCGCCTCTCTCCATCAATGAGATCGCCCTGATCTCCAGCTCCCGCAATCTTACCAGCAACACGGTCTCTCAGACCGGCTCTGCCAGCGATAAGGCTTATATCGGTAAGGACGCTGCCCTGTCCGCTGCCGCTGCCCGGGCCGGTGTGTCCGTAAGCGATGTGACATGGAGCAAGGTGGAGTTTGACTGCGATGACGGCGTGATGCTCTATGAGGTGGAGTTCAGCACCAGCAGCGCCAAATATGAGTGCGATGTCAATGCTACCACCGGCGAGGTATTCAAGTTCGAGCAGGAGGGCGGCATCCAGACCGGCACCACCACTGGAAATACCGGCACCACCAATACGAACACCAACACCGGCAGCACCGGTACCACCAACAACAGCAGCACCAACACCAGCACCAACACGAATACCAGCACCAACACGAATACCACCACCAACACCAATTATATCGGTGAGGAAGCCGCCAAGGCTGCCGCTCTGGCGGACGCGGGCTGTAAGGAAGAAGACGCTGTCTATCTGGCTGCCTGGCTGGAGTACGATGACGGCCGTCCCGAGCACTACGAGGTGGAATTCATGGTGGGCAACACCCGCTATGAGTACGAGATCGCTCTGACCTCCGCCACCGTGATCAAGAGCGACCGGGAGAACTATGGCAGCACCGGCAATACCAGCGGCGGCAGTGCCAACTATATCGGCGAGGATGCTGCCTTGTCCGCTGCTTTGACCCACGCCGGCCTGTCGGCATCCGACATCTCCCGGCAGAAGGTGCAGTTCGATTTCGACGACGGCTACGCCATCTATGAGATCGAGTTCCGCTCCGGCCGCTATGAGTATGAATATGAGATCGACGCGGTCTCCGGCCAGGTCGTCAAGTCTGAGATGGACGACTGAGCCGATAGCGGAACATGATGAAAAGAAGAAGGAGGCCGGACGCATCTGCGTCCGGCCTCCGGTTTTTTGTGAAGAGAAAATCACTTGACGGTATAGGTCTTATAGGCGTTGCCGTCCATGTCCTTCCAGGTGAAAGTGCGGTCCTCCAAAACGATATAGCTGCCCACGCTGCCGCCTTTGGGCAGAGAGGTGGAACCGGGGTTGATGTAGGTGTACCACTCGTGGTCAGCACAGGCGGGGATGTGGAAGTGGCCGTTGAGGAGAATGGTACCGTCCGCCATAGGAGGCGGGCAGGTCTCATTGTAGCGGTGGCCGTGGGTGGCGAAAAGGGTCAGGCCATTCCACTCCACCAGGGCGTAGTCCGCCATAATGGGGAATTCCAGTACCATCTGGTCCACTTCGCAGTCACAGTTGCCCCGGACAGCGATGATTTTGTCCTTCATGGCGTTGAGCTGCTGGGCCACCGTAGGGCAGTCGTACTCCTCCGGCAGATGGTTCCGGGGACCGTGGTAGAGCAGGTCCCCCAGCAGCAGCAGTTTTTCCGCGCCTTCCGCCTGGAAGGCGTCCACCAGCTTTTTCACATAGTAGCCGGACCCGTGGAGGTCCGAAGCGATCATCAGTTTCATGGGTTGTCCTCCTTGCAGTGCTGCCTCCAGTATACACATTTTGGGAGGATTTTCAACGGCTGGGGCGGGAAAACGGCAAAATATCCTTGCGGCAGGTCCCTGAGTATGGTATACTGATATTACAAAAGAGAATATCGCTCATATAATTTCGCAGGAATGGTGCGAGAGTTTCTACGGTGCGCCGAACCGGCCCTGCTATGGGTGTTCCGCAGCGGCCGTATGGGCCGGTTTGCGGGGCGCTTTTCTTTTTTGATCAATATGCGGAAATGAAAGGAAGGGACGCTATGATTACCATCTTGCGGGGCAATATCATCCACACGCCGTCCTTTGGAAAGCTGGAGACGGTGCCCAGAGGGTATCTGGTGCTGGAGGACGGAGTCATCCAGGGGCTGTATCCCCGGCTGCCGGACAGCTATGCCGCCTGCCCGGTGAAGGATTTCGGAGAAAAGCTGATCCTGCCCTCCTTCGCCGATCTCCACCTCCATGCCCCCCAGTATCCCATGCTGGGTATGGGTATGGACCTGCCGCTGCTGGACTGGCTGAATGCCTATACCTTCAAGACGGAGGCCAGGTTTGCCGACACCGACTATGCCCGACGGGTCTACCGCGCCCTGGCGGGGGAGCTGATCGCCGGCGGCACCACCCGGGTGGCCATGTTCTCCTCCCGCCACACCGACGCCACGCTGATCCTCATGGAGGAGCTGGAGCGGGCCGGGGTGACAGGCTATGTGGGCAAGGTGAACATGGACCGCAACAGCGGCGTGGCCCAGGAGACCACTGAGGAGTCCCTGCGGGAAACTCTCCGCTGGCTGGAGGGATGCCATTTTGAGCACATCAAACCCATCCTCACACCCCGGTTCACCCCCTCCTGTACCGATGAGCTGATGGCGGAGCTGGGCCGTCTGGCATCGGAGCGGGATCTGCCGGTTCAGTCCCATCTGTCGGAAAATGCCGGGGAGATCGCCTGGGTAAAGGAGCTCCACCCCGATTGTGAGCAGTACTGGGAGACCTATGAGAAATACGGCCTGTGGAAACCGGGTACCCTTATGGCCCACTGCGTCCACAGCGATGAGCGGGAGCGCGCCGCCATGGCCCGGGCCGGGGTGTGGGCGGTCCACTGCGCTGCCTCCAATGTGAATATCTGCTCCGGCACTGCGCCGGTGCGCCGTTTGTTGGAAGAGGGCGTCTCCGTGGCTCTGGGCTCCGACATCGCCGGCGGCGACCAGCTGGCCATGAGCCAGGTGGTGGTCACCTCGATCCGGGCCTCCAAGAGCAAGGCTATGGAGACGGGAGAGCCTTTCCTCACTGTGCCGGAGGCTTTCTACCTGGGTACCGCTGCCGGGAGCCGCTATTTTGGCGGCGGTGAGGGGTTCGCCGTGGGAGATCCCCTCCACGCTATTGTGGTGGACGAAGGGGCATTTCCGGAGCCTGCCCGGGAGTTGACTTTGGCGGAGCGGTTTGAACGGGCGGTATATCTTATGGATAAAAACAGTGTCGCCGCAGTATACAGCCACGGCCGGCAGGTAAAATAGGCCAACAAAAGAGAGGAACGGACCACTATATTTGTGTCCGTTCCCTCTTTTTTTCGTGAATAACCGCTGCCGGTTGATTTTTATGCATTTCTTCGCTATACTAGAACCGATCTTACGGACAGGCGCGGCGAATTGGTTTTTCTGACATTCTACCGGCGTGTCCGAATCGTTTGTTTACAGATAAAGGAGGATGGCCTCTATGATCCGTCATGTGGTGATGTGGAAGTTCAAGCCCGGTACCCGGGAGGAGATGGAGCAATTCCTGACAGGCCTTCAGGGGCTCTATGGGGTGATTCCCCAGATCCGGGCTCAGCAGGTGGGGGTCAACTGCGTGGAGGGCAATTATGACGCGGTGCTGATCTCCGATTTTGATTCCCTGGAGGATCTGGAGACCTATAAGAAGGACCCGCGGCATGTGGCGGTGTCCGCTCTGTGTAAAGCCATCCGTACCGACCGGGTGGCAGTAGATTATGAGGTGTGAGAGATGGCGCAGCGTTATGAGTGTTTTGGCCTGACTGATCTGGTGGCCCGGCCGGAGGACGCCTTCCGGCTGGCCAGCCTTGCCATGACCGGCGGCCAGCGTGTCCGGGGCTACCGGGGAGACTACTACCGCTACTTTTTGGGGGATGCCCAGGTGGTGGTGCGGACCATGGGCGATCCGGATACCGGCGAGGAGCAGCTGCTGGGTATGGATGTCCAGCACGCCGAGGGGCAGCCCTGGGACTGCCGGATCATCAAGGATATCACACCTCCGGACGCCGATCCTCTCAGCCGCCGTCTGCTGGTGGCAGCAGAGGGGACGGAGGACACGGCGGCGGTGGATGTGATCTGTGCCGACGTGCTGCCGGATTTTGCGCCGGGACGGCGGCTGCGCCTTCAGATCACCGCCTACCCCCTGCGGCTGCACTATGACGACGAGCCCTGCCAGCCGGTGGTGGAGGCTCAGCAGGACACGGTGCTGCTCCAAGGCGTGGTAAAAGATGTGCGGGTGGGGGAGACCTATATGGGTATGGAGCCCATGACCCGCTTTATCAGCACCACTGTGTCCACCAGTATGGGGGATGTGGAGCTGTGCCATGTGGCGGAGATGGTCAGCGAGGAGCAGAAGGATTTTGTCCGGGTGGGGGCTACGGTGTCCGCCCTGTGCCAGCTGTCCGGGGATGCCGCTGCGGGAGAGTACGCCGGCGGCGTGGTGTTCGGTGAGGAACAGGATCTGGTGCTGCTGCGGAATTTCTTCCTCTATGGCGGCGCCCAGCGCCTGCGGACGGCCATGCACAGCGAGTGCCGTTTTGTCAATGACTACGCCGGGGTGACTCTGGAGGGCGCCGACCAGGTGACGGCGCTGCTGCGGGATATGGAAACAGATATGGCAGGGAAATGGGCTGTGCGCTACGGTCGTATCTGCTCTGTGGAGCAGAGCGGAGAGAAAACGCCCTTCTGTGCGCCGGGAAAGCGGTGCCTGCTGCTGGCCCCTGCCGACAGGCCGGAGCAGTATGCGGCGCTGTGTCTGGTGGAGACCGACAGTCTGGGCCGCATCCGCAGCCTGCTCCTCAGCCGGGACCCCCGATATGATTTTGAGCCTGAGAATTGATGTTAATTTTTTAACAAAACCTTAAAATTAAATAGGTGACCATAAAAAATTTCTTGACGCTGGACGAAAAAAACGGTATCCTAGAGACAGAGACAAGTGTTTTTGTGTGAAAAGATCCGAGAAACGACCAGGCGGCAGATGAATACCGGCCTTGTCGTTTCTTTTTATACGTAGGTCGGCGTGCCCGGGAAAGGGGGCGCCGCCACAGGCCGCCGGGATCTCTGCCCGGCAGGATTTGCAAGGACCCGGCAGGGATACGCCGGGCCTGACAGGAAAGGGGAGACGGCCAGAGATGGAAGAAATCTTGCGGATGGAGCACATTACCAAGCGCTTTGGCGATATGTACGCCAACCGGGACATCAATCTGGATATCCGGAAGGGCGAGGTACATACGCTGCTGGGGGAGAACGGCGCGGGAAAATCCACGCTGATGAACGTGCTGATTGGCCTGTACCAGCCCACGGAGGGGAAAATTTTCCTCAATGGGCAGGAAGTGCGCATCGATTCCCCCGCCAAGGCGGTGCAGCTGGGTATCGGCATGGTCCACCAGCATTTCATGTTGGTGGAGGCAATGACGGTATTTGAAAACATTATTCTGGGGGACCGCCAAACCAAGGGCGTGTTTATTCAGAAAGACCAGCGGCGGCAGGAGATCCTGGCCCTGGCAGAAAAATACGGTCTGGACGTCCAGCTGGACAAGCTCATCACGGAGATCTCCGTGGGCGAGCAGCAGCGTGTGGAGATCCTCAAGGCCCTGTACCGGGGCGCGGAACTTCTGATCCTGGACGAGCCTACCGCCGCGCTGACGGACCTGGAGGTAGAGGGCCTCTTCGCCATCATCGACAAGCTCACCCGGGAGGGCAAGAGCGTGGTGTTCATCAGCCACAAGATGCGTGAGGTGCTGCGGATCTCTGACCGGATCACGATCCTCCGGGCCGGGGAAACGGTATGCACCGTGGACCGGGAGAATGCCTCTGCCGGGGAGCTGGCCTCACTGATGATGGGCCGGGAGCTGGCTCCTTCCCACTATGAGAAGAAGGAGAACCCGGAGCGCCAGGTGGTGGTCCTGGAGCATGTGGATTACAACAAGACCGCCAAGCACAGCGGCCTGAATGACGTGAGCCTCACCATCGGCGCCGGGGAGATCCTGGGCATCGCCGGTGTGGACGGCAACGGTCAGAGCCAGCTGGCCCAGCTCATCACCGGCGTCATCACCCCCGATGCGGGCCGGGTGGACCTGAAGAACAGCAAGGTGGCTAAATTCATGCCCCAGGCTTTTATCGAGGAGGGCGTCAGCCACATCCCCGAGGACCGCAACAAGATGGGCCTGGTAGGGGATATGAGCGTCAAGGAGAATATCCTCCTCAAGTCCACGGGGCTGCCCCAGTTCAGCCGTTTCGGCGGGATGTTCCTGAAGAAGAAGGCTATGAAGGACTATGCTCTGGAGATGCAGGAGAAGTACGACATCCGCTGCGCCTCCATCGAGCAGGAGGCCCGCAGCCTCTCCGGCGGCAACCAGCAGAAGATCATCCTGGCCCGTGAGCTGGAGGCCCGGCCGGACATCCTAATCGCCGTCCACCCCACCCGGGGTCTGGACATCGGCGCTACCCGCTTTATTCACGACACCATGATCGAAGCCCGGGAGTCCGGCTGCGGCGTGCTGCTGATCTCCGCGGACTTTGATGAGATTCTGGAGATGAGCGACCGGATCATCGTTATGTTCGAAGGGCAGGTCATGGGCGAGTATTCCGGCAAGAACCCTCCCATTGAGGAGATCAGCCTGGCTATGGCCGGTAAGTAAGGAGGGGCAGAGAGAATGAAAAATACCAATAAGCTGGTCAATATCCTGGTGCCCCTGGCCTCGGTGCTGCTGGCCTTTCTAATCGGCTGCATCATCATGCTGGCCCTGGGAGCCAATCCTCTGGTGGCGCTGCAGAACCTGTGGGTCGGTGCTTTCGGCAGCCTCAGAAATCTGGGTACCACTTTATCTCGGGCAACGCCCCTGATCTTCACCGGCCTTTGTGCCTGCTTTGCCTACCGCTGCGGTGTGTTCAACCTGGGCGGTGAGGGACAGTTCATCATGGGCTCCATCGTCTGCTGCGTCATCGCTACCCAGAGCGGCATTACCGGTTTCCCCGGTATCGTGCTGTGCCTGGTGGTCGGCGCTCTGGCCGGCGGTCTGTGGGCCATGATCCCCGGCCTTCTCAAGATCTACCGGGGCCAGAACGAGATGATCATCTCCATCATGCTCAACTATGTGGCCACCCTGCTCATGGGTGTGTTCTACACCAACTGGCTTCGGGACGGCAGCGTCCCCCAGACGATGTCTGTGCCCAAGGAGACCATGCTCCAGCGGATGTTCGGCCTGCGCTTTACCAGCGCTTTCGTCATTGCCGTTGTCATCGGCCTTCTTACCTACTATTTCCTCTTCTACACCTCCAAGGGCTTCCAGCTCCGGGCGGTGGGCCTCAATATGACCGCCGCGCAGTTCAACGGCTTCGCGGTAAAGAAGTATATCATGGTCAGCTTCATCGTCTCCGGCGCCATTGCCGGTATCGGCGGCAGTGCGGAGCTGCTGGGCACCCAGTACCGCCTGATCAACGGCTTTGCTTCGGGCTACGGCTTTGACGGTGTGTCCATGGCTCTCATCGGCCAGCTCCACCCCCTGGCCACCATGCTGGTGGCGGTGTTCTTTGCCGCCCTGCGGGTAGGTTCCACCACCATGCAGGCGGCTACCGGCGTCCCCACCAGTGTGTCGGATATCATCCAGGCTCTGGTGATCGTTTTTGCCGTGGCGGGTCTTGCCATGGTGAAGCTGCCTGAATTCAAGGCAGCCATCGATAAGCTGTCGGCGAAAAAGGAGGTAAAGTGATGGATTGGACTTTTGTTTCTAACCTGATCCTGGCCGGCGTCCGCATGGCCACGCCTCTCATTTTCCTGGCCCTGGCGGAGCTGTACTCCCAGCGGGCAGGCCTGGTCCATATCGGCCTGGAAGGTTTGGCGTCCATCGGCTCTCTGGTAGGCTTCCTGGTCAGTCTTATCACCGGCAGCCCCCTGCTGGGCATGGCAGCCGGCGCGGCGGCAGGCATCCTGGTGAACATGATCTACGCCTATGCCACCATTACCCTGTGCGCTGAGCAGATCGTGTATGGTATGGCCATCAACATCTTTGCCCCGGCTCTCGCGGCCTTCATCTACCGTGTGTACTTCGGCGCCGGCTCCGAGCTGGTCCAGGTGGCTCTGATGGAGACGGTGGCCATTCCCGGGCTGAAGGATATCCCCTTCATAGGGCCCCTGCTCTTCGATCAGACTCCCATGGTGTATCTGGCTTACGCTCTGGTGATTTTCACCGCCATCTACTTCAACAAGACCAAGTCCGGTCTGAATTTCAAGGCTGTAGGTGAGCATCCCAAGGCGGCGGCGACGCTTGGTATCAACGTGATCGGTGTGCGGTATGCTGCCAGCGTCATCTGCGGCGCTCTGGCAGGCATGGGTGGTGCTTACCTCACCACCTGCTACACCACCACCTATGTGGACGGCAACGTGGCGGGCCGCGGCTTTATCGCCCTGGCGGCAGTGATCTTTGGCCGCTGGAGCGCCGGCGGCGTGCTGCTGGCGTGCCTGTTCTTCGGCTTCTGCGATGCGCTGCAGATCCGGCTCCAGGTGGGCTCCTTCGGTGTACCCTATCAGTTCTTCCAGATGATTCCCTATCTTGCCACTGTGGTGGTGCTGGGCGTCATCGGTATGCGGAAGGCGGGGCCCAAGGCCTCCGGCAAGCCCTACCGCAGGGAGGAGCGCTAAGTGGTTATTGACCGGCGGATCATTTCGCCGTCAATATAGAATGTTTTGGTCAAGCAAGTAAAAAGGAGGATTTTTACATGAAAAAGTTTCTTGCGCTGGCTCTTGCGCTGGCAATGACTCTGGCCCTTGCCGCCTGCGGCGGCAACAACGCCGGTAACACCGGTAATACCGGCAATTCCGGCAACACCGGCAACAACAGCGGCAATGCTGACGGCGGTGAAGGCAAGACCTACAAGGTAGCCATGATCTGCGACTCCAGCATCTCCGATGGCGGATGGGGTATGTCCTGCTACAACGCCATGATGGATGCCGCCGAGGCCAATGGCTGGGAGACTGCCTACTCCGACATGATCGCCCAGTCCGCCTACTATGATACCATCGTCTCCTACTGCGAGCAGGGCTATGACCTGATCTATGCTCCCGGTAACCAGTACACCGACGCGGTGCTCCAGGCTGCGGCTGAGTATCCTGACATCGCCTTCGCTCTGCTCAACGGCGGTGAGAACACCCCCGGTGAGGCGGAGAACGGCAACGTCACCTCTCTGCTGCCTGACGCTCAGTAGGTCGGCTGGATCGCCGGCGCTCTGGCTGGCCTCATGACTGAGACCAACACCATCGCCTTCATCGGCGGCATGGAGCTGGACACCACCAAGGGCAAGTATGAGGGCTATGTTGAGGCTGCTACCTATGTGGGCGAGCAGGAGGGCAAGACCGTTACCGCTCTGGACATCGTCTACTCCGGCGACTTCTCCGCCAGTGACAAGGGCATTGAGTTTGCCAAGGCCATGATCGACCAGGGTGCCGACGTGTTCTTCGGCGACGCCTCTGCGGTTGACTCCGGTGCCCGTCAGGCCATCGATGAGGCCAATGCCGCCAACGGCAGTGTCACCATCTACGACATCGCTCAGCCTTCCGATCTCCTGGGCCAGAATGAGTGCATCATCGGCAGCCAGGTGACGGACAACTCCTCCATGGTGGGCCTGTGCATGCAGGCTGTGGCGGATGGTTCCTTCGGCGGCGAAGTGATCTATGGTACCCTGCAGAACGGCGCTCTGTCCGCCGGTGCCCTCAGCGACCTGGTTCCCGCTGAGAAGCAGGAGGCCTATCAGAATTACATCCAGCAGATGATCGACGGTACCTTCATGCAGTAATTCATCACATAATGAAAAAGGCGCGCCGCAATATGCGGCGCGCCTTTTCTTTTATTTATAATGTGTAGTTACAGTTCCCAGGTGGGGCGGCTGTCATCTTCCGACTGGCTGCCATAAGGGCTGCGGCCCAAGCGCCGCTGGCTCTCCTCGAAGTAGGCCAGATCGCACAGTGTCATGTAAGGCAGCAGCCAGATGTTCAGAAGGCCCAGGGTAAGGGAAGCCAGGATGCTCCATCCAATAAAACTCAGATCCAGAACGAAAAGATCCCATTTCATTCCTCTGGTCTGCTCGCAGCTCAGCCGGATGGCCTCGCTGGCGGAGAGGGAGGGGTCCACCAACAGGTTATAGGTGGCAAAGCGGTAGCGGTAAGCGGCAATGATGCCGGGGAAGAAGAACAGCAGGGACCAGAGGAAAATTTTAATCGAGGACAGAATGGAACACCAAATCAGCTTTCCCGCCAGGCTCAGCCCATCCACCAGTGTGGACGCCGGCATCTCCCGGCCCTGTCGGATGCCCATGCAGTAGAGGTAGAATCCGCCGTACAGCACGGTCATAAAGAGAGAGACCAGAATGGATAGGAAAGAGGAGTACAGTGTGACGGAGGAAGTGAGGCCCGCCATGGCAAGGATCTCGGTAGAGGACATATCCAGCAGGGCCATGGGGTCGGCGGAAGCCAGGTAGTTGATATATTCGATGACCCGCCATGTGGGGAAAAGGGTGCCGTATTCCGCCAGGGAGATGATGCGGTCGAGTATGGTGGAAATTGCCAGAAGCAAAACGCCCATCAGCAAAGGGGATATCCTGGCCTGGCGCATGATGCCCTTGGCTTCCCGCTTGATATCCGCGCGATTTATCATGATTGGGATCCTCCTGATAAAAAAATGGGGGGATTTTCTTTTTTTCTGAGCGTATCATAGCAAAAGCAAAGGGAAAAAGCAAGCGGCATAAAGTCGTCATTTTGTTAGAAAGTTAACGAGCTTGCGCATATTTTAACACTCTATCTTGCAAAAAAATCATAAAAACCAGAAAATCCTCTAGACAGGGAGAGAAGATGGGAGTATGATGTACCCTGTAGAAATTATGGGCCTGCGGGCCCACTTGGAAAAATGAGGTGAGGATATGGCACAGTCCTTCTTTGGCGGTATTCATCCCAATGACAAGAAAGCCGCCACCAATAAGAAGCCTATTGAAAAGCTGCCGCCGCCTGCCCGTGTTGTGATCCCGATGTCGATGCATATTGGCGCCCCCTGCAATCCCTGTGTGGCTGTGGGGGACACGGTGACAGTGGGACAGCGGGTCGGGGAACCGGTGGCTTTCGTTTCCGCTCCTGTACATGCCAGCGTATCCGGCAAGGTAGTGGCGGTGGAACCCCGGATCCATTTCAGCGGCGTCCCGGTGATGAGCGTAGTCATTGAAAATGATTTCAATGATACCGTATGTCCGGATATCCACCCGGTGGAGAAACCCAATGAGATCACTGCCGAAGAACTGATCGAGGTGGTGAAGAACGCCGGTATCGTGGGTATGGGCGGCGCTACGTTCCCCACCCATGTGAAGATCAGCTCCGGCCTTGGCAAGGTGGATACCGTGATCATCAATGCCTCGGAGTGCGAGCCCTACATCACCAGCGACCACCGTTTCCTTCTGGAGTATCCGGAGGAGGTCATTGGCGGAGCCACCATTCTGGCCAGAGTGTTCGGTGTGGACCGGGTGCATGTGGCCGTGGAGGACAACAAGCAGAACGCGGCGGAGCTGCTGCGGCTGAAAATCGATGAAGCCAAGGCGCCGGTAGTGGTGGACGTGCTCCACACCCGGTACCCTCAGGGCGCTGAGAAGCAGCTGTGCCAGTCTATTACCGGCCGGCAGGTGCCTCCCGGCGCTCTTCCTGCGGCTGTGGGCTGCGCTGTATTCAACACCGTGACCACCGCCGCTATCTACCGGGCGGTGTATACCGGCATGCCGGTGACCCACCGGGTGGTTACCGTGTCCGGTTCCGGCGTCAATGAACCCAAGAACCTGGAGTGTCCCATCGGTACCCCTATCAGTGAGCTTCTGGACGCCTGCGGCGGTGTGAAGAAGAGCACCTTCAAGATCCTTATGGGCGGACCTATGATGGGCCATTCCCAATATGATATGGACGCCCCCATCGGCAAGGGCACCAACGCTATCCTGGCTTTCTGCGAGGATGAGGAGCGTACGGTGGAGTACCCTGCCTGCATCCGCTGCGGCAAGTGCATGAGCGTTTGCCCCATGAAGCTTCAGCCTGTATTCATGTACCAGTATGAGCGGGCCGGGATGCTCCAGGAGCTGGAGGCGGCAAACGTAATGGACTGCATGGAGTGCGGCGCCTGCACCTATATCTGCCCTGGCCGGCTGCATCTGGTGCAGACCTTCCGGGCAGGCAAACAGAAGATCAACAACGCGAAAGCTGCCGCCAAGGCTGCCGCAGAGAAGGCTGCCAAGGCCGCTGAAGCGAAGAAGGAGGCGTGAGTATGGATTATAAAGAACTGCATCTGATCGGCTCATCCTCCCCTCATATCCGCACTAAGGACGGTACCGCCCACATTATGGCGGAGGTATTGATCGCGCTGATCCCGGCTCTGGCCTTTTCCATTTACAACTTTGGCTGGTATGTACTGACCGTCACGGCAGTGTCCGTGGTGGGCAGCTGCTTCTTTGAGTGGCTGTACCGGACGCTGATGAAAAAGAACAACACGGTGGGAGACTGCAGCGCAGCTGTTACCGGTGTGCTCATCGCCTTCGTGTGCCCGCCCAATATCCCGCTGTGGATGATCCTCATTGGTGACTTCTTTGCCATCGTTATTGTCAAACAGCTCTTTGGCGGTATCGGCAAGAACTTCCTGAACCCTGCGCTGGCAGCCCGTGCGTTTATGCTGTCCTGGGCCAGCGCCATGAGTACCTGGGTGGTGCCCGGTTCCAAGCTGCCTCTTCTGGGCACGGTGGATGTGGTCACCTCCGCCACACCGATGTCCTATCTCCATGAGAACAATCTCCAGGGCCTGATGGAGGTCTACGATCTCCAGGATATGCTCATCGGCTTTATCGGCGGTTCCCTGGGTGAGGTGAGCGCCCTGCTGCTGGCCATCGGCGGCGCATGGTTGATCTTCCGCAAGATCATCACCTGGTACATCCCGGTCAGCTACATCGGCACTGTGGCCGTGCTGACCTTCCTGTTCCCCCGTGGCAACGATCCTATGACCTGGATGCTCTACAATGTTCTGGGCGGCGGCCTGATCCTGGGTGCCTTCTTTATGGCTACGGACTATGTCACCTCCCCGGTGAGCCACAAGGGTCAGGTGATCTTCGGAATCGGCTGCGGCCTGATCACCGTATTTATCCGGTATTTCGGTTCCTACAGCGAGGGTGTGTGCTATGCCATCCTGGTGATGAACCTGACGGTTTGGATCATTGACAAGCATACCAAGCCTGCCCGCTTCGGCGTTGTCAAGGCGCCCAAGGAGCCTAAGGAACCCAAGGAATCCAAAGAACCCAAGGAAAAGAAGGAGGCGGCTGCTAAATGAGCAAGGAAAATACAGCCGCGGTCCAGCCCAAAGCAAAGATAACGCTGGACCCCCGGTTTACCGCCAAGCTGACGCTGACTCTGATGGGTATCTGCGCGGTAGTGGCGCTTCTGCTGGGCATCGTCAACAACATGACGGAGCCTATTATTGAAGAGATCCAGGCGGAAAAGACTGCCGCGGCCATGAGCCAGGTGCTCCCGGCCGATAATTATGAGAAGGTGGAGACGACCTATCCCAATGTGACGGCTCTGCACAAAGCCATGTCCGGCGGAGAGCAGGTGGGATATGTGGTGGAAGTCACCGCCAGCGGTTTCGGCGGGACTTTGAGCATGGTAGTAGGTGTGGACATGGACGGCGCTGTTACCGGCGTGTCTGTCACCGATAACTCTGAGACTGCCAATATCGGCACCAAGGTGGTAAATGACCAGTCGGTGCTGGATCGTTTTATCGGCAAGAGCCATGCAGACGGTGAGATCACCGTCAATTCCGGAAGCAACCGTTTTGACGGTGTGTCCGGTGCCACGGTCAGTTCGAAGGGCGTCACCGCCGGTGTGAATACCGCTCTGTCCGCTGTGGCGGAGCAGGAAGGGGGAGAGGCATGAATTTCGGTAAACAGTTGAAAGAGGGCCTTTTGACCCAGAACCCGGTGCTGGTGCAGCTGCTGGGCATGTGCTCCACCCTGGCCATCACCACGTCCATCTCCAACGGCTTGGGCATGGGCGTATCGGTCATGATCATCCTGACCTGTTCCAACGTCGTTATCTCTCTGCTGCGGAAGATCATTCCCGACCAGATCCGCATTGCCGCCTACATCGTGGTCATTGCGGGCTTCGTCACTATGGTGGATCTGCTGCTCCAGGCGTATTTCCAGGACATCGCTGAGTCTCTGGGTGTGTTTATCCCGCTGATCGTGGTTAACTGCATCATCCTGGCCCGGGCGGAGTCCTTCGCCTCCAAGAACAAGGTGCTGCCCTCCGCCGTGGACGGCATCTGCCAGGGCATCGGCTATACGCTGGTGCTGCTGGTGATGAGTGCCATCCGTGAGTTCCTGGGCAGCGGCGCCCTGGCAGGGAACCAGATCTTCCCGGCGGAGTACGGCGCCATGATGATGGTGCTGCCGGTGGGCGGCTTCCTGACATTGGGCTGCCTCATCGCTCTCATGCAGTGGGCCCAGGATAAGAACGCCAACAAGGGAGGTAAGTAAGAATGGATATTACAAAGCTGCTTTCCATCTCCTTGGGTGCCATCCTGGTCAACAACTTCATCCTGGTCCAGTTCCTGGGCATCTGCCCCTTCATGGGCGTCAGCAAGAAGATGGACACCGCCATGGGCATGGGCTTCGCCGTGATCTTCGTCATGGGCCTTGCCTCCGCTCTGTGCTACCCGGTGAACGTATTGCTGATGAAGCTGGACCTGGAATATATGCAGACGGTAGCCTTTATCCTGGTCATCGCGGCCCTGGTCCAGTTTGTGGAGATGTTCCTCAAGAAGTCCATGCCCGCCCTCTATGAGGCTCTGGGCGTGTACCTGCCCCTGATCACCACCAACTGCGCCGTGCTGGGCGTGGTGCTGCTGAACGTGCAGGAGGGCTACAACTTTATCGAGTCCGTGGTATACGGCATTACCGGCGGCGTTGGCTTCCTGCTGGCCATTGTGCTCTTTGCCAGCATCCGGGAGCGCCTGCAGTTCTCCGAGCCTCCCAAGGCCTTCCGGGGATTCCCCATCGCGCTGATCACCGCCGGACTCATGGCCCTGAGCTTTATGGGCTTCAGCGGCCTGAAGGTCTGGTAAGGGAGGAATGAGACGATGAATATTCTCTATGCGCTTTTGCTGCTGGGCATCCTGGGCGGTGTGTTCGGCCTGGTGCTGGCCATTGCCTCCAAGGTGTTCGAGGTAAAGACGGATCCCCGGCTGGCGGAGATCCTGGACGCCCTGCCCGGCGCCAACTGCGGCGGCTGCGGCTATCCCGGCTGCGCCGGCTGTGCCGCTGCTATCCTGGCGGGCAAGGCACCGGTAAACGCCTGCCCCAGCTGCAGCGGGGAAAAGACCTCCCGCATTGCCGCGGTGATGGGCGTGGAAGTCAAGGCGGTGGAGCGCCGCGTGGCCTTTGTCCGCTGCGCCGGCGGCAACCGGGCCGGCCATAAGTTTGACCGGTATGTGGGCATCAATGACTGTGTGGCTGCCATGAAGATCGCCGGCAACGGCACTCTGGACTGCGCTTACGGCTGCCTGGGTCTGGGCTCCTGCGTGGCCGCCTGTAAGTTTGACGCCATCCACATCAACAGCCGCGGTGTAGCGGAAGTGGATCGTGACAAATGCGTCTGCTGCATGCAGTGTGCCGCCGTGTGCCCCAAGAAGGTCATTGTCAGCATGCCCTACAATGTGGACATTGTTCTGCCCTGTGCCAACAAGGAGAAGGGCGCTCAGGCCAAGGCCCATTGCGCCATCAGCTGTATCGGCTGCAAGCTGTGCGAGAAGAGCTGCCCCTCCGGCGCTATCACGGTGTCCAAGAACGTGGCTGTCATCGACTACGACAAGTGCACCTCCTGCGGCATCTGCGTAGCCAAGTGCCCCCGGAAGCTGATCGTAAATCTCCACGGCAACGACAAGGTTGCTCCTGTGGTAGTGAACCAGTAACACCTGTATTTGAAAAGTACCCCTCACAGCTTTTGCTGTGCGGGGTACTTTTTGTTTTTCAGGAGAAAATAAGCTGAGGACCGGACAACAGGGCGTTTCCGGCAGCGGGAAGGAAGGTCTGTGTATTCCCTGCCTGCAGGAGAAAAAGAGATTCTGGGACAATTTACAATTTGTTCAAATTGGAGGCATGGATTCGTATTGACATCGGGCGGCAATGGTGATACACTGCGTTTAGCACTCGAGGGAAAGGAGTGCTAAAGGAGTATCGGCTATGGAACTGACCGCCCGGAAAAAGGAAATACTGAAGGTGGTCACCGAGCGCTACATCGACTCGGCGGAACCGGTGGGCTCCAAGTTCATTGCCCAGGCTATGGGCGGCAGCGTCAGCTCCGCCACCATCCGCAACGAACTTGCGGACCTGGTTGAGATGGGCTACCTGGAGCAGCCCCACACCTCTGCGGGGCGGGTCCCCTCCCCCAAGGGCTACCGGCTGTACGTCAACGAGCTGATGGAGCATCGGAAGGTTTCCGATCAGGAAGCGGCGGAGATCAATTCCGCCCTCCACGGCAAGATGCAGGAGCTGGACAGCGTGATCGCCCAGGCGGGTCAGATGGTATCTTCCATCGTCAACTACCCGGCCTATGCGGTGGCTGCCGGTAAAAACAGCGTCACGGTCCGGCGCTACGACCTGCTGGCGGTGGATGCCATGAGCTTTATCGCCGTGGTGATGACCGATGACAGCCGGGTCAAGAGCCAGCTGCTCCGCACAGAACTTCCTGTAGCGGTGGAACAGCTGCCGGCTTTGGCCAATCTCCTTAATACCCACTTTACCGGCATCCATACCGAGGAGCTGGGCACAAAGCTGATGGCGCTGGCGCCGCAGCTGGGGGCGGAGTTGTTCATGCCCCTGTCCCAGACCATCGAGTTTGCCACAGCGGTGATCGACAGCAGTGAACGCAGCCATGTGTTCACCACCGGACAGAGCCAGATCTTCCGTCAGCCGGAGTTCCAGGACCTTACCAAGGCCGATGGGCTCATGAGCCTTCTGACGGATCAGAAAGCGCAGCTGCCGGTGCTGGATGAGAACACCCCCATGCAGATCCTGATCGGCCCGGAAAATGTGAACGAGGCGCTGAAGGATGCCAGCGTGGTAGTGGCCAGCTACGACATCGGTGACAATATGCGGGGGCTCATCGGCGTGGTGGGACCCACCCGGATGGACTATGCCACTGTAGCGGCCCGGCTGAGTTATTTTGCCGAGAGCCTCACCAAGATGTTTGGAAAGAACAATCAGTTACCCCCTAAGGAGGACGATACACCGTGAGCAAGAAAGAAAAGAACGCTCCCCAGGAGGAGCAGGAAAAGAACGTGTGTCCTGAGCAGCCTGAGGAGGTGACGGAGGAATACCGCCCGGAGGAAACGGCGGAGACCTTCACCGTTACCCGGGAGCAGATGGAAAAGATGGAGAAGCTGGCGGGCCAGCTGGCCACGCTCAATGATCAGCACCTGCGTCTGGTCGCTGAGTACGACAACTACCGCAAGCGGACCACCAAGGAAAAAGAAACCATTTATCAGGACGCCAAGCTTGACACCATTGCCAAGTTCCTGGATATCTATGATAACCTGGAGCGGGCGGTGACCCAGGCCGGCGATGACGATAACGTCCACAAGAAGGGCATGGAGATGATCTTCCACCAGCTCCAGGGCATTCTGGAGAAGCTGGGAGTCACGATCATCGACCCGGCGGGTCAGCCCTTTGATCCCGCGCGGCACAACGCCGTGATGCATGTGGACGATGAGAACCTGGGAGAAAATATAGTGGCCCAGGTGTTCCAGAAGGGCTTTCTGCTGGGGGACCGGGTGATCCGGTTCGCCACTGTGCAGGTGGCCAATTGATGGGGAATAACCCCTTACCTTTTGTTAAAACATATTTCCATATAGATTTAGGAGGACAAAATTATGTCTAAAGTTATCGGTATTGATCTTGGTACTACCAATTCCTGCGTTGCCGTGATGGAAGGCGGCGAGGCTGTTGTTATCCCCAACGCCGAAGGCAACCGCACCACCCCCTCTGTGGTGGCGTTTTCCAAGACGGGCGAGCGTATGGTGGGCCAGGTGGCAAAGCGCCAGGCCATCACCAACCCCGACCGCACCATCTCCTCCATCAAGCGTGAGATGGGCAGTGACTATAAAGTTGAGATCGACGGCAAGAAGTACACCCCTCAGGAGATCAGCGCCATGGTGCTGCAGAAGCTGAAGGCGGACGCCGAGGCCTATCTGGGCTCCACCGTCACTGAGGCGGTTATCACCGTCCCCGCTTACTTCACTGACGCCCAGCGTCAGGCCACCAAGGACGCCGGCAAGATCGCCGGCCTGGAGGTCAAGCGTATCATCAACGAGCCTACCGCCGCGGCTCTGGCCTATGGCCTGGATAAGGAGAGCGACCAGAAGATCATGGTCTACGATCTGGGCGGCGGCACCTTTGATGTGTCCATCCTGGAGATCGGCGACGGCGTGATCGAAGTGCTGGCCACCGCCGGCAACAACCGCCTGGGCGGCGATGACTTCGATGAGTGCATTATGAAGTACCTGGTGTCCGAGTTCAAGAAGACCGAGGGCATCGACCTCAGCGGCGACAGAGTGGCTATGCAGCGTCTGAAGGAGGCTGCCGAGAAGGCCAAGATCGAGCTTTCCGGCGTCACCAGCAGCAACATCAACCTGCCCTATATCACCGCTGACGCCACCGGCCCCAAGCACCTGGATGTCACTTTGACCCGTGCTAAGTTCAACGAGCTCACCGCTCACCTGGTAGAGGCCACCATGGGCCCCGTGCGTCAGGCTATGGGCGATGCCGGCCTCAGCGGCAGCGATATCTCCAAGGTCCTGCTGGTGGGCGGCTCCAGCCGTATCCCCGCGGTCCAGGAGGCCGTGAAGAAGATCACCGGCAAAGAGGGCTTCAAGGGCATCAACCCCGATGAGTGTGTGGCTATGGGCGCCGCCATTCAGGCCGGCGTGCTGACCGGCGACGTCAAGGGCCTGCTGCTGCTGGATGTTACCCCCCTGTCCCTGGGCATTGAGACCATGGGCGGCGTGTGCACTCGTCTGATAGAGCGCAATACCACCATCCCCACCAAGAAGAGCCAGATCTTCTCCACTGCGGCGGATAACCAGACCAGCGTGGAAGTCAACGTCCTCCAGGGCGAGCGTGAGATGGCCGCGGCCAACAAGAGCCTGGGCCGCTTCCACCTGGACGGCATTGCTCCGGCCCGCCGTGGCGTACCTCAGATCGAAGTCACCTTTGATATCGATGCCAACGGCATCGTAAACGTCAGTGCCAAGGATCTGGGCACCGGCAAGGAGCAGCACATCACCATTACCTCTTCCACCAACATGTCCAAGGAGGACATTGAGAAGGCTGTCAAGGAGGCCGAGCAGTACGCTGCTGAGGATGCCCGGATCAAGGAGGCAGTGGAGACCCGCAACAACGCCGACCAGATGGTCTATCAGGCAGAGAAGACCCTGGGCGAGATGGGCGACAAGATCCCTGCTGAGGACAAGAGCAAGGTCCAGAGCGGCATCGACAACCTGAAAGAGAAGCTCAAGGGCGAGGATACCGCTGCCATCAAGGCGGCTACCGAGGAGCTGCAGCAGGCTTTCTACGCTGTCAGTGAGAAGCTCTATCAGCAGGCCAATCCTCAGGGTGCCGGCCCCGACATGGGCGGTCAGCCCGGCGGCGACAACGGCGGTCAGCAGTACTACGACGCCGACTACAAGGTCGTTGACGACGACGAGAAGAAGTAAGCGAATCGGCTTGTCATTCCAATGGGACGGGGGAGGACTCCGCCCCATTTGGAATGTTCGGACATAGAAGCGGGAAGGTTCCCGCGGCAGATTGGATGTGAGCGTGCATGGCAGAACAGAAACGAGACTATTATGAGGTCCTGGGCGTCCAGAAGGGCGCCACGGACGCTGAGATAAAGAAGGCATACCGGAAGCTGGCCAAGGAGAACCACCCGGACCTGAACCCCGGTGATAAGGACGCAGAGGCCCGCTTCAAGGAGATCAACGAGGCCTATGAGGTACTCGGCGACAGCGACAAGCGCCAGCGCTACGACCAGTTCGGCTTTGCCGGAGTAGATCCCAGCTATGGTGCCGGTGCCGGCGGCTATGGTGGCGGTTTCGAAGGTGGCTTTGACTTTGGCGATCTGGGGGACATCTTCGGCAGTTTCTTCGGTGGCGGTTTCGGTGGCGGTACTCGCAGCCGCACCGGCCCCCAGCGGGGCGAGAGCCTCAGGATGGGGCTGACCATCACCTTTGAGGAGGCGGCCTTCGGTTGCGAGAAGGAAGTCTCCCTGGAGCGGGTGGAGCAGTGTGAGACCTGCCACGGCAGCGGTGCGGCTCCCGGTACCAACCCGGAGACCTGTCCCAACTGCCACGGCAGCGGCCAGGTCCAGCAGCGGCGGCAGACCCCCATGGGTGTCTTTGCCACCACAGGCCCCTGCCCCCGCTGCGGCGGCAAGGGCAAGATCGTCAACACCCCCTGCAAGGACTGCGGCGGCAGCGGCCAGGTACGGCGGCGCAAGACGGTGAAGGTATCCATCCCCGCCGGTATCGACGACGGCCAGACCATCTCCCTACGGGGTCAGGGCAATGCCGGACGCAACGGCGGCCCTGCCGGCGATCTGCTGCTGGTGATCTCTGTACGGCCCCACCCCCTGTTTCGGCGGGAGGGCACGTCTGTGCTGTGTGAGGCACCCATCACCTTTACCCAGGCGGTGTTGGGCGGCGAGATGGAGATCCCCACCATCGACGGCAAAGTGAAATATGAGATTCCCGAGGGCACGCAGACCGGTACCACTTTCCGGCTGAAAGGCAAGGGTATCCCCAATATGAATGGCCGGGGCCGTGGCGACCAGTATGTCACCGTGTATATTGAGACGCCCCGGAACCTGACCCGGGAGCAGAAGGAAGCCCTGAAGAAATTCAGTGAGACCCTGAAAGAGAACAATTACGAGGAGCGCAAGAGCTTTTTCAAAAAGTTCAAAAAATAAATCTGTGCAAAGGGGAAGGGAGAGCGAAAGATGAAGATCGCAATGGGATCTGATCACGGCGGATTTGACCTGAAAGAGCAAATCAAGGCCTGGCTCCAGGAGAACGGCCATGAAGTGGTAGACTTCGGCTGCCACAGCAAGGAGAGCTGTGATTACCCCGATTTTGGGGCGGCGGCAGCCCGGGCGGTAGCTTCCGGCCAGTGTGAGCGGGGCATCGTTATCTGCACCACTGGTATCGGTATCTCCATCACCGCCAACAAGGTGAAGGGTATCCGCTGTGCGCTGTGCAGCGATCCCTGGAGTGCGGAAATGACACGGCGGCACAATGATGCCAATATGCTGGCTATGGGGGCCGGTGTTGTAGGACCCCTGCTGGCCCAGCGGATCGTGGAAGCATTCCTCTCTTTTGCATTTGAGGGGGGCCGCCACCAGCGCCGGGTGGATAAGATCATGGCTGTGGAAAATGACTGACGCAGATACGCCGGAGGACACTGTGTGTCCCCCGGTGCATTTTTTGTAGTTTCCCTGCTGGAAAACAGGAGATTTTTCGGGGGATAAAGGGACAAAATGACGTTTTTCCCCAATGCGGGTTGTTTTTTGAAGCAGAGAGTGGTATGGTAAAGAATATCTTTGAAACATGATTACCAGGAGGAAAGTGCCCATGGGGACCAAAGGATACCATAGCTATCGGGGGCGGCGCGGCGGCCTGCGGCTGTTGATGATCGTGCTGCTGGTACTGATCCTGCTGGCAGCCTGCGCATACTTGTTCCTGCAGCGCTATGTGACATTTACTGACAGCGGTGAGGTGCGGCTGGATCTTCCGTTTTTCCAGAAGGAGGAAGGAACGTCCGCAGATAAGGGAGAGAACGAGCCGGACAGCGGAGAGATGAATCTGGTGATTGGTGAAACAGGGGAAGATGGGCAGGAGGATGCCGACCAGACAGCAGCACCATATGGGGAGCATCGTCTGATCAGCCTGTCTGCTCTCCCGGCAGATGGCGCCGCGCTGGAGGCGGAATTGTCTGCCCAGGGCGCCAACGGCTATGTGTTTACTGTTAAGGACAACACCGGCAAAGTGTTTTATGATTCCACTGTGGCTCTGCGGGATGCGGTGGACGAAAATGGGGCAGATCCTGCTTTGATCCGTACCTTGTGTCAGCAGGAAGGGATCATATCGGTGGCCCGGCTCAATTGCTTCCATGACAGCTACTATGGGTTTTCCCATATGGAGAGTGCCGGGATCTGCCAGTCCTCTGGTTATATCTGGTATGATAACCTCTCCTACTACTGGTTGGACCCGGCCAAGGAACAGGCTAGGGACTACATCATTGATTTGGCCCTGGAGTGTGCCCGTCTGGGCTTTGATGAGCTGCTGCTGGAGGAGGTCACCTATCCCTCTTCTGGTAAGCTGGAAAAAATCGACTATTCCGGAAACGAGCTGGATAAGGTCCAGGCGTTGACCTTGTTTCTGACAGAGCTGCGGGAGGCCCTGGAGCCCTATGATATCCGGATCGCCCTGCTGGTGGAGGAGGATGCCCTCCTGGATTGGGAAGAGGGGACCATGGCAGAGACGACCGGACAGGATATGAAGCAGCTTTTGCCCCTGGTGGATGCGGTTTATGTCCAGACATCTGATGTGGAGGCAGCAGAGGCGGCGGTGGCCGGAGCGGCCCCTGAAAAGACGCCTGCTCTTGTCCCTGTGACGGAGGAGGCACTGGCCGCAGGAAACTGGTACATATCTTGAAAATAGTGGAATGCCGAAGATCCGCAGGCAATTGCCTGCGGATCTTCGGCATTCTTCACAAATGGATTTTTTGACCGGAAGAACAGGAAGAAAAATGACGGACCGGCTGTAAAACAGACGATATTATGACAAAACAGATAGATAAAATTGCTGAATCGAGCATTGTATTTTTCTTCCGCCGTGGATACAATGAAAAATATAGAGGGATTCTATAGCAAAGACGACAAAGGGGGGAGTTCCTATTTGGTCAAATTGTCAAAATCTTAACAGACGGCAAAAAAGCATTGGACCGGTAATAGGGATGTGGTATAATAACACCGTATTACTATCGGAAAAATTTGGGGCGGGGGAACTGGAAACCGCCTGCAAAAGCGGGGTAGTACGAGAGAGGCATTCCCTCCCAAAATTGATCGAAAAGGGGTGAGACGATGTCACTGGAAGCCATTACCGAGATCCGCCAGGTAGAGGAACGTATGGAACGTGCCAAGGCGGAGGCCCGTGCTCAGGCGCAAAAGCTGGTGGCTGACGCTGAGCGGGACGGAAAAGCCCTGCTGCAGCAGGGCCGTGACGATGCCGGAAAGGCGGAGGCGGAGGCCCTGCGGAAAGCGGAAGAAGCTGCTGCCAAGCGTCGGGAGGCGATCCTGGCGGAGGCGGCTAAGGACTGCCAGAAGCTGAAAAATGCCGCCCATGGGCGCATGGACAAGGCGGCCCAGGCAATTTTGGAAAGGGTGGTAGAGAGCTAATGTCCATTGTCAAAATGAAACGGCTCCGGCTGATCGCCCTTGCTCAGGACAGGGACGCGCTGCTGTCGAGTCTGCTTCATGTGGGCTGTGTGGAGATCAGTGAGCCGGAGGAACTCCTGCTGAGTGAGAACGGGGACCCTCTGCTCCACCGGGACACAGCGGGTGTGGCCCAGGCCAAGGCCCAGCTCACCGCCCTGCAGCATGCTCTGGAGGTACTGCGGAAATATGCGCCGTATAAAGCGGGTATGTTTGCACCCCGGAGCACCATCAGGGAAAAGGACCTGCTGGATGAAAAGGCCATGTCTGCCGCTCTCAGCAAGGCGGAGGCGGTCAATGAGCATGCCAAAACCATTGGCCAGCTGAACACCCGTGAAGCGCGGCTCCACACTGAACAATTGGCGCTGCAGCCCTGGAGCGCCTATGACCTTCCCCTGGAGGATCAGGGGACAAAATACGTATCCATTTTTCTGGGAACGGTTCCCAACGCCGTGGATTTTGACGCCATGGCCGGGGCAGTGGCGGAGAGCGCCGAGACTGCATGGCTGAAGCTGCTGTCTACCGACCGGGAGCAGCAGTATCTGGAGGTCATTGTCCACCGCTCCCAGGAGCAGGCGGCTTTGGAAGCTCTGCGGACCTACGGTTTCAGCTTTTCTCAGCTCAAGGAACTGACCGGTACGGTGACAGAGAATATCCGCCGCCTGGACAAGGAACTCAGTCAGGTAAATCAGCAGCGGCAGCAGGAGCAGGAAGCTATCCGCGCTCTGGGCGCTGACCGCCATGAGCTGGAAGTCTGTGTGGACCGGGTGCAGCAGGTGCTCTCCCGGGAGGACGCCAAGGAACGGCTTCTCACCGGTGGTGCGGTCATCTGCCTGGACGGCTGGGCGGCGGCACCGGAAGTGCCGGCTTTGGAGAAGGCGCTCAAGTCCTTTGACTGTGCCTATGAGCTGACGGACCCCACGCCGGAGGAATATCCTCAGGTGCCGGTGAAGCTGAAAAACAGCGTGTTCAGCCGGTGCATGAACGTGGTCACGGAGATGTACTCCCTGCCCGCCTACGACGGCACAGACCCCAACCCCCTGATGGCGCCGTTCTTCATCCTGTTCTTCGGTATTATGATGGCGGATGTAGCCTACGGTTTGCTGATGATCTTCGGGGCCCTGTTTGTCCTGAAGAAGGCAAAGCCCCGGGAAGGTACCCGCAACTTTATGGAGCTGGTGTTCTGGTGCGGCGTGAGCACCACCATCATCGGCGCTATGACCGGCGGCTTCCTGGGTGACTTCATTCCTCAGCTGCTGAAGATCATCAACCCCGAGAGCACCTTCGAGATGCCCGCCCTGTTCACTCCCCTGGATGATACGGTGGCGATCATGCTGGGATCTCTGGTGCTGGGCCTGATCCAGGTCATCACCGGTATGACGGTGAGCGTGGTCAACAAGATCCGCTCCGGCGACTTCATCGACGCACTGTTTGATGAGATCACCTGGTGGATCATTCTCGCCGGTGTGGCGCTGGCCATCTTCGGCATCGGCACCGTAGGCGGCGTGCCTGTTCCCCTGACGGTGGGCGGCCTGATGCTGGTGTTCGGCGGTACCCGGAAAGCCAAAGGCTTCGGCAAGGTGGCTTCCCTGGTAGGCCTGGTGTACAACGGTGTTACCGGCTTCTTCAGCGATATCCTCTCCTATGTGCGTCTGATGGCCCTGATGCTCTCCGGCAGCGTCATCGCCTCGGTGTTCAACACCCTGGGTGCCACCTTTGGAAACGTGATATTGTTTGTTATCGTGGCCCTGATCGGCAATGCGCTGAACCTGGCGCTGAACCTCCTGGGCTGCTACGTCCACGACCTGCGTCTGCAGTGTCTGGAATTCTTCAACCGGTTCTATAAAGAGGGCGGCAAGCCCTATAAGCCTCTGGCGATCCAAACAAAATATGTAGATGTAATCAAGGAGGAACAATAACATGGCAGCTTTTATTGAACTTTTCGGCGGTCTCGGTCTTGCATTCCTGGGCGCGGCTCTGGCGGTGGGCCTGTGCTGCGTAGGTTCCGCCAAGGGCACCGGCATGGCGGGTGAAGCGGCCACCGGCGTTATCATCGAATCCCCTGAAAACTTCTCCAAGTGCTTGATCCTGCAGGTTCTGCCCGGTACCCAGGGCCTCTACGGCATGGTGGCTTGGTTCTTCGTCCTGCTGACCATCGGCGTGTTCGGCGGCGGCGTACAGCAGCTGACCGTTTCCCAGGGCCTGACCATCTTCTGCGCTTGCCTGCCTGTCGCACTGGGCGGCTGGCTGTCTGCTATCTACCAGGGCCGTGTGGCTGCCGCCTCCATCAACATCGTTGCCAAGCGTCCTGAGGAGGCTACCAAGGGCATCATCCTCTGCGGTATCGTAGAGTTCTACGCCATTTTGTCTCTGCTGGCTACCATCCTGCTGCTGATGAACGCCCTGTAATGGGCTTTCCCCTCAACAACAAGGAAAGGCGGTAGCAGCTACATGAAGGGAATTGAAAAAATTACCGCGCGCATAGAAGCTGACGCCCAGGCGGAAGTGGAGGAGATCCTCCGTTCCGCCCGGGAAAAAGCGGATGAGATCCGCGCCGGATACGAGGCCCAGGTCCAGGCGGAAGCCGCCGACGCGGCCCAGAGCCGGGAGAAGGCCGCCCAGCAGCGGCTGGAGCGGCTGGAGGGCGCGGCGGAGATGGAGGCCAAGCGCCAGACTCTGGCAGCCAAGCAGGCCTGCATCGACGAGGCGTTCGCCAAGGCTCAGGCGGAGCTGCTGGCCCTGCCGGAGGACAAGTACGCGGAGCTGCTGGCAAAGCTGGCGGTGAAGGCTGCCAAGACCGGCCGGGAGGAGATCATCCTCAGCAGCCGGGATAAGCAGCGGGTCGGCGCCAAGGTGGCGGCCAAGGCCAACGCTCTGCTGGCCAAGTCCGTAGCCCCCAATCTGCCGGAGGAGCTCAAGGAGAGCAAGGCCGGCAGCGTCATCGCCAAGGTGGTCACCGGGGCCAACGCCCTGCTCCAGGGTACGGCTATGCTGACCCTGGCTGACGAGACCCGGGAGATGGAGGGCGGCCTCATCCTCCGGGACGGCAATGTGGAAGTCAACTGCGCTTTCGAGACCCAGCTGCGTGTGCTGCGGGAGACCATGGCGGCGGAGGTCGCTGCCATTCTGTTCGCGTAACAAAGGCTATCCCAGAAAACAGGTAAGAAGAAAGGAGGATGGCTTTTGGCAAAGAAGAAACTGAAGGATACCGATTATCTCTTTATTTCCACCTATCTCCGGTCCCGGGAGAAGAACCTGCTCACCGCCGCCAGGATGGAGCGCATGATCGATGCACCCACTGCTGACGAGGCGGGAAAGGTGCTCCAGGAGATCGGGTATGGTGAGTTTTCCGCCACCAGCGACCGGGAGCTGGGCCAGGCACTGGCCCGGGAGCGGGAGGCCCTGTTCCAGGACCTGTACCGTTACGTCCCTGACAAGGCGGTGGTGGATGTGTTCAAAGTCAAGTACGACTACCACAACCTCAAGGCCCTGCTGAAGGCCCAGGCTATGGGCATCGACGGCGAGCGGCTGCTGCTGGACGCAGGCCGGGTCCCCGCCGCTTCTCTGGAGCGGGCGGTCCGGGAGGGGGACTTTGACAGTCTTCCCGAGACCCTCCGCAAGGCCGCAAAGGAGGCCCACGAGGTTTTGGGTGCCACCGGCGATCCCCAGCTGAGCGACTTTGTGCTGGACCGGGCCTACTACGAGGAGATGCTCTCCTCCGCCCGTTCCACCCGCAGTGACTTCCTGGTGCGGTATGTCCAGGCCACCATCGATGCGGCCAACCTCCGCAGTGCGGTGCGTACCCTGCGGATGAAGAAGGGCGGCGACTTCCTCAAGAAGGTCCTCTTCGAGGGGGGCACCATCCCTGTGGACAGTATTCTCAGTGCCGCTCTGGGCGGCAACCTGGAGGAGCTCTACCGCACTACGGAGCTGAAGGTGGCGGCGGAGGCAGGCGCTGAGGCGGTACGGGGCGGCGACCTCACCCGGTTTGAGAAGCTCTGTGACGATGCGGTGACCACCTTTGCCGCTGGGGCCAAACGGGTCCCCTTCGGCGTGGAGGCCGTCATCGGCTATCTGGTGGCCAAGGAGATCGAGTTTACGGCGGTGCGCATCATCATGGCCAGCCGCATGGCGGGCATTGACGGCGACACCATCCGGCAGCGGCTTCGGGAAGCCTATGTGTAAGGAGGGAGGAAGGGCACATGTATAAGATCGCGGTTTTGGGCGACCGGGACAGCGTCCTGGGTTTCAAGGCCCTGGGTCTGGACACCTTCTTCGTGGAGAGCGCCGATGAGGCCCGCCACACCCTCCACCAGCTGGCCAAGGAGACCTACGCCATCATCTATATCACCGAGCAGCTGGCGGCGGACATCCCCGCCGACATCGCCCGCTATAAGACCACCGTCACTCCGGCGGTGATCCTGATTCCCGGCAAGACGGGCAGCCTCGGCCTGGGGGCCCAGGCTCTCCAGAGCGCCGTGGAGCGGGCTGTGGGCGCAGATATCGGCTGACGGCATAATAAGAACAAAACGCTGCCGGGATGAGCGCTGAAGATGCCGGCGTTCTTCTGTGGGCGGCATGACAAGACAAACGCAGACCCCGCCCTGCCGCTGAGAGCGGTGGGGCACAGCGGGACTTTTGCAGAATTTGTGGAAATTCCGCAAAGCCTTTAAATTTATGAGAAAGGCAGTGAAGGAATGAGCCAAGGAAAAATCATTAAAGTATCCGGGCCCCTGGTGGTGGCCGACGGCCTGAGCGACGCCAACATGGCGGACGTGGTCCGCGTAGGCGAGCAGCGGCTGATCGGCGAGATCCTGAACATGACCGGCGACCGGGCCTCCATCCAGGTCTACGAGGAGACCTCCGGCCTGGGCCCCGGGGCCAAGGTAGAGACCACCGGCGCGCCGCTGTCCGTGGAGCTGGGCCCCGGTATCATTGAGAATATTTACGACGGCATCCAGCGTCCTCTGGAGGAGATCGTCCGCATGACGGGCCCCAACCTCCAGCGCGGCGTGGAGGTGCCTGCCCTGAGCCGTGAGAAGAAGTGGGCCTATACCCCGGTGGCCAAGGTGGGCGATCGGGTGATCGGCGGCGATGTGCTGGGTACTGTCCCTGAGACGGAAGTGGTGCTCCACAAGATCATGGTGCCCAACGGCATCAGCGGTGTGGTGGACTGGACCATTGCTCCCGGCGACTACATCGTGGACGAAGTAGTGGCTAAGATCAAGACCGACAAGGGCGAGATCGTGCCTCTGACCATGGTCCAGAAGTGGCCTGTCCGTGTAGGCCGTCCCTACAAGAAAAAGCACAACCCGGTGGCCCCCCTCCAGTCCGGCCAGCGGATCATCGACACCATGTTCCCCATCGCCAAGGGCGGTACCGCCGCTGTTCCCGGTCCCTTCGGTTCTGGTAAGACGGTGGTGCAGCACCAGCTGGCAAAGTGGTCCGACGTGGACATCGTGGTGTACGTGGGCTGCGGTGAGCGCGGCAACGAGATGACCGACGTGCTCCGTGAGTTCCCGGAGCTGGTGGACCCCCGTACCGGCGAGTCCCTGATGAAGCGTACCGTCCTCATCGCCAACACCTCCGATATGCCCGTGGCTGCCCGTGAGGCCTCGGTGTACACCGGCATCACCATCGCCGAGTACTTCCGTGACATGGGCTATGCCGTAGCCGTTATCGCCGACTCCACCTCCCGCTGGGCCGAGGCCCTCCGTGAGATGTCCGGCCGTCTGGAGGAGATGCCCGGTGAAGAGGGCTACCCCGCCTACCTTGCCTCCCGTCTGGCCCAGTTCTATGAGCGCGCTGGCGTGGTACAGTGCATGGGCAGCGAGGACCGTACCGGCAGCCTCACCGCCGTTGGCGCCGTGTCGCCTCCCGGCGGCGACCTCTCTGAGCCTGTATCCCAGGGCACCATGCGTATCGTCAAGGTGTTCTGGTCACTGGATGCCTCTCTGGCCTACCGCCGCCACTTCCCGGCCATCAACTGGCTGAACTCCTACTCCCTGTATCTGGACACCATGAAGCCCTGGTTCGATGAGCATTTCGGCCCCGCCTTCATGCAGAACCGGAACAAGGCCATGAGCATCCTCCAGGAGGAGAATGAGCTTAACGAGATCGTGCAGCTGGTCGGTAAGGACTCCCTCAGCGCCGGCGACCAGCTGACTCTGGAGACTGCCAAGATGGTCCGTGAGGACTTCCTCCAGCAGAACGCCTTCATGGACGTGGACTCCTACTCCAGCCATGACCGGCAGATGCGCCTGCTGGCCCTGATCCTGGACTACGACAAGCTGGCCCGGGAGGCCCTGACCAAGGGCGCGCCCCTCCAGCCCATGTTCGACATCCCCGCCAAGGAGAAGATCGGCCGCGCCAAGTTCGTGGAGGCTGACCAGTATGTGCAGGCCTATGCCGATATCGCTGCGGAGATGGAGCAGGAGATCGCTGCCATCGTGGAGAAAGCAGGTGCAGACGTATGATGAAGGAATACCGTACCATATATGAGGTCTCCGGCCCTCTGATGGTGGTGGAGCAGGTCGAGGGCGTTACCTACGACGAGCTGGCGGAGATCGAGCTGCCTGACGGCAGTATCCGCCGCTGCAAGGTGCTGGAAGTCAACGGCGACAAGGCCGTGGTCCAGCTCTTCGAGTCCTCCGCCGGCATCAACCTCAAGGACAGCAAGATCCGCTTCCTGGGCCACCCCCTGCAGCTGGCCGTCAGCGGCGACATGCTGGGCCGGGTGTTCAACGGCATGGGCCAGCCTATCGACGGCGGCCCCGACATCCTGCCGGAGAAATACCTGGACATCAACGGTCTGCCCATGAACCCGGCGGCCCGTGACTACCCCAACGAGTTCATCCAGACCGGCGTTTCTACCATCGACGGTCTGAACACCCTGGTCCGTGGCCAGAAGCTGCCTATCTTCTCCGGCTCCGGTCTGCCCCATGCCCAGCTGGCGGCCCAGATCGCCCGCCAGGCCAAGGTGCTGGGCGGCGAGAGCAACTTCGCCGTGGTGTTTGCCGCCATTGGTATTACGTTCGAGGAGTCGGAGTACTTCGTCAACGAGTTCAAGCGCACCGGCGCCATTGACCGTACGGTGCTGTTTACGAACCTGGCCAACGACCCAGCTGTTGAGCGTATTTCTACCCCCCGTATGGCCCTGACCGCCGCGGAATATCTGGCCTTTGAAAAGGGCATGCACGTGCTGGTTATCCTGACGGATATCACCAACTACGC
>OJRC01000346.1_pt1 | contig 34143 bp, 26 predicted proteins | sample 1599081 | NCBI WGS metagenome assembly OJRC01 (sample SAMN03922519, study PRJEB24848) | human gut metagenome | isolation source: stool sample | host: Homo sapiens | place: Germany | collected 2010-02 | reverse complement strand
GAACATAAGAGAAAACTGCTCTGCCAAGATATGCAGCTACGGCATGCTACTAGTACTAACGCTACAATAAACGCCAACGTTTTTATATGTGGGCAGAATGGTCGGCAATATAATTTGGCGTGTTTTTTTCTCGGGCATTGTTTAGCATCCCCTCAGATTACTTCGTTGGTTGGATTGCTGTTTGTAGTATCAACTAACCGATCAACATATTCGCCGGTAACTGTATCGTCTCCGGGAATAAAGACCATTTTAATGTCATCACCTTCATCAAGGACTTCAAGCAATTTGATGATTTTTTCTGGATTCTCCAGCTTAACCGAAAGTAATGTACGCATGATGGGCCAAGTCAAGTTGTGACCAAATATATTCACTGTCGCCGAACCAATATAGGTCAAACTAGATGGCTTATCCATCAATGCAGTTACATTTTCCTTTGTCCGTGATTCGATGGTCAAACTGGTTTCGTATTTTGTCCAGCCATTTCGGATTTCTTTTCCTTGAATAATGTCCGCGACATAATGGACTAAATCAACGTCCGCTAATGTAAATTGCTCAGGTAGGTCAATAGTAAAGCCAAAGTAGCTTTCAATAGCGATCATGTTTTCAAGAAAGGCAATTTCACTGTCCAATCTTTCTATATATTCATCAGATTCATCCGCCGTGCAATTCGCTTCCAAGAGGTTCTTGTCGCGCTCAAGATGATGTACCTTCAGTCGACTATTTGAACGTACCGCCTTCAAAAAACGAGAATACTTCAGGAGATGCAAATTGGATCTTCCGGTTATTGCAAAAGTGAAATTCACTTTGCCCGTCATATGGTTCGCCCGTATCGTTATCTGGAAAGGAATGTCTTGGGCCTTATTTGTAAAAACGACAGTCCCATCTTCAAAGCATTCTATAGTTCGCAAAAGGATGTAGTTATAGTATGTAACGTCGTCAATAATGATACTGTACGCCATCGCCTCTGGGAAAGGCTTAGGGGGCAATACATATTCTCCGCCAATTAACTCTTCGACTTCACATTGCTGCGGATCAATGTATGTTCCGAGACACTTGTATGCGTCTTCTACAACGAGTCGAATGGGTAACTGATGATTATTGGCATAATCAATGATGGCAGGCGTAACACTACCAATTTCCCGATCACCGATATAGGCTCTACCCCTACACTTGAAATGCGGAGGATATACCGTCCGCGCAGCACCATGGAGAAATGACCTACTTCCCACGAGGACAGCGCTTGGGTCATTTCGTAGCGGTACGCCAGAAAGCTGGTCACACCACCGATGATGTTGCCGAACATAATGCCCACCAGCGGCACCATCACGGTATCCTTGAACTGAATGCGCTGGATGAACCATACGAAGATCCACGTGCCCAGTACCGCGAAGATAAAGGAGAACAACGCCCTGCCCATAATGGTCGATCCCGGCAGAAACAACAGCGCCAGCAGAATGCCGAAGCGCGCCGATGCCAGCGTAGCGCCTGTGGTGGGGGAGACAAACTTGTTCATGCACAGCTGCTGCATGATCAGCCCCGCAACGCTCATGCCCATACCCGTGCAGAGGATAGCAAGCAACCTGGGCAAACGGGAAATCAGGAAAAGCTCAAATTGCTCCGCGTTACCCGCAAACAGTTCTCCCGGCGTCATATCCATTACGCCAACGAAGAGCGAAAGAAAGGAAACGACGGCCAGCAGCAACCCAAGCGCTATGCTTAGGCGCCATGAATGTTTTTCTTCCAACACCACGCTATGATGACCTCCTTTTCTGATGGACCATCTTAGTTAGTATAGTCTAACTATTTTCTCAAAAGAAACTCTGCGATACATACGCAGAGCACATTTTTTAGTTAGTTTAATCTAACTTGATGAAATCATATCATAGGTCTATGCATTTGTCAAGTTGCATCTATCGCAAATTTTCATGGAGTGCCAGCGCCAGACAAGAAGATCCTTCGGTACAGCCGTCGGAATGCCAGGGTAGAGGGATGCTTATCGGGTTGATTTCAGCTTCCACTGGGCACTCTCGTTTTGCAGTGCCACCATCCGGCGATAAAGCCCGCCTTCCGCCATCAGCTGCGCGGGAGAGCCCTGTTGGGCCACGCGGCCATTCTCCAACACTACGATGTGATCCGCGCCTGCGACTGTGCGCATGCGGTGGGCGATGACCAGTACCGTCTTGCCTGCCAGCAGGCGGGACAGCGCGCTTTGCACCTTCGTCTCATTTTCCACATCCAGGCTGGCGGTGGCCTCGTCCAGCAGCACAATAGGCGCGTCCTTGAGCAGCGCCCGGGCAATGGAGATGCGCTGTCGCTCGCCGCCCGAGAGCCTGGCCCCGTTCTCACCGATCGGCGTATCATAACCCATGGGCAGCTTGCGAACGAACTCGTCGCAGTTGGCGGCTCTGGCCGCGGCGCGCACTTCTTCATCGCTCGCGCCGCGCCTGCCCAGGCGGATGTTTTCCATCACGGTATCGTCAAACAGCACCACGTCCTGAAAGACCATGGAGTAATCGCGCAACAATATTTCCGGGTCTACAGTCGCGATATCCACGCCGCCTACCCGGATCGTGCCGCCGGTCACGTCCCACAGTCTCGCTGCCAGCCGCGCGCAGGTGCTCTTTCCCGAACCGGAAGGACCTACCAGAGCGGTCACTTCGCCCTCCCTGGCCGTGAAGCTTACGTCGTGCAGGACTTCTTTTTTCTTATAGGCAAAGCTAACATGATCGAAGACGATGTCATGCCCCCGTGGCGTAAATGTCTCCGCGCCTTCTGCAATGGGGGTATGGTAGATTTCCAGCATCCGGTCGGCCGATACCTGCGACACAAACACTTCCGCGATCAGCGCCAGGCTCTGGTCAAAGGGGGAGTAGACCCGCGTAATGACCATCAGGAACAGAAAGAGCAGCATAAAGTCGATGCGACCGGACAAAATGAGGCCGGTTCCCACGAGAATGGTCGTTGCCACGCCCAGGCGCATGATCACGCTGGCGGCATTGACAAAGATGCCTGTGCCCAGTTCGCCACGGATCATGATGCGCTCGTGCTCGTCGATTTTGCGGTTAAGTCCCTCAAGATACCGTTCTTCCTGATTCGTCGCTCGAATCTCCCGGACGTTTTCCAGCGCTTCCTGAATGCCGTCGGATACGCGCACCGCGGCCTGTTTTGTCCGCTCGGCGCAGCGGCTGGCAAGCCTGCGCGCGCCGAACAGCAGGCCGAACGCCACCGGTACGCCCCACAGACTGGCGAGCATCAGCCGCCAATCGTAGGCCAGCAGGCAGACCGCGATAACCGCTGTGGAGATATAGGCGCCATACAGATAGCCTAGCACATGCGACCAGACATGTTCCATGCGGTTCACGTCGCCCATCAGCGTCTCCGTCAGGTCGGCCAGATCGCGCTTGCCAAAGTATCCCAGCGGCAGCTTGCGCAGGCGCTCAGCCAGGCTGAGGCGCGTAGCTTTGACCTCGTTGTACACCAGACCATATGTGGTCTTGTACTGCTGCAAATGCGTCGCGATAGACAGTGCGACAAAGGCGACCACCAGAGCAATCATAAACGCCAGGTTTGGCAGTGGTTGTCCGGCCGTAAGCGTACCCATAAAGCCGGACATCATCAGGTAGAGAATGCTCATGCCGCCCATAACCGTCAGATTGACGATGACCGTCCAGAATGTCCCCTTTTTGACATTGCGCACCCCCTGCTCGGTCAGGGCGTATTTGCGCTGAAAGTTCTGTCCGAACATTTACTTTGCCTCCTCTTCGCGCGCGATCTTCCATTGCGCGGCCTGATTGTAATCCGCCCACATGCGGGCATAGGCACCCTTTGCGGCGAGCAGCTGCGCATGAGAGCCCTGCTCGACAATGTGTCCCGAATCCAGCACGATGATTTTGTCCGCGCCCACGACGGTTGACAGCCGGTGCGCAATCATGATGACGGTGCGGCTTCTGGTCAGTTCCGCAAAGGCCTTCTGGATCAGCACTTCGTTTTCAGGATCGGCAAAGGCGGTGGCCTCATCCAGCACCACGATTGGCGCGTCTTTCAGGATTGCCCGCGCCAGCGCGATGCGCTGCGTCTCGCCACCGGATAGATACGTACCCTCGGTTCCGATTTTGGTATCGACCCCCGCGGGAAGCTTTTCAAGAATGTCCTTGCACTGCGCGGCCATCAGCGCCGCCAGCACCTGTTCCCGGGTGGCGCTGGGCCGGGCGATGCGGATGTTTTCCAGGATCGAAGTCTTGAATAGACGGCTGTTCTGGAAAACGAATGCTACCTGCTCCATGAGCACATGCGGGTCCATCTGACGCACGTCTACGCCGCCGACTTCCACCACGCCGGAATCGACGTCCCAGAACCGTGGGATCAGGCTGGCAACCGTGGTCTTGCCTCCGCCGGAGGGTCCGACCAGCGCGACCACCTGACCCGGCTCCGCGCAGAATGAGATGTGGGAAAGCGCGGGGGCCTGCGTGCTGTCATAGGTAAAACTTACATCCTTGAATGCTACTTTGCCGCCTTTGGGCCTTTGTGGACGCTGGGGCGTGATCAGCGTCGGCGCGCGCATCACCTGATCGATGCGCCCAAGCGCCGTACTGGCCAGCATCATGCCGGACGCGGCAAACATGATCTTGGCCAGCGCCGTGGAGATGATCGCGGAAAACACCGCATAAAAGGCAAAGTTGGTTATAAAACCCGCAAAGCCGCCTCCGGCCAGCGCCGCGGGCGCAAGAAACAGAGCCACCGGAACCATGAATACGAACGCACCTTCGGTGAACGTCAGGTTGACCGACTGCGGCACGCTGCAGACCTCGCCCTCAAAGCGTCCGGCTTTTTCGCTGTATTCTTCTATCGCCTGCTTAAACGCCTTGAACGAATCGACGGTCTGCTGGAAGATCTTGACCACAGGGATGCCGCGCACATATTCGGTGCCCGCCTTGCTTATGCGATCCTGCGCCGCCTGATACTCGGCCATGAACCCGGCGTTCTTGCCGCCCATCATGGAGGACATCGCGAGTATGGAAATCATCGCTGCCATAAGACACGCGGCTCCCATCCGCCAGTCAAACACGAACATCAATATGATCATGCTCAAAAACAAGGTGATCGTCCCCACGATGTCCGCCAGATTGTGCGCGAGCAGCGTTTCCGTCTCAGCTGCCGCCGCATCCAGTCGATTGCGGATCAAACCCGAGGCGTTCGAATCAAAAAAGCCCAGCGGAGCCCTCAGCACATGGGCAATGCCCCGCTTGCGGATGTTGGATGCCGTGCGAAACGCCGCCAGATGCGTGCACATCAATCCCGCAAAATACAGCAGGATGCCGCCCACCGCAAAGCCAAAGGCCATCCAGCCATAACGCGCGATGCTTTGCGCCTGCGTCCAATTCGGGGCTACGGCTATCAGATCGCGCGCCACCAGCCATATGCAGATGTAGGGCGCCATGCTCATGAGCATGGATGCCGCAGATAGCGTCAGGCCGAGAAACGTAAGCTTCTTATGGCTGCCCGCATAGTCCAACAGGACGGAAAGGGCGTTTGGTTTTTTCTGTTTCATTATGGACCCTCCTTTTGAAGTTAGAATCTGCTAACTCGTGGGGCAAAAAACCGGGGGAAATTCCCCCGATATTGCTTTCCATTCATGAGTCCCGAGGCACTTCACGGAGCATTATGGCTCCAGCCACTTCATCCAGCCCGCCGTGTAAAACTCACGCAGCTGGTCCACATAGCGCAGTGCGGTATCCCGGGGCATGTCGTGGATCACCACCTCAAAAATGCCGCCAAACATACCGCTGGCAACAATGTGGCACAGGTCGCGGTCCAGCTCCAAAACGTGATGTCCAAGCCGCCGAAGCACCTCCATATAACGCAGTGTGGCTTCCACCTCCACATCGACCATATTGTGGACAAAGTGTTCATAGCTTGTTCCCTCGGCTTTGGTCAGCAGCAGTTTGACCGGCTCTCGATGATCGCAGATATATTCCACCATCCACCGAATACAGGACGAGGATTCCAAACCCATGTGTTGGGGTTGTTCAGGTTCAGGTAATTCTGCGAAGGTTGTCTGCGCCTGCATAAAGCGGCCCATCAGTGCCGCGGCGTGAGGTTCCACAATGGAGGCGAACAGGGCTTCCTTGCTGGAAAAATACCCGTAAAACGCCCCGGTCGTCACACCGGCGTTTTTGACGATCTGGCGCAAGGAGGCACCCAGAAACCCCTTATCCAGGAACTCATCCAAGGCCGCCCTCTGTATGTTTTCCAATGTAACGCTCGACTTCTCTTCCATGGATGCCTCCATATAACACTGCTATGTAACGGTGTTATTCTATCACTTATCAAGCAGGCTGTCAATAGCGTAAAGGAAAAAGGCTGCCCCTTCCATCCGCCTGAGCGAGTGGGTGGCAGCCAAGTGGGATGGGACATCACTCAGGGTCCATACCTGGGCGTCCGCAGGAAGGAATGCAAGCCTCGGTCGTTTCCGCGTCCTCTTTCGTCTTGACACCAAATACGAAATACAGGATGTGAAACGCCCAGACGAAACCAAGGATGAGGCAGGGAACATAGAGCGATTTGAGCAGCATCAGGATGAAGCCAAAGGCCATGAGCAGCGTGACTGTGAGCATCACGCGTTTTTTGGCCGGCCAGGTCATCCCCTGCCCGGATACATAGTCGGCCAAGTTTTCCCGGTAAAGCTTCGTATGAGTGAACCAGGTATGCAGTCGCCGGGAGCTTTTTGCAAAGCAGAAAGCTGCCAGCATCAGAAACGGAAACGCCGGCAGCATGGGGACTACCGCACCGACGGCGCCCAGGCCAACGCCCAGGCAGCCCACAACCACATAGATCGCTTTTTTCAACTTCATTTGATCCTCCCCAAACGCCTTTGCTCTTTCTTGGTTTCTACGACATGCCGGATGGCTGCAACGGGATGATGCAGGATCATCCTTGGGCCGGCAAAGCGCATCACCTCGCGGATTTTTGCGCGCATATCCGGTTTGTAGCAATGTATCCGGCAGTTGGAACAGAACGTCTTGGTTTCCATGAACGGGCACTTGTCCGCGCGCATTTTTGCATAGGCGTCAAGCGCCGCGCATTGCGGGCATAGGTCGCCGCGGGTATGGTGCTTTTTGCGGCAATACAGCGCAATCATCTGGGAGACCATCCGTTTTTCCCGTTCGCGCTTGGTCTGCGTATCCATCAGCTCATCCTCCCGTGCTCCACGCAATAGATCCTGTCAGCCATGCGCATGGTGGACTGCCTGTGGGAGACCAGCACGACGGTCTTGTCCTTGCGCTCCTTTTGCAGCGCCCTGAGAATGACGGCTTCGTTGAGGCTGTCCAGATTGCTGGTGGGTTCGTCCAGCAGCATGAAGGGCGCATCGTGCAGGAACGCGCGGGCCAGGCCCAGGCGCTGGCGCTCGCCGCCGGAAAGGGTATCGCCCAGTTCACCGACGGACGTATCGTAGCCGCGGGGAAGCGTCATGATGAAGTCGTGTACGGACGTCTTCCTGCACGCCGCTTCGATCTGCGCGTCCGTAGCATCCAGCTTCGCAATGCGCAGATTGTTGCGGATGCTGTCGTGAAACAGCTGCGTTTCCTGCGTCACAAAGCTCTCCATGCTGCGCAGGTCGCGGGTATTAACCCGTTCGATGTTCCGGCCCGAAAGGGTTACTTCGCCGCTCTGCACGCGCCAAAAGCGCATCAGCAGCTTGAGCAATGTGGATTTGCCGCTGCCGCTCCTGCCGGTAATGCCCACCACCGCGTTTTTCGGTATGTCAACCGATACATTATCGAGGATCGTCTCCTCTCCATAGGCGAAATGCACATGCCTGGCCGCTGCGCCGTCAAAGCTGATGGGCTCCTGCCGTTCGATGTCCCGGGTCACGGGCTGCTCATCCAGAATGTCCAGCACGCGGTTTCCGGCCGCAAATGTGTTTTGCAGGGTGCTGCCCAGCGCAGCCAGCGCGACCACCGGGCCAAAGGAGGAAAACAGCGCGATGGTGGGAATCAACACACCCGCATAGCCGACCTGCCCGGCCCGATACAGGGCTGTGCCGGCCAGGAGCATGGCCAGATCAAAAGCCAGAATCGCCGCGCCCGTAACGGCGTTGTTCCGCCCGGCGATGCGCTTCATCCGCGCTTCCGTCTGCGCGAGTGCATCCGTGCGCGCGTTCATCTGCGCAAGGCGTTTGGCGCCCTGGCCGTACTGCTGCGTTTCGCTCAGGCCGCGCAGGCTGTCCAGCACAAACGCGCTCAGCTCGCCCGACTTGGTGCGGAAAACCAGCCCGCTGTCACCGCTGCTGCGGGATATCGCCAGCGGAATCACAACGCCCACCACGGCGTAAGCGGCCAGGGCAAGCAGCCCCAGCGCCCCGTGAAAGGAGCCGATGAACAGGCACATGACCACGGTAAACAGCGCCGCGATGGCCAGCGGGGAAAGGGTATGCGCGTAAAAGACCTCCAGCAGCTCGATGTCCGAGGTGATCACGGCAATCAGGTTTCCCTTGTCCCGTCCCTCCAGCTTGGCGGGTGCGAGCCTGCGCAGCGCGCGGAACACCCTGTCGCGCAAAATCGCCAACAGCTTAAAGGCGATAAAGTGGTTGCAGGCCTGCTCCCCATAGCGCAGCAGGGCCCGCATCAGCGCGAACACCACCACACAGGCAAACAGCATATTCAGCGAAATCGGCGCGCCTTGCCCCAGAACGTCCAGCACCGCATAGCCGCCCAGAATGGTGATGAACGACGCGCACAGGTGACCGGCCAGCCCCATGGCAATGGCCAGGAGCATATAGCCCACCATCGGCCCGACCAAAACCACCAGCCGAGCCATCACAGCCCATCCACTGCGTCTTTTCATTGGGCATCGTCCTCCTTCCCGTAGTTTTCAAGGCTTTGCTGCGTGTTCCAAAGCCTTGCGTAAACGCCTCCCTGCTTGAGCAGCGCGCTGTGGTTGCCGTGTTCGGACAGACGGCCGTTGCAAAGCACATAGATGGAATCCGCCGCCTCCACGTTGGCCAGCCTGTGGGAGATCAGGATGACCGTCTTGCGCTGTGCCAGGCGGTGGATTTCGCGCATGATGTCGTTCTCGCTCTCCACATCGATGTTGGAGGTCGCCTCGTCGAAGATGTACACAGGGCTGTCATGCAGCAGCGCGCGGGCCAGCGCCAACCGCTGGCACTGGCCGCCGGAGAGGTTGGCGCCCTTCTCCGCAATCCGGGTATTAAGCCCGTTTTCACTTTGAAGGAACGGCGTCAGCCTGACCTCATCGAGCACCGCCCAGAGCCTGTCGTCCGACGCAGCGGGATCGCCCATCAGCAGATTGTCGCGGACGGTCCCCTTGAACAGATAGCTCTGGTGGCCGATATAGGTGATGTGCTCCATGAGACTGTCCTCGCGGATGTCGCTCAGCTCCACGCCGCCCACGGTCACGCTGCCGCGGTAGTGCTTGTTGCGCCCCATGAGGATCGCAGCCAAGGTGGACTTTCCGCTGCCGCTTTCGCCCACGATGGCGGTCATCCCGCGGCAGGGGATACTCAGATTGATGTCCGCCAGGATCGGCCGGTCCGCCTCGTAGGCGAAGGACAGCGCCCGGCAGCGGATATTACCGGTTGGTGGGCAGGACGCGGTCCTTTCCTCCGGTTCGGGCAAGTCGAGCAGGCGGAAGATTTTCTCCGAAGCCGCCATACCGTTCATGGCCACATGGAAAAAGGAGCCGAGCTGACGCATGGGAATGAAGAAATCCGCCGAAAGCAGGATGATCAGCAGGCAGCCCGCCAGGGAAACATGGCCCGCCCGCAGTTGCGTGGTCGCCAGAATGACGCCCAGCGCCGCACCGCCATAGGCGATGACGTCCATGATGCTGATGGAGTTAAGCTGCATGGTCAGCACCTTCATGGTGATTTTGCGGAACTTTTCGGCCTGCTCGTTCATCTCCCGTTGCTTGAAGCCGTCGGCCTGATAGATTTTGAGTGTCATCAAGCCTTGCAGGTTCTCAAGAAACGTATCGCCCAGCGCGGTATATTGCCCCCAGTACTTGGAGAGCAGCTTCTTTGCCCACGTCTGCACAGACGCAATCGCCACGGGAATCAGCGGCACGCAGACCAGCAGCGCCACGGCGCAGGGCACATTGACGAAGCACAGGCACGCAAACAGCGTCAGCGGCGCCAGCATGGCGTAAAAGAACTGCGGCAGATAGGCGCCAAAGTAGGTCTCCAGCTGATCCGCGCCCTCCACGGCCACCTGCACGACCTCGGAAGTCGCCGCCTGCTCCCGGTAGGAGACGCCCAGGCGCAACAGCTTCCCATAGATGCGCTCGCGCAACGTGCGCTTGACCGCGCGGCTGGAGAGATAGCTCATCCTCGCAGAGCCTATGGCGCATAGAAAGCGAACGGCCAGCGCCAGGCAGGCGGTCATCACCGCCGGCATCACATGGGCAGATGCGTCCGTGAGCAATGCCGCCAGCAGTGAAGTGAGCGCAGTCATCATCACGATGTTGGCCACCAGCGAGCACCATTGGCAGACTACGTTGCCCGCAATATACTTCCTGCTTTCGCTGACCGTGCCGATCAGCCGTTTGTCGATCATCATGAATGGGTTGCTCCTTGTTGTCTTTTTATTAGGTAGAGAAGACTAACTCGTGGGGAAAAGTTTTGCGGAGCGCATATGCCCCGCTTGTGGAAGGCTTTTCCGATAGTTAGCGTCGCCTAATTCTTGGGGCAAAGATCAGCCGCCCTTGCAAGGCGGCTTGATCCACAACCACTACCATCATATCGTCGAAACCGAAATTTGTCAATCATCTTCATGCGTTGACTTTTTGTTTTTTTCAGAAATACATTTTATTGACATCCTTAGCACGGATAAAACAAAACGATGGGCACTTTATCTCCATTTACAACAGGTTATATTGCAGCATTATTCATGAAGTCTGGTAACATAAGGCTGCTATTTAAATCTGCCTGGAATGACGCATTTCTCAGGCTTCTTTTACGTACTTTAATTCGGACAAAAATGTCATAAGAAGGTTGACAAAAACAGAAGAAGCTAACATACTAATATAAAGTTAGAATGAGCTAACTTATATTTGAACACAAATACGAAGGGAGTGATTGGAATGCAGCGTGTTCAAGAGAAACCCGATTACACCGCATGGGCACAACCGGTGTTTCCAGGGATTGCACTGATTCATCTGAGCGCGCATGGCAAAGCGGCTTGCCTTGAAGAAGCCGCGCCCGTGTCAGCGGATGTGTTGGAGATTTTTCATTGCAGAGAGGGCCGGATGGAATTGAATATAGGCGGCGAGTATTGCTATGTTTCTCCCGGAGATCTGCTGATTGCTCGGGCAAGAAAGATTGCTTCGGAGGCCTGCTTTCCCTTGCGGCATTATCATGGTTTGATTGTGCGCGTTGACGTCCAGCAAACGCCTCATTGTCTTTCTTGCATTTTACAGGATGTCAATGTACAGCCCCAGCTCATCGCCAAGCGTTTCTGCAGCAGAAGGGAGTACTTTATTGTCCGTTCAAATCCCTCGTTTGAGCATATCTTTTCGGAAATGTACGCCATTCCGGATGCAATAAAAGAAGGCTTTGCAAAAATCAAAGTCCTGGAACTGATGCTGTTTCTCAGCGTATTTGACACGCAGGAAGCGGAGTGGAGCCGTCTAAGCTTACCTCCGTCGCAGGTGCATCTGGCCAAATCCGTCGCAGCATATCAGCTGGATCATATGGGGGAAAGGTATACATTGAATCAGGTGGCTAAAGAGTTTGGTGTTTCCTGTACATGCATTAAAAATTCCTTCAAAACGGTTTATGGCGTTTCCTTCTATGCCTTCATCAAAGCCAGAAAAATGGAATCCGCCGCATACATGCTGGAGCATACGGACAAGCCTGTTGTTGAGATTGCCGGCGAACACGGTTACGATAACAGCAGTAAATTTGCCAGCGCGTTTCGCTCCGTGAAAGGCGTATCCCCCGGAACATACCGTCAGCAGAATCAAAAAAACTATCCAGCGTGAAAAACGCGAGATTGTGTTTGGGCAGTTTCCGGATTCAATCAGGCGATAGGCGTGATATGAAGAAATATGGGCTTACGTTTTGAGACAATCCTCCACGCCCCATCATGAGATCGTACAGATGCCGGGAAGGGCAATAGCGATTATATTAGCGTGGCACGATGGCGATCCAACGGAATGGAACAGGGCATGCGCTTCATCTATCAATTCGCATAGGGAGACATATCCCTTCTCTCATTATGCCGACAAAAATCTTGTCTGTTTGGAACGGGAATATGCCTTTTGGAGCGGCCTGGAGACCATCTTTCTGCTATACTCCATCTTGCGTTCAAGGGATATCTCATTTTGCCCAAGAGTTGGCTATTTCTAACTGTTAAACTAGGAGGTTTAGCGTGTCAGGGGAAGTGATGGTTAGGCAGTGTTCGCCAACGTTGGCCGGGCTAAAAACTGGGAGCATGTTCTCCTACCCTTTTGCCAACAACAGTGACCTGTATGATTCGGTCAGATACTGGAATCGCCTGTTTACCGGAAAAGGATTACGGGTCTTGCCTCTTTGTCATCGCGACGGCCGGGCCTTGATTTATGTATTCAGGCCCCAGAAACTATGTCAGGATCTGCGGGACAGCACTGCCTGTGAACTGTTACGCCGTTGCGGTTACTGCGACAAGGAGCCTCAAAAATGTATTCTTCACCTCATGAAGCGTTTGAATGAAGACGGCGCTTTTCCGCACGAAGTAGGCCTGTTTCTCGGTTATCCTCCGGTTGACGTGCAGGGCTTTATCGAAAACAACGCAAAAAACTCAAAATATGTGGGATATTGGAAGGTTTACGGAGATGAGCAAGCCGCGCGCAAAAGGTTTGAGCTCTACGACAGGTGTACGCGAATTTACTGCCAACGATGGGCAAAGGAAAGGAATATTGAGCGGCTCACAGTAGCCGGTTAATAGAATAAAAATAGGAAGGGTCGGGTAGAATATGAGTAAAATTGCGGTTGTGTATTGGAGCGGAACCGGCAATACGGAATCCATGGCAAGCGCGGTGGTTGAAGGTGCAAGGAAAGCCGGTGCAGAAGCGACCCTGATTGCCGCTTCTGAATTCGGTGCCTCCATGATGGATGAATACGATGCCATTGCCTTTGGTTGTCCTTCCATGGGTACTGAACAGTTGGAAGAAAGCGAGTTTGAACCGATGTTTACAGGTTGTGAAACCAAACTACGCGGAAAGCGCATCGCCTTGTTTGGCTCCTATGGCTGGGGAGACGGGGAATGGATGCGCAATTGGGAAAACACTTGCCGCGAGGATGGAGCTATTCTCGCTTGCGATAGTGTCATTTGCCAGGAGGCACCAGATGATGATGCGGTCAATGCTTGTCAGGAGCTTGGCGCCGCATTGGTTTGATCGCGGCTTTTTCTTCATCAGACTTTCGATGGCTTTGACCTCCCTAGGCATGAAAGCTTTGCGTTGAAGAAAAGGATTCTTATATGGCGGATGCAGTCGGTCGTATGGCTGGCTGCATTTGTATTTAGAATCTCCAGGATGTAAGTAACATCAAAAACGGGGGTATTCGCGCTGAATACCTTTTGAATACCCCCATCCTTAAATCGTTACTTGTATCATTTTATAGGTGAAGACACATGCAACAGGCTCGTACAGGACTTCTTAATTCTGTGCGGGCCTTTTTATATCGCGCTTTCTTCCGGGACGATACTACTGAAATCAGGCCGTATCAGGCGAGTTCGTAAGCGGGGCGGCCTCATCCCAGCAAACCGTCCGGTATCGGTGAGGCCGGCGACGCAAGCAAAGCCGCTTCCGGCGCGGTTCCTCTGGAATTAGCCCCTTACCAATCCATCTCATCTTTATACATGCAAATGCCGTATTTCCGGATCTCCTCAGGTACGTCTTCCTCCACTGTTTTTTCCTGTGTATAGAAATCCCAGTCCCATTCGCAGCCTTTGATCCAGTGTTTTACATAGGCCATGGTTTTCGTAGTGTTCTGACAGTGCGCATTGACGACCGTTACCAAAAAGCCGCTTTCCTCGGGGCCGTAATAGGCAATATGGGGGATCGCGATCAGCCTTCCGTCTTCGCTGTAAATACCGTTTGGAACAGGCCAGTCGTAGCTGCGGGTCAGCCAGAAGCTATCCTGCGAAAAATCATAGAGCAATCCAGCTTGGTCGAGCGCGTCCAGATCACTTTCGTTTTGGATGAGGATGTTGGCGACATCCCAATCCCGGGGCCTTGAAAGCAGGTCGTCTATCTCCCAATTCAGCAGTTCACCCGGTTCCACCTTAAACGCGATAGGGGGAGCTTCGACGCGTACAATGCCCTCTACGCCGCGCACCGTATCTGCGGAACGCCTGCCCAGGATCGCGCGGGCAAACGGACCGGGAACGCCGCTTGGCTCTCCCGAATAGTGTTTGCAGATCAAAAGTGTGGCCTCGCCGGTCGCATGATCGTAGTCGTAAAAATAGACTTGATGCGCCAGAAATGGATGCTCCGGCAGCAGGCCCTGCAGTTCATCGGGAAGAAGCCACTGCTGCAGAATAAAATCTTGAGTAGGAACAAATCCATACTCCTGCACCAATCCCTCATCCGCCAGTTTCTGCAAGTCCACATCCTTGGAGGACACGATCGCCAGATCCCAGCTTCCCGGCTTGCTGATCAGGTCTTCCGTTGTCCCGCCCAAACGTATCTTCGCGGGCCAGGAAAGGCGGGTGCCGTCAAGGTTTTTGTTCCAGTAGTCCAGCATGCGTGTGTACAATTCCTGCCCATCCTTTGCGCCCCATTGTTCCAAAATGGCTGAAGCACCGTCAAAAAGCGCTTCTCCGCACGCTGTTGATGAAATCAAAATAAAAATGAAGCAACTGATCGTTATCAGATGAATGAGCGTTTTTCTCATGCTTACCTCCATTGATTAAATTCAAGGTTGGGAATGCGGTCGTTCCTATACTCGGGCCGTGGCGAAAAAATGCCGGTGGAGGGAGCTTCCTGCTTTTTTGACGTTTGGCGGCAGTGAATCGTCATGGATTTCTAAAACTTTTTCAAACAAAAACGCCTACGCGCCTTAAATCCGCGTAGGCATGCGCGTGGCCGCTTCCGCCGCCGCGCTTTATACAATTCATACAAAAAAGGCGCGCCTTTCCCCCAAAGCTGCTCTACCGTGCCCGGTAAACCCCCAGCCGGCGCAGCTCCTCCTCGGAGGGCACGTTGATGAGCACCGCTTTCAGCGGCCCGAAGTACACAAACAGGCTTCCCGCCGCCGCCGCGTGGGCGTGTCCCTCGTGAAGCACGCGCCCCAGGTCGGCCGCGTCCCGCGCGCCCCCGCAGGCGATGAGCGGCACGGTCAGCCCGTCGGCGACGGACCGGACCAGCTTGAGGTCATAGCCCTGCATCATGCCGTCGCGGTCCACGGAGTTGAGCAGCACCTCGCCCGCGCCCAGCGCCTGCGCGCGCTGGGCCAGCGCCAGCGGCGTTTCGCCCGTGGGACGGGTGCCGCCGGCCACCACGCAGCGGTAGCGGCGGAGGCGGTCGAGCCTCACGTCGATGGAGGCGACCACGCTCTGCGATCCGAAGCGGTCCGCCAGCTCGCGTACCAGCTCCGGCCGGTCGACGAGGGCGGTGTTGAGAATCACCTTTTCAAATCCGATATGAAACAGCCGGGCCGCCTGCTCCACCGTGGTCACGCCGCCCCCGTAGGACAGGGGCATGAACGCCTCGGAGGCGAGGTCCTCCAGCAGGGCAAAGTCCGGCCCACGCCCCTCGCGGCTGGCCTGGATGTCCTGCACGCACAGCTCGTCCACGCATTTTTCGCTGAAGATCTTCACGGCGTTGATCGGGTCGCCCAGATAGTTGGGGTCCTTGAAACGGACGGTCTTGACCAGCCCGCCGTCGGAGAGGAGCAGACAGGGAATCAGCCTGGGACGGTGATACATCCTAAGCCTCCTTTACGAAGTTGCGAATCAGGCACATGCCGAAGCGGTGGCTTTTCTCAGGGTGAAACTGCGTGCCCCAGACGTTTCCCCGGCCCACGGCGGCGGGAAAGGGGGAGCCATAGTCGCAGGTCATCAGCACGTCCGCGGGGTCGTCGCAGACGGCGCGGTAGCTGTGCACGAAGTAAAACCGGGGCTCCGCCTCCAGCCCAGCCACCAGCGGGTCCTGCGGCCGCTCCACCGTCACATAGTCCCAGCCCATGTGAGGCACCTTCAATTCCGGCTGGTCCTGCAGCCGGAAGCGCTTGAGGTCGAAGGGCAGATACCCCAGCCCCTCGCCCGGCCCCTCCTCGCTCCGGCGGCCCAGCATCTGCATGCCCAGACAGATGCCCAGCAGCGGCACGCCCTGCGCCACCGCGCGGTCCAGCGCCCGGCGCATGCCGCTCTGGCACAAAAGCGCCATGCCCGCGTCAAAGCGCCCCACGCCCGGCAGAATCAGCCGGTCGCAGCGGCTCAGCTCCTCCGCGGTCCGCACGGCGGCGCCCTGCGCGCCCACCTTTTTGATCATGTTCAGGATGGAACCGATATTGCCGATTCCGTAGTCCAGCACGCCCGTCATGGCGACGCCTGCCTTTCGTTTCCAGCATTCTCGGGAACGGCAAAACAATAGCATGTCGCGCCTGAAATGTCAACGCCCGCCGCGCCCGTCACAGCGTGCCCGTGCGGAACCGCTCGATCAGCTCCAGGGCGATGCTCACCGTGCGCCCCTGCGGCTCCAGCTCGCTCCGCCGGAACCAGCGGGCCTCGCTAAGCTCGCTCTCCTGCAGGCGGATGCCGTCATTCAGCGCCTCGGCCTGAAAGGCGAACATCTGCGACCCGCTCACGCCCCAGGGCTGATCGCCCAGGTAGCGCAGCGCGCCCAGGCGCAGGCCCACCTCCTCCATCACCTCGCGGCGCACGGCGTGCTCCAGCGTTTCGCCCACCTCCACATAGCCGGAGATCAGCGAGTAATGGCGGAAGGTGCTGCGCACGCTGCGCGCCAGCAGAATGCTGTCCCCGCGGGTGATGGCCACGATCACCGCCGGGGCGATGGCCGGGTACACCACCAGCCCGCAGCCCTCGCAGCGCAGGGCGCGCTCCGCGGCGTCGGGCACGAGCGGATGGGCGCAGCGCCCGCAGAAGCGGTTGCGCCCGTACCAGGCCCACAGATGCCAGCAGGACACCAGCAGCCCCGCCTCGGCGTAGGGCAGGCTGCGGAAGATGTGCAGCGGATAATACCGAAGTCCCGCGCGCTCCGGCACCTGCCCGCCATGAAGCGGATGCGGGCAGAAGAGGGCGAAGCGGTCCGTGTGCGCCAGTTCAAAGGGCTCCATGCCATCCGGCAGGGGCCGCACCTGCGCCCAGGTCGGAAGGGCGGGCGTGCCGCCGCCCGTATCCCTCAGGAGCACGCGCCCCTCCTCAAAACAAAGAAACGGGCTGTCGTCCCGCACAGCCTGGTGATCCGGCTGAACGGAAAAGGTGGGCTCTCCCAGCATCATGCGCACGGCCTCCCTCGGCAGAAAAATGCCCTTTCATCTTAGCGCGTTTTGCCGCTTTGTCAATGCTTTTGCTTGCCAAGGCGGCGGCGGTGTGCTATCCTAAGTAAGGTGGAATTTTGGACGTAAAAGGGGTGGAGGCCATGCGCAAAGCCCTGCTGAAATGGCGGCATTTCCTGCCGTGGACGCTGCTGTTGTGCCTTGCGTCGGGCTGCCTGATGGCGGCCTATACCTGGGCGTACGAGGCCGACCGCTACCAGGCGGTCTATACGTTCTATGCCGCGCCGGATGCGGCCGCCTCCCAGAAGGCCCCGCTGGAAGCGGCGCGCATGCTCGCGCGCGACTGCCATGCGCTGACCTTAACCGACCGTTTCCGTCAGGCGGTGCTCGCCGCTGCCGCCAGCGACGGCCACACCCGCGCGGGGGTGCGCGGCATCGACGGCACCCACCTCATGGAGGTCGTGGCCATCGGGTCGGACCCGGCGTATACGGCCGGGCTGGCGAACGCCATCGGGCGCGAACTGGTCGCCCGCGTTGAGGACGAGCTGGGGGCCGTGGAGGCGCACGAGATCGCCCCGGCTGCGGCGCCCGCCGCTCCCTGCGGGCCCAATCGCCCCATGAAGGTGGTCTGGACGCTGCTGGCCGCCTTTGCCGTGGGCTCGCTGGCCGGATGTCTGCTGGGCTCGGACCGCCGTCCCCTGCACGTGAACGACCCGGAGGCCCGTTGCCTCGCCGCGCCGCGCATGGGCGCGCTGGCGGACTGCCGCCGGGAGGTCCGCAGGCTGATGGCTGATGGAAAAAAACAGCGCGGCGGCATGCTTTTGGACCGGGTGGATCGTTTCATCAGGGAAAACGTGCGCGAGATCGCGCTCAAGCTGCGCAACGGCCTGTGCGCCAGCGGCCAGAGCGTCGCGGTGATCGCCGGGATGGACCGGGAGGGCGACCAGGCGGTGCTCACGGCGCTTTTGTGCGGCGAGCTGGCGCGGCAGGGCTTCAGCGTGCTGGCCGTCGATATGGACGCAGGCCACGCGCGCCTTTCCGGGCTGCTGGGGGTCAGGCCGCAGGCCTGCCTTTCGGAATATCTGGCCGGAGGGGTGTCGCTGCTGGATGTGATCGTCAAAACTCCGGAGCGGGGCCTGGCCTTCATCGAGGGCCTGCCCCCCGAAGGCGCGGTGGCGGATATAGCCGCCACCGCGGCATTCCGCTCCTTCCTCAAGAGCGCGAAAAGCCGGTTCGATTTTGTGATTTTGAACGCCGCCCCGGCGGGGTTCTGTGCCGACGCGGGCATGCTGGGCACGCTGGAGGGCCTAACGGTCCTGGCCGCCAGAGACGGCGCTTTTACCGCCGCCGAGCTCAACGCCGTGATGACCAACCTGGCCGAGGACGTCCGCCTGCTCAAGGGTGTGGTGTTCACCATGGCGCGCCGCACCCGCTTTGATGCGCCCGCCTGACCGGGCCGACCAAGGAGGAACCTGCAATGGATCTGCTGAAAACGATTCTGGTGTATATGTCAATGGTCGTGGCCGCCTCGGTGCAGAATGCGCCGGACCCCGGCGCGATGCCCGCCTATGACGAGCCCACGCCCACGCCCTACGTGCAGGCGGCGCCCACCGCGACCCCCACCGCGACCGCCACGCCCAGGCCCACCCCCGTGCCCACCATCGACATCACCCCCAACCCCGAATACGGCACGCTGCAGGTGGGCGACAGGGGCGACGAGGTGCGCCGGCTTCAGGAGGAGCTGGCCCGGTACGGCTATTACGAGGGCGACATCGACGGCGTGTACGGCAACCAGACCCGCCGCGCCGTGGAGCAGTTCCAGTACCAGCACGGCCTCAGCGCCGACGGCATGGCCGGGCGCATTACGCTGACCGTGCTCTACGAGAGCAACCAGGTGCGCATGTCTCCGACGGCGGTCACGCCCGCCCCCTCCGCCACCTCCGGTCTGAGCGTGGCCCTCACCGAAACGCCCGCGTCCGCCACGCCCGCCGCCGCGACCGATACGCCGCAGCCCTCGGCCGCGCCCAGCGCCACGCCCGGCGAGCCGGCGTCTACCCCCGCGCCCACCGCTACGCCTACCCCAACCGCTGCGCCCAGCGCCACGCCCGCCCCCTCGTTTGAGGCCATGACGGGCTATGGCATCCGCCTGGACGGCGCGGCGGAGGCGCTGGCCATCGCGGCGGAGGACGAGACGGAAGCGCCGCTCCTCCCGTACCGAATGGGGGAGGAGGTCTACCTGCCGCTGCTGGAGATTCTCCATGCGGCGGGAATCAACGTGATCGCCTCCGAGTCGGTGGAGGCGGACGAGTACGCCTTTGCCATGAACGACGATATCATCCGCATCGCCTTTACGCACGACCAGTCCGGCGCGCCGGTCGGCCTTGAGGTGTACAAAAACAACGAAGCGCAGATCGTGCCCGTGCGCGACATCCGCAGCGTGGGCGACGTGCTCTACCTGCCCGCCGCCACCATCGAAAGCCTGACGGGCATCGCCGCTCAGGTGGACGAGGCGGCGCAGACGGTGACCGTCACCCTGCCCGCCGCGCCGGAGGAAGCGCAATAAGCCCGAAAAGCCCATAGAAGCAAAAGAATCCGCGCTTTCCCTCATTCATGGGGATGCGCGGATTCAGCATATCCGTAACCTATGGGGTATCATCCAGGCAAGCCAAGGCTGTTTTTTCTGCGGATGACATTCTGCCAAAATTCGTATCTTCTAAGGCTTTGCGACAAATCCGCTTCCTCCACGCAGGCTGATGCCAGAAAACCATTGAACTCCCCGATGATTGGATAAGTTGTTCCGCTGCTAATCAGCCCAACGCGTTTGGAAGTGCTGGAGGGCATAGCATAAACCGGGGTTTCTCCATTCGGCGTAAAGTAGTCGGGATTGATGAGAACATATTCCTTCCGAACCCAGCCGCTATAACGCAGGCCTTGCTCATTGCGGTAAACGACATTGTACCAGGAGCCGCTTTCCTCAATTAAGGTACAATAAGCCCCATAGGTCAGGGTAAGGAGAACATTTGATGCGGCATCCGGATTCTCCCTTAACGAGAGGGATTCGCACAAGACAAAGCCCGAATCGTATCCATTGTACTCTTCGCTTGAATCATCATCGAAAACGCTCATATGGATCCCGGTGATGGCATCGGGATTCATCACGATCCACCCCTGACGCACATAGCCATTTCTGTCCCAAAAAGAAATTCTTCCCCACTCTATCGGAACATCCGAATCATAATAGGAATCAAAGGTAGAACCCGCCTGCGTTACAACCCGTTCAATCAGCTCATATTCCGTTCCTTCATCCAGAACGGTCACAATTTGCATTTTCCGCCCGTCATCTGATACTTCAAAAACATCCGTTGGCTGTTGAAGCGTTTCGGCATGACAGGAGACAATACCGAATGCTAATGTGAGTCCAACAAGCAAAAAGACCGTGTATTTTTTCATCGTCATTTCCTCTCCTCCCCTTTTTGCACAACCTTGATGTCAACCTCAGCTGACAACATCTATCTGAATAAACGAAACCACCCTGGTTTTTCTTTCCTGTTCGTTGAGGCTTAACCGAACAGACGGAAAAATCCGCGCTTTCCCTCCTTCATGGGAAAGCGCGGATTCTTCAACGTATCGAAAAAGTCCGGCGGCGGGCTTGCCGCCAAAAGCCGCAAACGCCTGCGCCCAGGGGCGCAAACGCCCCGCCCGCCGGGTTTATTTCTCCGTGTCGTAGGCGCACTGGGCCAGCGCGGCGGTGATGGTCTTTTCGTAGGCCTCGTGGCCGTACTTGTCCACCTCGCCCTTGTCCTTGGGGCCGTGGGTGAGGCACCCCGCGCCGCCGATGCAGCCGCCCACGCAGGCCATGCCCTCGATGAAGTTCTCCTTGAGAAGGTTCTTCTGCTTCTTGAGCAGGGCCACGCGGCAGGCCTCGATGCCGTCGCAGGGGATGGGGTTGACGATGAAATCGCTGCCCTGCTCCTTGAGGGCCTGCTTCACCGCGTCGGTCAGGCCGCCGCTGCGCGCGAAGATGCGGCCAAAGTAGCTGGCGTTGTCCAGCACGTCCTCGTCGAGGGAGGGCAGGTCGAGATCCTTGCTGTCAAACCACGCCTGCAGCTCCTCGAAGGTGAGCACGCAGTCGATCCAGGGGCGTACCTCCTCGCGCTGGAACTCCTGCTTCTTGGCCGTGCAGGGACCGATGAAGATGATCTTGGCGTCGGGGTCGGTGCCCTTGATGAAGCGCGCCACCTCGGCCATGGGAGAGAGGTTGTGGCTGACGAAGGGCCTGAGCGTGGGAAAGCTCTTTTCAATGTAGCTGACGAAGGCGGGGCAGCAGCTGGAGGTGAGGAAGCCCTTCTCTGCCAGCTCCCTGGCCTCGCGGTAGGAGACCATGTCCGCGCCCAGCGCCGCCTCCACGACGCTGAAGAATCCCAGCTGCTTGAGGCCCATGATTACCTGCCCCAGCCTGGCATACACGAACTGGCTGGAGATGGAGGGGGCCACGACGGCGTAGACCTTGTATTTCTGGTTGTTTTCGCTGTCGCGGATGATGTGGATGGCGTCCAGCAGAAAGCTCTTGTCCTGAATGGCGCCGAAGGGGCACTGATAGACACACGCGCCGCAGGCGATGCACTTGCTGCCGTCGATATGCGCCACATGGTTTTCGCCCTGCTGGATGGCCTTGACCTTGCACGCGCGCTCGCAGGGGCGCACGTGGTTCTGGATGGCGCTGTAGGGGCAGACGGAGGCGCACTTGCCGCAGTTGACGCACTTGTCGGGGTCGATGTGGGCGTGATGGTTGTCGTCAAAGGAGATCGCGCCGCGCGGGCAGGCGCTGGAGCAGCGGTGCGCGATGCAGCCGCGGCAGTCGGGGCCGACCCGGTAGCCGCTGACGGGGCACTCGTCGCAGGCGATGCCGATGACCTCGATCACGTTGGGGTTTTTCTTGTCGCCGCCCATGGCGATCTTCACGCGCTCGGCCACGATGGCGCGCTCCTTGTAGATGCAGCAGCGCATGGTGCTCCTGGGGCCGGGGGAGATCACCTTGGGGATGTCCAGATAGCAGTCCTGGAGCGTCCCGGCATAGTCGTGGCGCGCGACCTCCTTGAGCACCTTGTACTTGAGCTTTTGAACGTAGGTGTCAAACAGCAGCATAGACGATGATTCCTCCATCCGATTCTAGAAGTAGGAAAGGCGAACGTGTTTGCCCATTTTCCTGAGGCAGTCGGCCAGGCTGGTAATCAGCTGCTGCTTGATGCCGAAGGTGATGGGCAGGTTGGGGTTCTGGTGCGCGGGGTTGATGGCGCGGCCCACGAAGAAATTGACGTCGGTCGCGTTTTCAAACAGCTCGCGGGCAATCAGGCTCGCGCCGTCCTTCTGGGTGGCCCAGACGGAGGCCAGCTTCGCCTGATCCAGAAAGTCCTCGGCGTAGGTGAGCACCTTGGAGAGGGTGATGACGCCCTCGGTGGTCAGATCGACGCCCTTGATGCGGCTGATGGGCGGCACGTCGGGGTCGTGGTAGTCCAGCGAGGCGATGATGGGCTGGCCCAGGTAGCGGGAGACAACGTTGCTGGTGGTGCCGCCGCAGACGATCTTGGTGCCCTCTTTGGAAAAGAAGAGGTTCATCATGCGCACGTCGTCCTCCTTATGCTCGGGCGGGCCGACCACGAGGTTCACCGGATGGCGGCTGCGCACGCGCACCACGGCCACGGTGGTATCATCGCCCGGCGAGCCGCCGTAGAGGCGGTCGCATTCGTCGATGATGAGGCCCGCGGTGAACTTGGCGCTGTTTTCGGGCAGATAGTTGGCGATGGCGTAGTCGGCGATGGAGTCGCGCGTCCAGCCAAAGTTCATCAGGTCCCCCACGCCGGCATACTCCGCGCCGTCGCTCATGGCGATGAACACATCGTCCAGCTCGATGGGGAAGGTGCTCTCCCAGATGGTCTTGCCCGACAAAACGCGCGTCACCCTGGGATAGTCGAAGAGCTCGCCCTTGCGCAGCACGATGGTGGCGGGGTTGTCAAACTGGATGATGTGCGCGGTTTTGTTGTCCAGTATGCGGATGATGGTAAAGGTGGAATAGGCCACCTTGCGCACGCTGCACACCGGCAGGGTGCTTGCGATGGTGGAGACGCACTCCTCCAGCGGGATGCCGCCGGAGATCATGGTGCAGAGAATCTTGCTGGTGAGGGTGGAGAGGATGTTGGCCTTGACCCCGCTGCCCAGGCCGTCGGCCAGCACCAGCGTCAAATCCTCGTCCCCGCCGCCGGCCAGCTCCACCTTGTCGCCGCAGAGGGTTTCCCCGTGCTTGTTCATGCTGATGGAACCGGTTTCAATCCACAGGTCATTCATGGGCCATCGCATCCTTTAGCTTGGTGAGGGCAATCTTGGTTTCGGCGGTGGTCTCGCCCAGCAGCGAGGCGATTTCCTGCACCACGCGCATCTGCTTTTCGATCACCTTGTCGGTGATTTCCACCGTCTGCCTGCGCAGCTCCGCGTCCTGGCCGCGCAGGGTTTCCTGCTCGGTCACGTCGCGCATGAGGGAGATCACGATGTGGTACTGCCGGTCGTAGAGGATGGTTTCGTCCACATAGAGCTCATAATCGGCCAGGTAGTGCATGCGGGTGGTGGTGTGCAGGGCCGAGGTGATGATGTTCTGGTAATCGCCGGGGTTCAGGATGCGGACGATGTGCTCATGCAGGATGTCGTTTGCGTCCTTGAGCTTGAACATGCGCAGGGCCGCGCGGTTGATCTGCTGCACCACCAGGTCCTCGTCCATGACGATGATGGCGTTGGGCGTGTTGTTGATGATGCTGTCGGAAAAGCTCTCGGCCTTCTCCTTGAGGAAGGGCAGGCACATCTCGATCTTGGCCTTGCCCTCCAGAATGGCGATGGCCTTGTCGCGGCAGGTGGGGTAGCCGCAGCTGCCGCAGTTGAGCTCCTTTTCGGGGCTGGTCTTGCCCATCTTGTAGAGCATGTCGTTGATGGCCTCGGACCCGAACTTGACCTTCTTGCCGCCCAGGAAGGGATAGTTGTGGCTGATGGTATCGGGGGCGGCCACGTCAAAGCGCTGGCCGCCGGCAAAGGTGTCCACGCGCAGCGCGCCCTTGAGGCGGCGCTCGGCATGCTCGCGGATGCAGGGGCCGTTGACGCAGCTGCCCTCGCAGGCGCTCATTTCGATGAACACGTTGCCGAACTGGCTGTTTTCCAATTCGTCAAACACGGCGCGGCAGTTGTCCACGCCGTCGATGGCGATGCGGCGGTATCCCTCCACCTTGTCGGTGGCCTTGAGCACGCCGCCGGTGGCGGGGTAGAGGCGCGCGCGCTTGCCGTCGCCGGGCGCCACGTGGTCGGTGGGCAGCTCGATGTGCTCGGCGGCCAGCCAGTCGCGCAGCTCGTCATAGGTCAGCGCCACATCCGTGTAGGGGCTGTCGTCGGCCTCGGCCTTCTTGGCGATGCAGGGGCCGATGAACACGGTGAAAGCCTCCGGGTTCTGCTCCTTGATGGCCTTGCAGTGCGCCTGCATGGGGGTGAGCACCTTGGCCAGATGGGGAAGCATCGTGGGGTAGTACTTCTGGATGAGCATGTTGATGGAAGGGCAGCAGCTGGAAATGAGCACGCGCTGCTTGCCCTCGCGCATGATGCGCGCGTACTCGTCGCTGACCAGCTGCGCGCCCACGGCGGTTTCCTGCACCTCGGCAAAGCCCAGGCGCTTGAGGGCGTCCGTCATCACGTCCAGAGAGCGGATGCGGAAATCCGCGATGAAGGACGGGGCCAGGCTGCACACCACATGCTTGCCAGCGGCAATGGCCTCCTTGACGCGGGGCACGTCATTGCGGACCTGCTTGGCCTTCTGCGGGCAGGCCACGAAGCAGTTGCCGCACAGGATGCACTCGTCGTGCACGATCTCGGCGGTGTTGTTGGCATAGGTGATCGCCTTGACCGAGCAGGTGCGGATGCACTTGTAGCAGTCCGCGCAGTTGTTTTCGTTGAGGTTGAGCACTTCAAGCATGGGCAGCTTCCTCCAATGCAAAGGGATCAGAACAGGCCAAGGGGGCTGGCGTGAAAAAGCGCGTCAGCCCCGTATGGATCTCACGGTTATTTGAGCCGGGGGAGGACCTCGTTTTCAAAGAAGGCTTTGGTGTCCTCGGGCCTCAGGGAGAAGGGCTCGTCGTCCACGGTGACGCACACGCCGTTCTGGCAGTTGCCCATGCAGAACTTGCCGGCCAGCTCAATCTTGTCCTTGAGGCCGCCTTCCGCCACCAGACGCTGAAGCTCCTCCACGATCTGGCGCGAGCCCTTGAGGTGGCAGCTGGAACCGATACAGATGGTGATCTTCATAACAGGTTTGCTCCTTTGCTGGGTTTTGATCGCCGTATCCTTACGCCCCAGGACCGGGGCGCGAAACGCTTATTCGTAGTCCACCACATTGACCCAGTGCAGGAGGAACTCGCGCTCCTCCGCGCGGCCCTTCACGCTCTGGCTGGCGGCCACGATGGGAATCCACTTCTGCACATACTGCCGGGCGGTATCGCTCTTTTTGCAGAACAGGTGGAGGTAGCTTTCCGCCCCGTCGATGTCGCCCGCGAGCCAGAACAGCAGGTACGTGCGGGCCGCGTCGGCGCTGGCGTTGCCCTGCGTGGCGTGGGACCAGTCCAGGATGAAGGCCTCGCCGTCGTCGCGCAGGATGATGTTCCTGGGATCGAAGTCGCCGTGGCAGAGCTTCTTGTGGTTGGGCATGCCCTGCAATCGCGCGTGCAGCTCGTAGCGGGTGGTGGCGTCCAGACCGGTTTCGTCGATCTTGCGGTTCATCTTGTCCTTGAGCTTGCCAAGCAGCGGACAGGTCTGCGCGTGCATTTTCAGCTGCAGATCCACGAACAGATCCATATATTCGTCGCGCCGGTCGGGGTTTTCCTCCATGAGCCGGGCGAGGGTTTTGCCGGGGATGAAATCGCTGACGATGGCCCACTTGCCCCCCACCGTGCACACCTCGTGCAGGCGGGGGATGTTGAGGGCGGTTTCCTCCACGCGGGCCTGGTTGAGCGCCTCGTTGAGGACGTCGGCCTTGCTGTAGTCGCTGTCAAACACCTTGATGGCCAGACGCCCGTCGCGGTAAACGGTCTTGTTGGTGCGGACCGCAATCACCTTGTCCAGTTTCATGATAGCCGCCCTCCTTACTTGTTTGCTCCGGCGCCGTAATAGGCGCTGAGGTACATCTGCTTGATTTCCTTCATCAGCGGATAGCGCGGGTTGGCACCGGTGCACTGGTCGTCGAACGCCTGCTCCACCATCTCATCCAGACGATTCAGGAAGTCGTTTTCATCAATGCCATAGTCGCGGATGGTGGGCTTGATGCCGATTTTTTCCTTCAGCTCGTCAACAGCGCGGATGAGGTTTTCCAGCTTCTCGCCGTCATCCTTGCCGCCAAGGCCCAGGGCGTCGGCGACCATCGCGTAGCGCGACAGCGTGTGCGGATGGTCGTACTGCGGGAAGGTGCCCATCTTGGCGGGGACCTCGGCGGCGTTGAAGCGCAGGACCTCATCGATCATCAGCGCGTTGGCCACGCCGTGAGGCAGGTGGTGGAACGCGCCCAGCTTGTGCGCCATGGAGTGGCACACGCCCAGGAAGGCGTTGGCAAACGCCATGCCGGCCATGGTGGCGGCGTTGGCCATCTTTTCGCGGGCCTCGGCGTCGTTGGGGCCGTCCGTGTAGGCGCGGGGCAGATACTCGAAAATCATCTTCAGGCTCTGCAGGGCCAGGCCGTCGGTGTAGTCGGTGGCCATCATGCTGGCGATGGCCTCCAGGTCGTGCGTCACGGCGTCGATGCCGCTGGCGCTGGTCAGCCCCCTGGGCGCGTTCATCATCATGTCCGCGTCCACGATGGCCATCTTGGGCATGAGCTCATAGTCGGCCAGCGGATACTTGACGCCGGTGTCCTGATCGGTGATGACCGCGAAGGGCGTGACCTCGCTGCCGGTGCCGGCGGTGGTAGGGATGGCGATGAAGTACGCCTTTTCGCCCATGCGGGGGAAGGTGTAGGTGCGCTTGCGGATGTCGCAGAAGCGCATGGCCATGTCCAGGAAGTCCGCGTCCGGATGCTCGTAGAGCACCCACATGATCTTGGCCGCGTCCATGGCGCTGCCGCCGCCGATGGCAATGATGCAGTCGGGCTGGAAGGCGGTCATGGCGGCCGCGCCCTCCTTGGCGGAGGCCAGGCTGGGGTCGGGCGCCACGTCAAAGAAGGTGGTGTGGGTGATGCCCATCTCGTCCAGCCGGTCGGTCACGGCCTTGGTGTAGCCGTTGTGATAGAGGAAGCTGTCGGTGACGATAAAGACCTTCTTCTTGCCCAGCACCTCTTTCAGCTCGCGCAGGGCTACGGGCAGGCAGCCCTTCTTGATGTACACCTTTTCAGGCGCGCGGAACCACAGCATGTTCTCTCTCCTCTCGGCGACGGTCTTGATGTTGAGCAGGTGCTTCACGCCAACATTTTCGCTGATGGAGTTGCCGCCCCAGGAGCCGCAGCCCAGCGTGAGGGAGGGGGCCAGCTTGAAATTGTACAGATCGCCGATGCCGCCCTGGGAGGAGGGGGTGTTGACCACGATGCGGCAGGTTTCCATCTTCTCGGCGAAGCGCATGAGCTTTTCGCGCTGGGTGTTGGGGTTGAGGTAGACGCTGGCGGTATGGCCGTGGCCGCCGTCCTCGATGAGGCGCTCGGCCTTGGCCATGGCGTCGTCAAAGTCCTTTGCGCGGTACATGGCCAGCACGGGGGAGAGCTTTTCGTGGGCAAACTCCTCGCTGAGATCCACGCTCTCGACCTCGCCGATGAGCACCTTGTAGTGCTCGTCGATGTCCAGACCGGCGAGCCTGGCGATCTTGTGCGCGGGCTGGCCGACGATCTTGGCGTTGAGGGAGCCGTTGATGATGATGGTCTTGCGCACCTTGTCCAGCTCCTCGCCCTCAAGGAAATAGCAGCCGCGGGCGGCGAACTCGGCGCGCACTTTGCCATAGATGCTCTCGGGCACGATCACGCTCTGCTCGGAGGCGCAGATCATGCCGTTGTCAAAGGTCTTGGAGTGGATGATGGAGTTGACCGCGAGCAGAATGTCCGCGCTCTCGTCGATGACGGCGGGCACGTTGCCCGCGCCCACGCCCAGCGCGGGCTTGCCGCTGGAGTAGGCCGAGCGCACCATGCCCGGGCCGCCCGTGGCCAACGTGCAGTCGCACTCGCACATGATGAGGTTGGTCATCTCCAGGCTGGGCGCGTCGATCCAGGAGATGATGTGCTCCGGCGCGCCGGCCGCCACCGCGGCCTCCAGCACGATGCGCGCGGCCTCGGCCGTGCACTTCCTGGCGCGCGGGTGGGGGGAGATGATGATGCCGTTGCGGGTTTTCAGGCAGGCCAGCGTCTTGAAAATGGCCGTGGAGGTGGGGTTGGTGGTGGGAATCACGGCCGCGATCACGCCCAGAGGCTCGGCCAGGCGGGTGATGCCGTAGGCCTTGTCCTCCTCGATCACGCCGCAGGTCTTGACGTCGCGGTAGGCATTGTATATATATTCGGAAGCAAAGTGGTTTTTGATGACCTTGTCCTCCACCACGCCCATGCCCGTCTCCTCGACGGCCATCTTGGCCAGCGGCAGGCGCATCTTGCCCGCGGCCATGGCCGCCGCGAAGAAGATGCGGTCCACCTGCTCCTGGGTAAACTCGGCATACTTTTTCTGTGCGGCCCGCACCAGGGCAAGCTCTTCCTCCAGGCGTTCCACACGGTCCACAGGTTTGCGTGCATCAGTCATGCTGACCCAGCTCCTTTCTGATTTCGTTAAAAGTTTAACATAGTTTCGGGGAGCTGTAAATGCCAATGTTTATATACCATTATATGATTTTGAATATAATTGTCAACGTACCGGCGCGGGGCGGGGCAGATGGCTTTCTTCCTTATTATATGGGAAATACGGGATCGGCGGGGCAGGGGGAGCCGGAGGTTTTTTTCGTGTTCAAAAAACCTTTCGCCCTTCGGCTGCGTCTGATCTGAGGGGGGCTGGAAGCGTCGTCCAGGGGTTTTTTTCTCAAAACTGGGAAGAATCCGAATGCGCCAATCGTTCTCCATATGGAAAGCTGTGCCGGAATACGGCCAGGGGAAAAGGCCGGAGAAAGTGGGGGGAGCGAAGATAAAAAAAGTCCAAATCTTTACGAATGTGTATCAGAAATTTGAAGATTTTGAGGCGAAACCCTTTACAAAAGTTATCAAAATCTGTATAATGCCAGAAGGAAGCACTGTATGGGCAAGCCATATCCATATGGCGCGCCGTCTTACATACACTGTGTAACGGAGGGATAGCAAGATGAAACGCTTCTTATGCGTCCTGCTGGTCGCCCTGGCGCTGGTGGGACTGATGACCACGGTTGCCTCTGCGGAGGAATACGCGACCGTCGTCAGCGACAACGGCTATGGCGTACGTATGCGCGAAGGCCCCGGCAAGGTATATCGCGTGATCACCAAATATGACGTGGGCACCACGGTCATCGTGCAGCAGCGCGGCACCGAATGGTCGCAGATTCGCGTGGGCGAAACCGTGGGCTGGATGATGAACGAGTTCCTGCGCTTCGGTACCACCGGCACCGGCACCGGTACCGGCGGTGAGAGCGGCGGCGTAGGCACCGGCACCGTCGTCAGCGACAACGGCCTGCGCGTGTGGCTGCGTACCACGCCGAACGGAAAGCGTATTCAGCTGTACCGTCCGGGTACGGCTGTGACCATTCTGTCCTATGGCGATGAGTGGCACTATATTTCCATCGGCGGCGTGCGCGGCTATATGATGAGCCGTTATATCTCCGTCACGCCTCCTCCTGCGCCGTCTTCCAAGATGGTGGAGGCTGTGAGTGTGAACTATCCTTCACCGGTGGTGGACGACGTGCTTCAGGCGTCCGTCACTCCGTCGGATGCGACCGTCACCTACAGCTGGAAGGTGAACGGCGTGGAGCAGAGCAACAGCGCCACGTTGCGCGTGCTCAACGACTACATCGGCAAGCCCATCACCCTGACGGTCACGGGCACCGGCGTATACTACGGCTCCAGGCAGTACACCACCGATCCGGTGGTTTCCAGCCGCCAGGTGACCGAGGTATCGCTCAACCGGTCGCAGCCCTTCGTGGGGGATACCCTTTCCGCCGTGCTCAAGCCCTCCTCGGCCACGGTCAGCTACAGCTGGCGCGTGGGCGGCATTGAGGTGAGCACCGAGGCGACCTATACCGTGCAGCAGAGCGACATCGGCAAGCTGATTCAGCTCAAGGTCAACGGCATTGACTCCTTCAGCGGCGTGGCCATCTGCTCGGCCTCCGGCGAGGTGCGCAGCAGCACGGAAGTGTTCTCCGTCGATCTGAGCATCAAGAACCGCCCCGTCATGGTGGGCGAGGTGCTCAGCTCCGTCGTGACCCCCTCCAGCGCGTCCGTCAACTGCGTGTGGATGGCCGATGGCGACGTGGTGGCTACCACCGCCAGCTACAAGGTCACCGCCAACAACCTGGGCAAGAAGATCAGCCTGCGGGTGGAGGGCATTGCGCCCTACACGGGCAGCGCCACCGCTTCCGCCTATGGTCTGGTGCAGAGCGCCAACATTACTGCTGTTGCGCTCAACAACTATACGCTGACCGCAGGCAACGGATGCTATGCCGTGCTTACTCCCGGTAATGCGACCGCCACCTATGAGTGGATTATGGTCAACGCTACCACCGGTGCGGAGAGCGTGTTTGCTACCGGATCCTATATCACCGTGCCCGAAACGGCCATCGGCCACCGCATCAAGGTGCGCGTGCGCGGCGCGGGCATCTACGGGGTCAGCACCTTCAACGCCGAGAGCGGCGTGGACTATATCGACAGCCCGCTGAGCAACCCCATCGTCAGCAACAAGATCGTCACCGCCGTGGCGCTCAACAACACCAGCCCCGTGGTCGGGGAAACCATCACGGTGGATCTCACGCCCGACGCGCTGGATCCCCTGCGTGACAGCGGTCAGATCTCCTATATCTGGACGGTCGGCACCTCCGTGCACACCGACACCACCGGCACCTATACCGTCCTTGGCACCGATGTGGGCAAGACCATCAGCGTCAAGGCCATCACCGCCTATCCCAACGCGGGTGAGGCCATCAGCGCCGCCACCAACCCCGTGCGCGCCAACGGCACGGTTGCGGGCGTGAGCATCATCAACCAGCGCACCAAGGCCAATGCCGCGCAGACCGCGCCCGAGGTGGGCGATACGCTGGTCGCTTCGGTCAATCCGTGGACCGCGGCTTCCGTATCCGGCTGGATCAACTACAGCTGGTGGGTGGACGGCGCACAGGTGGGCAACGCCTCTACCCTGGCCATCGACCCCGCCTGGAACGGCAAGCAGATCACGCTGATTGCCGACGTGGCGAATACTTCCTCGTACTATAACTTCTCCAAGCAGCCCACCGAGTACCCCAACCGCCATTCCGCCGTCACCGCGGCAGTGGTGCAGTACGCGGCGGTGAATGCCAGCATCTACATCACGCCGCCCAAGGCGGGCGAGACGCCGCAGGCGTCCGTGTCCGGCTCCGGCGTGGTCAACAACCAGACCGTCGAGGTCTGCAACGGCAGCATCACCTGGATCGACAAGAGCACCGGCGCGCTGGCCGTGATGGACTCCAAGGGCCATTTCAAGCCCCAGACCACCTACATCGCGCGCCTCACGCTCAACGCCAACCATGGCCTGAGCTGGAACAACGCCACCGTGAAGGTCAACGGCGCTGCGGCTGCCCAGCTTGCCAAGGCGGGCAATGTGTTTGACTTCGAGTTTACCACCACGGGACAGCTGCCCATCACCCAGTTCTACATTTCGGGCGTACCGCGTCCCGTGCCGGGCGGCGTGCCCTCCGTGATCAGCTATTCGACCGACCAGTACACCGCGACCATCGACTGGAGCCAGTGTGTGGACAGCAACACCGGCACGTTCAAGAACGCCTCCAGCTACACCGTGCCCATCACCATCAAGGCCAATCCCGGCTATACCGACAACGGCATCGCGGCCAACGTGTTCAAGGTGAGCACCGCCGACGCGACCACCTCCACGGCGGGCGCCGGGGCCGGCATCACGGTGACGGCCACCTTCAACGTGGACCATGCCGTGACCGTGACCGCCGAGCGCACCACCGTCAACATCGACGGCGTGAACGTGGCCGTGGTCCAGTGCTTCGCCAACGTCAGCAACATGGTCGAGCAGCCCGCTTTCAAGTGGAGCGTGCAGTACAAGCAGTCCAACAGCACCTGGATCCACGAGGATACCGGCGTGCTCAACATCGGCCCCGACGAGATCCTCGACAAGGACATCGTGGTCTGGGCCACCTGCACGGTTGACGGCAAGGCGTACCAGGGCTCCCTGGCGCTGCACCTGGTCAGCGGCACGCAGGAGGACACCTCCATCAAGGCCGTCTTTAACGGCGGTCAGCCCACCAGCGTGCTGGCCGGAACCAAGGCCCAGTACAGCGCCTACGCCACCAACTCCGTGATCGGTGTGGAATGGGCGATTGAGGGCAACAACAGCGCCGATACCAAGATTGAAAAGATCAACGAAACCACCGCTCAGCTGACGGTGGCCGCGGATGAAACCGCGCCCTCCATCAACGTGGTGGTCTGGCCCAAGCAGGCCCCCGGCGAGCGTGTCAAGACCAATGTGCAGATCATCCGCACCTACACCGTCACCTACACGGACGGCCAGGGCGGCACCCTGTTTGCCGATGTGGTCTACCGCAACCTGCAGGCCGGAGTCGCAACACCCAAGTACAATGACGCGAACATCCCCGTCGTGGCCGGATGGGAGTTTGACAGCTGGAGTCCCGCCTACGCCGGAACGGTGACGGGCAATGTCACCTATGTGGCCCAGTGGAAGACCAGCCCCATTACCCCCAGTCTGCTGGATCTGTTGCCCGCCGACACCACCTTCACCGTCACCTACACCGACGGCGTGGAGGATGCGGTGATCTTCAACGACCAGGCCACCTCCGGCCTGCTGGCCGGGGACGCGACCCCCGCCATGGCCGACCCCGTCCGCGAAGGCTACCGCTTCGACGGCTGGGAGCCCGCCGTGACCGAGACGGTGACCGCCGACGTCGCCTATACCGCCAAGTGGACGAAGCTGTATACCATCGTCTTCCTGGACGGCACGGAGGAAAACAACGTCGTGCTGAGCCAGCAGGTGGCCGAGGGTGAAAACACCCCGCTGCCCGCCAACCCGACCCGCGAGGGTTACGACTTTGATGCCTGGATTGACCAAAACGGCAACGGCTGGGGCGACAGCGCCTCCAAGCCCGTGACCGGCGATGCGACCTACACCGCCACCTGGCGCGCGCATGACGCCGTGGACGGCACCGCCGATACGCTGGAGAGCGGCGAGAATACCGGCGTGCGCGTGGTCGTGACCAACGGCGTGGACGGTGGCGTGATCGGCGAATCGACTTCGCAGACCATCATGGACGCCTATGCGTATGTCCAGTCGCTTGCGGCTCCCACGCATCCGAGCGATCCGGCCATGACCTTTGCCGGCTGGAGCGATTTCCATTATGATGACGTGAACGGCGTGGTCACCTTCGAGGCCACCTGGAAGCCGGCCGAGGAGGAGCAGCCCGCCGATACGACCGCCGACACGACCGCCGAGCAGCCCGCCGACGCGACCGCCGACCAG